>SXGQ01725442.1_pt1 | contig 12946 bp, 11 predicted proteins | sample 3178371 | NCBI WGS metagenome assembly SXGQ01 (sample SAMN11356859, study PRJNA531348) | freshwater metagenome | isolation source: freshwater sample F1-20 | place: China: Fuxian Lake, Yuxi | collected 2017-12-25
GACATCTCGACGGTCATGAGCCCCCGCACGGTCATCACCTGGGCCCAGAACGCCCAGATCTTCGGTGGCGATCTGGGGCTGAGCTTCCGGTTGACGTTCCTGAACAAGTGCGACGAGCTGGAACGCCCAACCATCGCCGAGTTCTATCAGCGGGCGTTCGGCGAGGACCTGCCCGAGGCGGCGGTGCGGGTGAAGGTCGGCTAACGCTCCAGCGCGACCAGCTCGTACCAGGTCTGCATGTAGCCACCGACGCCGCCCTGGAGCATGATCCCGTCGGCATCGTCGGTAATCCAGACATCGTATGGCGGATGCTGACCGCCCATCCCCGCCGTGCCGTCGTCGATGAACTGGAAGTGCTTGGCCGCGAAGGTCCCGGCCTTCACCGTCACCGTTTCCCGGCCCAGAAACAGCACGTCGATGTTGACCTCCGAGATCATGGGCGGGGTCGCCCCGCGATGATCGGGGCTGGGCAGCATGACGCGCAGCTTGCGCTTTTCGCCATCCGTCCAGTCCGACAAGGCCAGCAGATAGCCGTCGGCCACCACAGGATGGGTGCCCATGCCGTCGATGGGGCCGTTTAGCGGCATGCGCTGCGACAGGCGGCCGATGGCGGGCCCGTAGCTCTCGCACTCGACCGCATCCTCGGTGAAACGGAACCAGCCCGAACCCATGAAGCGGTCGTCGACGGTCAGGCGGACGTGGCAGTCCATCGGTCGTTTGTGCTCGTCCAGCGAATAGACGATGTCGCGCAGCACCGTCGGGTGCGGGTCCTCGATCTCGCAGTGCGCCCGCAGGGTGACCTTGCCGTCGGTGTGGTGGGTGAAGCGGAAGTGCTCGATGCCGCGCGGCTGATCCAGGCGCTCGGGCTTCTTGGAGGTGTAGAGGATGGTGCCGGTGATGGAGCGGTGCTTCACGTCGAACCCTCTTCGGAAAAGGCCGCCAGCGGCAGGGGCCGGGCGGTGTTGGCGATCAGCGCCTGCCTGCGCAGGAAGCGGCGGTAGCCATCCTCGCCCATGCGGGACGGGCCGAGGCCGGAAGCCTTGAAGCCCTGTTTGGCGGCTTCGTAGAAGATGGACGTCAGGGCCGCGTCGTTGAGGCTGATGGCTCCCGCCTCCAGCCGTCGGCCGACGGCTTCGGCCTCCTCCAGCGTGGCGGCGAAGACGGCGGCGGACAGGCCATACTCGCCGTCGTTGGCCAGGGCGACGGCCTCCTCGACCGTGTCGAAGGCGACGACGGGCAGGATGGGGCCGAACGTCTCGTCGCGCATCACGGCCATGTCGGGGGTGACGCCGGACAGCACCGTGGGGCGCAACCAGCGGCCGCCGCCATGGGTCTCGATCTCGCCGCCGGTCAGGACGCGGGTGCCCTTCGCACGCGCATCGGCGATCTGGGCGGCCAGGATGTCGGCCTGGCGGTCGAAGATGATGGGGCCGATCTCCCCGACGGTGATGTCGGGCCAGTTCAGACGCGCGGCGTGGGCCTTCTCGACGAGGCGGGTCAGGAAGGCGTCGTGGATGGGCCGCGCGACATAGATGCGCTCGATCGACTGGCAGGCCTGGCCCGTGGACAGGACCGAACCGCGCAGCGCCGCGTCGGTGGCGGCTTCGAGGTCGGCCCCCTCGAGCACAATCAGGGGGTCCTTGCCGCCGAGTTCCAGATAGGCGGGGATCAGGCGGCCGGCGGCCTGAACCGCGACCTTGCGCCCTGTCGCGACCGAGCCGGTGAAACAGACGCAGTCGGCCTGATCGACCACCGCCTGCCCCGTCGCGCCGTCGCCGGGGATGAGGGCGAAGACAGCGGCGAGCTCCGGAACCTCGGCCACGGCGGCCATTACCGGGGCTATGAAGCGGGGCGTGACTTCCGACGGCTTCACCAGAACGGCGCACCCGGCCAGCAGCGCCGGAACCGCATCGATCATGCCCAGCAGCAGGGGGAAGTTCCAAGGACTGACGACCCCGACCAGAGGATACGCCTTCCAGGCGGCGGTGTGCCGCACGCTGGGCAGACCCCTGCCCTGAATCCACTCCGGCACTGCGTCGGCCGCGACGACGCGGGCCCAGGCCTCGATGGAGGTGACGACGCTGTCGATCTCCAGCCGGGCGATACGGCGGCGGCCGGTGTCGGCTTCCACGGCTGCGCCGATGGGCCCGGCGTGGCGGCGCAGGGACTGGCCAAAGGCGCGCAAGACCTCCAGCCGGGACGCCGCCCCCCTGCCCTCCCACGCGACTTGGGCGGCGCGCAGGCGGGCGGCGACTTCCGCCACCTCGGGCGGGTCGAGCGCCTGACCGCGCCAGTCGTGGTCGCCGGTCCTCGGATTGCGGGCGGTGAACTCTCTCACAGGTCTGCCCTCATAGGCCCAGCACGCCCGGGTTCATGCGGTGGGTCGGATCGAGCTCGGCCTTGATCGCTTGGATCAGGCGACGCGCGCCCTCATCCAGGCTGTCGAGCCAGGGATAGGTCCGGCCGATCTGGAAGTGGGCGGCGCCGATCTCGGTGAAGGCGTCGATCGCGGCCGCTCGGGCCTCGGCGACCAGAGCAGTGACCTCCGGGTTCTCGATGTGGCGGGGCAGTTTGGACAGGACGTGGGGCTCGACCGTCGCCTCGTGCAGGGCGCGGCGCTCCTCGGGCCAGACGAAGACGGGTTCGATCAGGAGAGCGTTGGTCGAAAGGGCCGTCAGCATCATGCCGGTCTGGACCTTGCCCGCCTCGAACCGGGGCTTCAGAGCCTCGAACCTGGCCATGATGGCGCGATAGGCGGCCGGGCCGTCCTGAAGCGCGACCAGACCGTGAACCGGCACCCACCGCTCGCCGTCCGGGCCGAGCACATTGTTCAGGGGCGTGAACGGGCTGGCCCGAACCACGCGGGGAATAGAGGCCTCGACCTCGCGTCCGCCGACGCCCAGACAGATTCGGCGCGCCTCGGCCAGATCGGCCTCGGCCCCCGCAGCGGAGCGGGCCTCGGCCGTCAGATGGATGGACCAGTCGTCCGCGCCCAGAAAGCCGCGGCCGGCCACAGCCGTGCGGGCGGCTGCGGCGATCCCCTTCAGGCCGCCCGACGTCGCCATCGCCCCCAGCGCCTTGACCCCCTGCACCAGCGACGCGCGCTTCAGCCGCATGGCCGAGAGCGCCGGGTCGAACCCGAACATATCCGCGGCCACGCCCGCCCGGGTGATCTCGGCGGTGGCCGCCAGCGCCTGCTCCGCCGTGTCGAAGGCGAACGAACCGTGGGCCTCGTGCGGGGGGTGGCGCAGCAGCCGCAGCGTGATCTCGGCCTTGACGCCCAGCGCCCCGCAGTCGCCGCAGAACAGACCGGTCAGGTCAGGCCCGTAGTGGCGGTAGAAGGCGCGTCCGTCGGCCTTCCTCCGCGCGCCGGTCGAGACCAGTCGCCCGTCGGCGAGCACGACCGTGAGCCCGACCACGCTCTCCGACGTCGTGCCCCAATGCCCCGCGCCGAACACCGCGTTCAACTGGGACAGGCCGCCGCCGATGGTGGACGACACGCCCGACAACGGCCCCCAGAAGGGCGTGCGCAGGCCCTTGGGCTTCAGCGCCTCCCACAGCGTCTTCCAGGTGCAGCCAGCCTCGACGGTCACCGTCATGGCCTCCGCATCGACGTGGAGCACCCGGTCCGTCCGCGACAGGTCGATCAGGGCCACCGGACCGGCGTCGGACGCATAGCCGCCGGTGTAGCTCATGCCGCCGCCGCGCGGCGCGACGGGCAGGTTCAGCCGCGCGGTCTCGGCCAGCGCCCGGGTCAGTCCGGCGGTGTCGGCCGGGCGCAGCACGGCGACGGGGCGACGGCCGACCTTCCAGATATCCTGACCGTAGAGGTCCAGCAGGATCGGATCGGTCGAAACCACCTCGGGGCCGAGCGCGGCCTTCAGGGCGTCGGCGGGCGAGACGGGGGACAGGTCGTCGGCAGGGCTCATTGGGGCTTCCACAGACCGAGCAGCGCCGCCACCAGAAGCAGCAGCCAGATAAGCAGAACGGCCGGGCGGGTCACCGCCAGCGAGCGGGCGATGCGGTCGTCGGCGTCCGCCTGCCCCGCCGCCAGCGCGCCGAGCGCCGGACCGAGATCGGCGGTCAGACGGCGGACCAGCAGACCGATCAGGACGCAGGCCGCCAGGATCAGGAGCTTGAGGTTCAGGAACAGCGGCCAGGCCGTCGCTCCCGCCAGGCCTGCAAACCCGGCCGCGCCGAGCCCCGCCGCCGCGGTCCAGCGAAGGCCGAGATCGAACCGCCTGAGGCCAGACGCTGGTCCCGCATGGCTCAGGTGGAGTCTCCAGGCGATAGCCAGCCAGACCAGGGCGACGACCCAGGCCGCCGCGATCCAGAACGGATCAGGTTGGACCCACCCCCGTGTCGATGCGAGCGTGAAGCCGGTCGGGAACGCCAGGATGAGCGCCGTCCGGGGCGCCATGTCGACATCGCCCAACAGCCCCGCCGCCCCCAGCCGGGCCGCGCGATCCTTCGCCGGGTCAGCGATTAGGAACGACGCGACGAACGCGCCGAGATCGCCGCCCAGCCAGTAGACCAGGATCAGGACATGCAGCAGGAGGAAAAGCGCATCGGCCAAGGCGTCGCCCGCAAATGATATAAGTCTATATCATTTGTGGTGAGGGTCGTTGGCAAGCGCAATCCGCCGTCAGTTCCAGCCTTCCGCCACCGAATGACGTTGGGATGTCATGTGGTACTGGAATCGGTCGGGCCGGTAATGGCCGACGATCATCTGAACCGGGCGGGCGTCAGTTCCGGTCATCACACGCTCGATCCTGAGAACCGGCGCGCCCGAGGGTACGTCCAGACAGGCCGAGACCGTCGGCGAGGCCGCCGACGCCGTGATCCACTGCTCGGCCTCGACCGCCCCTGCCCCCGCCCGTTCGAGCAGCATCAGGAGCGGCGTCGATCTGAGATCCTCGATCGAGTACCGCGCGGCGATGTCGGCGGGAACGTAGGTCGTCAGGTAGGAGAAGGGCTCGCCCTGAAGCTTTCTGAGACGCACCGCGCGCTGGACGATCGCGCCCGGTTCCAGCTTCAGACGCGCCGTGACCACGGCGTCGGCGACCTCGTCGGCGACGTCCAGAAGCTCGACCTCGGGGGTCAGACCCATCGATTTCAGGGACGAGATCAGCGTTTCGAACGATCCCGACACGAGCGGAATAACGCCGCCTGTCGAGACGATCGTGCCCCGGCCGCGATGGCGGGACACCAGGTTGTTGGCGGCCAGTTCGTTGAGCGCCCGTTTGACGGTGATGCGTGACACGTCGAACGCGCGGGCCAGTTCCTGCTCGCCCGGCAGGGTTTCCCCCTCGGCATAGACGCCGGATTGAATGCGCTCGCGCAGCACCAGATAGACCTGATGGTACAGCGGGGTCGGCAGGGCTCCGTTCAGAAGTCCCGCGTCGTCGACCTGGATGTCTGATGCGCCGTCGGCCAAATGACCTATTCCTATACCAACTCACTCCGCGCTAGGCATAGGACGATCCGCCCGGAGCGCGCAATGTCAGACCCTTCGCCCTATATCGCCCTCGCCCTGCAGACGACCTGTTTCGCCGTCAACGGCGACGCCGACGCCCGCGCCGCCCGGCCGCGCATGGCCGAGGCGATCCGCCAGATCGGGGCCCAGATCGCGGCGTCGAAACGCTTCATCGGCCCTGACGTCCGACTCGTGGTGCTTCCCGAGTACTTCCTGACGGGATTTCCGATGGGAGAGCCAACGGCCGTCTGGGCCGAGAAGGCCTGTCTGGAGCCCGGCGGGGCGGAGTATCGGGCGCTCGGCGAGCTCGCGCGCGCAAACGACGTCTTCCTGGCTGGAAACGCCTATGAGACCGACGCGCATTTTCCGGGTCTGTACTTCCAGTGCAGCTTCATCGTCGCGCCGGCTGGAGACGTCGTGCTGCGCTACCGCCGCTTGGTCACCCTGTTCGGCCCCAGCCCTTACGATGTCTGGGATCACTACATCGCCCATTACGGGCTGGACGGTGTTTTCCCCGTGGCCGACACCGAGATCGGACGGCTGTCGGCGATCGCGTCGGAAGAGATCCTCTATCCGGAAATCGCCCGCGCCCACGCCGTGCGCGGCGCGGAGGTCTTCGTCCACTCTTCGAGCGAGATCGCGGCGGCCGTGGCGACGCCCAAGAACATCGCCAAGCAGGCCCGCGCCATCGAGAACCTCGCATACGTGGTTAGCGCCAATTCCGCTGGAATCGAGGGGATCGCCATTCCCAAGGCGTCCACGGACGCCTCATCCAAGGTTATCGACTTCCGCGGCCTGGTCCTCGCCGAGGCGGGCTATGGCGAGAGCATGGCGGCCTATGCCGAGATCGACGTCGGCGACCTGCGCCGCTACCGTCGGCGTCCCGGCATGCCCAACATCCTGTCACGTCAGCCGATGCACCTCTGGAGCCAGGCGTATGCCGGGGTGGACATCCAGCCCAGGAACACGCTGCTGGACGGTTCAGGCGGCGTGACGGTTCCGACGCCCGCGTTCTACGCCCAGCGTCAACGGGCGATCATCGACAAACTGGCCGACGCGGGGATCATCTGACCCCGGGTGCCCCCGCCCTCCACAGCGACCGTGTCGTGCAGGTAACGGTTTGATGACGCCGCCGAAGGCTCAAGCCTCGGCGTTACATTACAGCGTTGACGCCGGTTGCCGCTCGTCCATAGTCAAATGACCTATAAGTATATCATTTGGTCAATCGGAGGGGCTGGATCCAATGTCGCATACCTACGGTGTCATCCGGACGCGCAGCGTCATCCTCGCCGGCGTCGCCTTCGCGGCCCTGGCCTCTGCCGCGGCACCGGCCGCCGCTCAGCAGGCGGCGAGCGCCGATCCGCAGGCGTCCCAGGTCGAGGACATCGTCGTGACCGCGCGGCGCCGCGAGGAAACGATCCAGGAGACGCCGGTCGCCATCACCGCCTTCACCCAGGAGACGATCCAGGAAGCGCGGATCGAGAGCCTGGCCGACCTTGGGCGGCTGACCCCCGGCCTGATCTACACGCCCCTGTTCGGTGCCCAGAACCAGCTTCCCATCATCCGCGGCGCGGCCCAGACCTTCGGCCCGCTGAACGTCGGCGTCTTCCTCGACGGCGTGTATCTGAGCGGCAAGGCCGGGGTCGATCTTGAGCTGAACGACCTGGAGCGGGTGGAGATCGTCAAGGGGCCGCAATCCGCCCTTTATGGTCGCAACACCTTCGCCGGAGCCATCAACTACATCACCCAGCGCCCCAGCAGCGAGGTCTACACCGGCAGCGCCGAACTGACCGTCGGCGACAATGGGCTGCGCAAGGGGATGCTTTCCATCAGCGGCCCTGTCACCGACTGGCTGGCGTTTCGTCTGTCGGGCTTCGCCCGCACCTTCGACGGCTTCTACACCAGCGCAATCGACGGCGGCCGGGTCGATTTCGTCGACAACAGCGGGGCCTCGCTCGTGGTCGAAGCCCGGCCGACCGACCGCCTGACCGCGACCTTCCGCACGACGGTCAGCACCGAGGATTCGGGCCAGCCCGCGTCGAGCGTGATCCGCACCAACGCCGCCCTCGCCACCCCGGCCGGTGCCGCGGCCACCCAACAGCGCAACCTGCTGTATCTGGGCGAACTGCCGTCGATCCCCCAGAACGGGGTAACGGTGAACACGCGCCGAACGGGCTTCGAGCCCACCAACTACGGCCAGCGGGGCGATTCGCTGCGGACCAGCCTGACGCTGGACTACGACTTCGACAACGCCACCCTGACCTCGATCAGCAGCTACAGCCGCCGCAAGACGGAATACACCTTCGACGGCGACAACACGATCTGCGACCGCGCGGGCGGCTGCCCGAACTTCGGCTTCCCCTTCGCGCCCGCGATCCCGTTCGGCCAGAGCAACTTCGCGACCTCGACGAGCGACGACCGCTTCTTCGACCGAAGCCAGGAACTGCGTCTGGCCTCGACCGGAGATCAGCGCCTGTCATGGCTGGTCGGTGCCTTCTACTACGCCAATGACGTGCGGGTCCTGGCCAAGAGCCAGGCACCCCTCACCGCAGCGGCGGTGGCGACCAACGGCATCCCGCGCTCGCTGACCCAGATCGAGAGCATCTCGATCTTCGGGTCGCTCGGATACGAGTTCTCGGATCGCCTACGCGGGACGTTCGAACTGCGCTACGAGAACGAGGACCAGAGCTATGAGCAGGCACCTTCGCGCGCCGGAGGCACGGGCTCTTCGGCCCTCGTGCGCAGCTCCGATCAGTCCTTCGAGTTCACCACGCCCCGGGTGACGCTGGACTACGACCTGACGGACAACAGCCTGCTCTACGGCACCATCGCGCGCGGCGCCAAGGCGGGCGGCTTCAACACCAACCTGAACATCACTCCGGCCCAGTGGACCTATGATCCGGAATACAGCTGGAACTACGAGGTTGGCCTGAAGAACACCTTCCTGGACGGCGACCTGATCCTGAACGCCGCCCTGTTCTACACGGACTGGACCGATCAGCAGGTCGCCTGCCAGAACCCTGTGACCGCCGGCGGCACCTCCACCCAGCGCACCTACACCTGCAACGTCGGCCAGGCCCAGATCTTTGGCCTCGAGCTGGACAGCGTATGGCGGCTGACCGACCATCTGACGCTTAGCGGCAACTATGCCTACACCGACGCGACCTACTCGGAGTTCGTCGATGATTCGCTCGCCGCGACCCTGATTCTCGCCGGCCGTCCCCCGATCGATTTCGACGGCAACCGCTTGCCGTATGTGCCCGAGCACAAGCTGGTCGTCAGCCCCCAGTACGAGCGCGAGCTCGGCAACGGTGTCACCCTGTCGGCCCGCGCCGACCTGGCCTATCAGTCCAAGAGCTTCCTGCGTGCTGACAACCTGCAGTATTTCGGCGACAAGACGACGCTGGACCTTCGGGTGACCCTGCGCGGAGACGACGGCTGGCGTATCCAGGCCTTCGCCGACAACGTCTTCGACGACGATACTCCCACGGCGGGTGTGCGCTTCTTCGACTCGGTCAACTACTCGGTGTCCTCGCCGCTTATCACCGGGGCCGATCGGCGCCAGATCGGCGTAACGGTCGGATACTCCTTCTGAGGACTCTTGCGGCCATGATGACCGGGCTCGCCTTCGCGGCGGGTCCGGCCCTGGCTCAGTCCGCGCCGCCCGCCCCGCTGGCGGTCGGTCCGCTCGAGCGCGACCTGCCGGCCCTGGTCGAGATGTTTCAGGGCCAATGGGACAATGCCGAGCAGGTCGGGTTTGCGGAGGAACTGGGCTTTCCCGATGGCGTGCCGCCCACACGCCGTCACGTCACGATCCGCGTCGTGGATGCGCCGGGCCTGGGCCCGCTGGTGCTGAAGCTCGACGAGTATCGCGACAACGACCCGGCCGATGTCGACCGCCAGCGGTTCTACGCCTTCGCGGTGGATGCGGAGCGGCGGGCGATCCGCATGGACTCGTTCACGCCGCCCGGCGACCGGCTGACGTCCGACGCGGACATAGCGACGCTGACGCGCGAGCAGATGCGTCGCAACGCCGGATGTGAAACCCTGTGGCGTCGAAGCGCGGATCAGTTCGTCGGATGGATCGAGGACGACGCGTGCCGCGTGCGTACCCCGGCAGGGGCGATCCTGGCGATCAACGCCGAGATCGTGCTGTCGGCCGACCAGCTGTGGATGACCGAGACGGTGCGCGACGAGGAGGGCCAGAACGTCCTGCCGAACGAACCCGATGCGCCCGTGCAGTACCGTCGGGCCACCGCCTTCACCTGCTGGATCGCCGTGCCGCGACAGGCCCCGCAGGAGGGCTGGTTCTTCGCCCGCGACCTGGCCATCCACGACCAGGGCGGCGAGGTCTGGATCACCACCGACGAGACGACGCCCCGCAACTTCGGCTTTCGCATGCGCAACGTCCGCTGGCCGACGGGCCAGAACGCCGACGCCCTGACTCTCTATATCCACGACGAGCGTGGCGCGCCCGCCATCAGCTACGCCTGGGCAAACCCCGACGCGACGCGCATCGGCGTCAATCTGCGTACGATCCAGGGCAGCTGCTCGCGCTAGGCGACCTTCGCCTCGTCGATGAGGGTGCGTTGGTAGCACTGCCCGTCCCGGAACCAGTGCCAGGTCCGGGCGCGGGTCCGCCCCTGCGGGGCCAGCACGATCAGCTCGTAGAGATGGGCGCCCGGCGTATCGACGCGTTCCCAGGTCAGGGTGCAGGTGCGGTCGTCACCCTGCCAGGCCGACCCCCTGATCAGGCCGGTGTCCCACCACAGGCGGCCGTCGCGATAGACGCCGGGATGTTCGGCCTCGACCACCCGGCCGTCCGTCCAGGTGAACAGGTTCTTCTGGATGTAGGCATACGGGCCGTCGTCGGGGAAGGAGACCTCGATGCGCGAGGCGTGACGATCCACCTCGACGCCATCCGTCGTGACCGTGCGGTAGGTCCCCTCCCAGACGCCGGCGTGGCGGACCAGCGCCGGCATGTGCTGATGCAGCGGGTTCACTTCACCCGGCGTTCGGTGATGCAGGTGCGCTTGAAAAGCTTGTCGTTCTCGAACCAGTGCCAGGTGCGGGCGCGGTCGTTGCCGTCCTCAGACAGCTGGATCATCTCGTAGAGGTAGGCACCCGGCATGTCCTTCCGCGTCCAGGTCAGGCAGACGGTGCGGGGGTCGATCTCCCACGCACGGCCGTCGATGCGGTCGGTGTTCCACCAGATCTGACCGTCGCGATAGGTGGCGGGGAAGTGGATTTCTTCCTTGCGGCCATCGTCCCAGATGTAGGTGTTGATCTGGTAGTAGGCGTAGGGACCGTCGTCGGGGAATTTGCACTGGAGGTGCGAGCGGTGGCGGTCGATCAGGTTGTTGTCGGGATCGACGTGAATGTATTCGCCTTCCCATTCGCCGGCGTGGCGGGCCAGGACCGGCATGCCTTCGCGGATTCCGCTCATCGTTCGCTCCCTCATCCAGGCGGCGCGATCCGCCCTTGGCAAATGGTATAGACTTAGATCATTTGGGCGGGAAACTCTTTTTGGACGGGCATATGGATGACGCGCTGAAGGTCACGGTCGCGGGCGATGTGGCGACCCTGACCCTGAACCGGCCCGAGAAGAAGAACGCCCTTACGCTGGCCATGTGGACCGCCCTGCCCGGCGTGCTGGCGGGCGTGGCGAGCGACCGTGCGGCCAAGGTGCTGGTGGTGCGGGGCGCAGGGAGAACCTTCGCGGCGGGCGCCGACATCGGCGAGTTCGAGACCGTCTATGCGACGCCGGACAGCACCCGCGCCTACTTCGACCGGGTCGGCGAGGCGATGGAGTCGCTGGCGACGTTCGAGAAGCCGACCGTGGCGATGATCGAGGGGGCCTGCGTCGGCGGCGGGTTGGGGCTGGCGCTGGCGTGCGACCTGCGGATCGCGGCGACGGATGCGCGGCTGGCGCTGACGCCAGGGAAGCTGGGGCTGGTTTATTCGCTGCCCGATACGCGGCGGCTGGTGCAGGCGGTGGGGCTGTCGAAGGCCAAGGACATCCTGTTCACCGGGCGGCTGATCGGGGCGGACGAGGCGCTGACCATCGGGCTGGTGGATGGGCTGCATGCGCCGGACGCGCTCGAGGCGGCGGTGGCGGAGAAGACCGCCCAGATCGCGGCGGCGAGCCAGTGGACCGCGCGCCGGGCCAAGGCGATCGTCGGGCTGATCGCGGATGGGGAGACGGCGGATACGGCCGAGACCGCGCGCTGGCTGATCGAGGCGGTCGAGGGCGAGGACTTCCGCGAAGGGCGGGATGCGTTCCTGGAGAAGCGGAAGGCTGTGTTTCCGTTTCGCTAGGGGACCCCTCTCCCAGAGGGAGAGGGCTTGAGCGCCCGAGAGCCCATCGGGTGATCGGACTTGCGCGAAAGGGTGAGGGGTTACGGTGCGAACCGGTGAGGGCAGAACCCCTCACCCTTTCGGCTTGCTGATCGCTACGCTCTCAGAGCCTCAAGCCCTCTCCCTCTGGGAGAGGGATACGGGTGTAGCGAGCTTTCCCGCCAACGCCAGGATCGCATGGCTGTCGCGGCCGATGATCTGGGCGGACAGGGGCAGGCCGTCGCTCGACAGGCCCATCGGGAACGCCACGGCGGGGAGCCCCGCCATGTTGGCGAGGCAGGTGATGTCGGCCTGGTCCGCCGGGATGGGGTCGCCGAAGCGGAAGGCCGGACCGCGAGTCGTGGGGCACAGGAGGCCGATGCGGCCGCCGATCAGGGCCTCAACCGTTGCCTTCGCAGCCGCGATCTCGGAGCGGGCGTCGGCCAGCTTTTCCGGGGGCTGGGATGCGCCCCAGCGGAGCATGGCGGCAAAGGTCTCGGAGAAGCCGTCGGGGCGGGCGTCCAGCATGGCGGCGTGTTCGGCCATGCCCTCGACTTCGGAGATCAGGAGGCCCCGGCGACGCAGGCGGCCGAGGTCGATGTCGAGCGGGACCGAGCCCTCCAGCAGGCCCTGGGCTTCGGCGGTGGCGACGACCGCGAGGAAGGCGGCCCGAACGTCGTCGGACAGGGACGCCCTGCCCGTGACATCTAGCACCGCCAGCGGCCCGGACGGCGACGCGGGGTCCGGCGTCGCGATCTGGGTGAGGACGACGGCGCAGTCCTCAGCCGAGCGGGCGTGGACGCCGACGTGGTCGAGGCTGGGCGACAGGGGCGTGACCCCCTCCTCCGGGATCGCGCCATAGCGGGGCTTGATGCCGAACACGCCGCAGTAGGCCGAAGGGATGCGGACCGAGCCCATGGTGTCGGTGCCGAGCGCCGCCGCGCACAACCCGGCGGCCACGGCCGCCCCTGAGCCACCGGAGGAGCCGCCGGCCGTATGGCCCTCGCGCCAGGGGTTCTGCGTCCGGCCGAACCACGGATTGTCGGTCACGGCGCCGAGCGCCCCCTCCTCCATGTTCAGGGTGCCGAGGATGATCGCGCCCGCTGCCCTCAGCCGGGCCACGCAGGCGGCGTC
>SXGQ01491788.1_pt1 | contig 12945 bp, 12 predicted proteins | sample 3178371 | NCBI WGS metagenome assembly SXGQ01 (sample SAMN11356859, study PRJNA531348) | freshwater metagenome | isolation source: freshwater sample F1-20 | place: China: Fuxian Lake, Yuxi | collected 2017-12-25
CCGCCCGCGCCGTGGCCCACACCTGGGATACGTTTGAACAAAACGTGGACGCGGCCAAGGGTTTGTCGCGTGGCAAGTTGCGCGTGGCCGTGGTCAGCACGGCCAAGTACTTCATGCCACACCTGATCGGCAGCTTTTGTAAGCGGCACCCGGCCATCGACGTGTCGCTTGAAATCCTGAACCGTGACGGCGTGGTGCAACGCCTGCGTGACAACTTGGACGACCTGTACATCATGTCCATGCCGCCCAAAGATATGGACTTGGGCGACGAGGCCTTCATGCCCAACCCGATCGTGGTGATCGCGCCCACTTCTGACCCGCTGGCCAAACGCAGCGCCGTGCCTTTGCACGAGTTGGCGCAGCGCCGCTTCATCTTGCGCGAAAAAGGCTCTGGCACACGCATGGCCGCTGACCAGTTTTTCCGGTACATGAAGTTCCGCCCCGATGTGCGTCTGGAGCTGGGCAGCAACGAGGCCATCAAGGAGTCCGTGGCCGGGGGCCTGGGATTGGGCGTGGTCTCACGCCACGCCTTGCACGGCCATCAAAAAGAAAACGGCGTCAGCGTGATCGATGTGGCCGGCTTTCCCCTGCCCTCGGCCTGGCACATCGTTTATCCAGCCGGAAAAAAATTGTCACCACTGGCGCAGTCATTCAAGCATCATGTGCTCAAACAAATCAGTCGGCGCAAATGATGTGAGTGAGGTAGTTGTGTGAGGCCAATCTTTAACCCAGAGTTATGCGTTATCGATAAGCCAGTAGATTTAAATTCTGAAATGCCGTTTCAATGGATGGGCCCATTCGGTATGGGCGCTCTTGCAAAGTGGATGCAGTAACGTTTGTTTGCTGTAAGCATTGATAGATGGCCTGAACCATGGCTTGTACATCGTTGATTGGGGTGAAGACCACCAGATCTTCCCAGTCGGCATGCTGTCCTTGATCTGCAGCGGTTTCAGATACAACACGTGCACCTAAAGACAGGCATTCACAAATTCGCGTACTTTCAAGCAAGGCGTTTTCGTAATAGTGAATGTTGACCACCACTTTGGCATGTGCCATAGCACGCCACAAGTCTTGGCCATACAGACTCCGCTCAGCCCGGACATCAAAGTGTTTGTTCAGCACTTTGATAAATGCCTGCCTTCTTTTGTTCTGCAAATCGCCATAAAAAAGCACATCGCACCCGCCCGCACTGTGCGAGTGGTTCAAATCGCGAGAGTATGCAGTACCTGGGTAGTGAGGCACCGGTGATAAGGGCACGTGGAAAATCATGTTGGCAGGAATGCCTTTCTGGACCAAAAACCCAATATTTTGAACAGAGTAATCAAAAACCGCCAAGGAGTTGTAGAGGATGTTCAGATAGTCTGGGGTGAACCACCGGGGATGGACGGATTGCTCCATTTGAAAAACGATGCGTTTTTCGCGCGGGGGCAAATACGAAAACATTTGTGGACAAATGACCAGGTACAAGTCTTCGAGAAAGTCATCGGGCATCGCATGATCTATTCGCACAGAAAAGCCCAAAGCCGTCGCATGTGCTTTAAACGCATCTGCCACAAAATGGGTGGCGCGAGTGCAGATGATGCGCAACGTGCCGTAACACCCCAAGGTTTTCTGGTCAATGATGCGCTGTCGACGTAAGGGCCAATCGTTCAAGGGTGAAGGTGGGGGGTTTTGTAAAGAAAGCTGCAACCACGAGCGAAAAGTCGGGTGAATGTCATCCACGCTGGAATAAATCCATGTTTTGAACAGGGGGCGGGGAGACAATTGGGCGTCAAATACCAGCGATTTCAGCCAAGTACGGGGTTTACCATTGGCATGAAAACCAAATTTTTTGAACACTAAGGCCATGATTTCAATTCAGCAGACACATAAACAGAAGCTTGAATTGTCACCAGAACGAGCAGGCGTGCGGGGTGTGTGTCCTGACCCGACTGATATTTGCGCCAACACAGAACTTGTCTGGGTCATTCACAGCTGATCCAGCCCCGTCCGAATGGCCTCAGCATGCCGCCCGATCTGCGCCTTGTCGTCAGCGCTCATCTTGCCCACATGCTTGACCATGAGCGCGGTGCGCGGGTTGCCTGAAAAGTCCTGCTCGTGCCGGATCAGGAAATCCCAGTACAGCGTGGTCATGGGACAGGCATTGGGGCCGGTGCGCACTTCGGGCTGGTAGCGGCAGCCCTTGCAGTAGTTGCTCATGCGGCTCACGTACTGGCCGCTGGCCACATAGGGTTTGCTGGTGAAGCGCCCGCCGTTGGCATGCAGGGCCATGCCCAGCGTGTTGGGTGTCTCTACCCATTCCACCGCGTCGACATACATGGCGCGGTACCAGGCGCTGACCTGCTGGGGAGACAGGCCCGCCAGCACGGCAAACTGACCGGTGACCATGAGCCGCTGGATGTGGTGCGCGTAGCCATACTGCAGGCTTTGGCCAATGGTGGCTTGCATGCAGGCCATGAGGGTGTGGCCCGTCCAGTACCACTGGGGCAAGTCTTGGGTGTGGCCGTAGTGGTTGGCCTCGGCCATGTGCGGCATGTCCAGCCAGTACACACCGCGAATGAACTCGCGCCAGCCCAGAACCTGGCGGATAAAGCCCTCGACGCTGGCCAGTGGCAAGCCGCGCGCGTGGTAAGCCTGTTCGGCCGCTGCGATGACTTCACGGGGGTTGAGCAGGTGCAGGTTCAAGCTGCTGCCTACCAGCGCGTGCCAGCCAAAAGGCAAGGTGGTCCACATGGCGTCTTGCCAAGCGCCAAAATTTTCCAGGCGCTGGTCGATGAAACGCTGCAGCGCCACCAGCGCGTCTTCGCGGGTGACAGGCCAGGCAAAGTGGTCGAGCGTGCCCGGGTGCTCAGCAAAGCGTGTTTGAACCATCGCTATCACGTCCTGCGTCACGCGGTCAGGCGCAAAGCGGGCGGGCGGGGGCACAGTGCCCGGGCCTTTGGCGCCAAAACCTTTGCGGTTGTCGGCGTCAAAATTCCATTGCCCACCAATCGGCTCTTTGCCTTCCATCAGGATGCCGTGGCGTTTGCGCATCTCACGGTAAAAGAACTCCAGGCGCAGCTCTTTTTTATCGCCTGCCCACTTGGCAAACTCGGCGCGGCTGCACAAAAAGTGCGTGTCACCCACCCAGCGCAGTAGCACCTGGGCCTGCGCTGTGGCGTCTTCGATCAGCCGCTCCATGCGCCAGGCCCCGGTTTCCATGACCACCAGGGCTTTGGGCGGGTGGGTTTTCAGGGCGAGGCCCAAGCGCCCTGCAAAGTCCGGGGGCAGTTCGGTGTCGTCCACCTTCATACAGGTGCAGGGCCAGCGGCGGCGCTGCGCTTCGTTGGCAAAATGACGCATGCCTGACAAGAAGATCGCGATCCGGGCTTTGTGGTTCCAGACTTCGCCCGCTTCGCTGTCGGCCTCGATCAGCAAAAGCCGGTCTTGGGCGGGGTCAAAGTCGGCCAAGGCCGGGTTGTCCCAGCCGAGCTGGTCGCCCAAAACCAATATCAGGTGACGTGTCATGCCTTGTCTTTCGTGGGCGGGGGACGTTCAGGACGGGGAGTTCAGGCACTGGCTGCCGTAGACTTGACGGCTCTGCAACGGTCGCTGCAGTACAAAACGCTGTCCCAGTTTTTGGCCCAGCTTTTGCGCCAGCTCATGGCCCGGCCACAAACGGCGCAAGGTTTTTGGGGCAAATTCCGTTTGTTCCCTTTAAAACCTGAGGGTTTGGGCATGCGCGTCTCCAATGAAAAGGGGCTGGCGTGACAATGGAAAAAAACAAGTTTAAACTAATTAGTCATAAATTGGATTTTCAAGTGCAAACGAACCACTCTTGGGTAAAACAATGGGGCCCCAGTCTGCTGATGGCTTTGCTGAGCGCTGTGCTGGGCATGGGGCTCGAAATCGCTCAGGCCAGCCCGCAAAAGGGTGCCAATACGGTGGCTTGTCCCGCCATCCTGAACCACACCGTTGACCGCTTGCAGGACGAAAAGCCCCAATCGCTGTGCCAGTACGCGGGCAAAGTGGTGCTGGTGGTCAATACCGCCAGTTTTTGCGGCTTCACCTCCCAATACAAGGGGCTTGAAAACCTGAACACTCAATACAAAGAGCAAGGTTTGGTGGTGCTGGGCTTCCCTTCAAATGATTTTTCACAGGAAAAAGGCAGCAACAAAGACATCGCCGCCTTTTGCGAAAGCACTTTCGGCGTGAAGTTCCCGATGTTCACTAAAACCCAGGTCACGGGGGAGGGTGCAGCCCCCTTGTTCAAACAGCTGACCGCACAAACCGGCCAAAAGCCCCGCTGGACCTTCCACACATACCTGATTGGCCGGGACGGCAAGGTCATTGAACAGTACAGCAGCATGACCGGGCCGGAAAGCAAAACTCTGCTGTCCGCCATCGACACAGCGCTGAAAGCCAAGCCATGAGCCGAGGCATGAAACTGGCTATCGTGGGGTCTGGCATTTCCGGCCTGGCTGTAGCCCACACGCTGAAAGACCATGCCGAGATCACCGTGTTCGAGTCGGGTGACTACTTTGGCGGACACACCCACACGGTCGATATCACGCTGCCTACGCCACAAGGCCTCATCACCCACGGGGTGGACACGGGGTTCTTGGTCTTCAACGAACGCACCTACCCCAACTTGATCAACCTGTTTGCCGAACTGCAGGTCGATACCGCGCCGTCCAACATGTCGTTCTCGGTCAAGGTGCCTGGGGCGGTGAATGACAAGACGCTGGAGTGGAGCGGCACCGATCTGAACAGCGTCTTCGCGCAGCGCGGCAACCTGGTTAACCCACGGTTTTGGCGCATGTTGGCCGACATGATGCGCTTCAACGCCCTGTGCACCCGCATCGCCAAAGACCAGCGTGAACAAGACCTGCAGCAGTCCCTGTCAGACTTTTTGCGCACGCACCAATTCAGTGAGCCGTTTCGCGATTGGTATTTCTTGCCCATGCTGGGCTGCATCTGGAGTTGCCCGACCAACCAGATGCTGCAGTTTCCTGTGGCGACCATGATCCGGTTGTGCCACAACCATGGCCTGATCCAGGTGACCAACCGCCCTCAGTGGTTCAGTGTGGTGGGTGGTGCGCGCCACTATGTCGAGAAAATTTTGGCAGGCGTGCATGACAAACGCCTGCTCACCCCCGTGCGCCTGATCGATCGCGATGCGCAAGGCGTGCGCATCATCACCGACGGACATGCCGAACGCTTTGATGAAGTGGTGATCGCCACCCACACCGACCAGGCGCTGGGCCTGCTGCGCGAGCCCTCGGGTGAGGAGCGCAAGTTGTTGGGCGATATCCGCTACCAAGACAACCGCGCCGTGCTGCACACCGATGCCAGCGTGTTGCCCGCCAACCCTAAAGCCTGGGCCGCCTGGAATTACGAGCGCGCAGCCAGTACCCAGCGCGAGTCCTCGCGCGTTTGCTTGCATTACCTGCTCAATTTTTTGCAAAAAATTCCGTTTGCCCAGCCCGTGGTGGTGTCACTCAACCCATTGCAGCCCATCGACCCAGCCTCCATCTTGGGTGAGTACGACTACGCGCACCCGGTGTTTGACCTCAAAGCGATTGAGGCGCAAAAACGCGTGCCTTTGCTCCAAGGCCAGCGCCATACTTGGTATACCGGGGCTTGGACGGGTTACGGCTTTCACGAAGACGGCCTCAAGTCGGGTCTGCAAGTGGGCCGCGCCTTGCTCAAACACATCCACGAGCAAGGCTGTCTTCAGGAAAAACTGGCCGCATGACCTCAGACGCCGCGCTCATCGGCTGGGGCCAAGTGAGGCACACGCGTCACCGCCCGGCACATCATGCGTTCGTCTATCCGACCGCTTTTTTGATGCTGCCCATGCGCAGCTTGAAAGCGGGTGAGTGCCGCACCGATTTGGCCATCAACCGTCGCGCCTGGTTTGCCTTTCACGATGCCGACCACGGCGATGGCCGTCCTGCTGAGACCGGCGGGGCCTTGGCTTGGCTCGATGCCTTACTGGACAAAGAAGGCATTAAGGACGCCACAGGCGAGGTCTGGTTGCAGGCTTTTCCGCGTGTGTTGGGCCATGCTTTCAAGCCCGTGAGCTTTTGGTATGCGCACCGCGCCGATGGCAGTCTGGCCGCCATCGTGGCCGAGGTGAACAACACCTTTGGCGAGCGGCATTGCTACCTGCTGCCGGAGCCGCAATACGGCCAAACGATTTTGGCCAACAAGGTGTTCCATGTTTCGCCCTTTTGCGATGTGCAAGGCCAATACCGTTTTCGCTTTATGCGTGTGACACACGCAGGCCAAGACCGGATCGTGGCGCGTGTGGACCACGGCGACGCGGACGGCCCCTTGATCGACACCAGCTGGAGCGGCGTGCTCGTGCCCGCCACCGCCACCGCTTTGCACCGCGTGATGTGGCGCTTTCCGCTGCTGACACTGGGCGTGGTGGCGCGCATTCACTGGCATGCGCTCTTGTTGTGGTTGAAAAAAGTACCGTTTTGGCGCAAGCCCGAGCCGCCCCGCGAGTTTGTGACCCGATGATCACTGGACCCCACCGGATGCCGCCCTCTATGAAGACCGCTGACAACGCCCAAGCCTTGGGTCACCGCGCCACCACCAGCATTTCGCACGCTAGCCTGCCCAAGGCCGCTGCACGTCTGCTCAGCCTGTTGACGCGCTTGAAAATCGGCACGCTCACGGTGCATGCACCCGATGGCAACAACCAGGTCTTTGGCACGCACGAGGCCCCGTTTGCCGCTTTGCACATTCACCGCTGGGACGTGTGCGCCGAGGTGCTGAAATCAGGTGACATTGGTTTTGCCGAGGGTTACATGGCGGGCGACTGGACCACACCCGACCTTGCCGCCTTAATGCGCCTGACCATTGCCAACCGTGACCACATCGAAAACGCCATTTATGGCCACTGGCTGGGGCGTTTGTTTTACCGCATCAAGCACCTGCTCAATCGCAACAACCGAACCAACAGCCGCAAGAACATCCACGCCCATTACGACTTGGGAAATGCCTTCTATGAGCTGTGGCTGGACGGCACGATGAACTATTCGTCGGCCTGGTTCGAGGGCGACCACACCAAAGACATGGGCGAAGCCCAAAAAGCCAAGGTGCGTCGCGCCCTGCGCATGGTCAATGCCAAGCCTGGCGACCGGGTGTTGGAAATCGGCTGCGGCTGGGGCGCTTTGGCCGAAACGGCCACCACCGAGTTTGGGGCCCACATCACGGGCGTGACCCTGTCCACCGAGCACCTGGCTTTTGCCAACGCCCGCATGCAATCGCATGGCATGCAGGCACACGCTGATTTGCGTTTGCAGGACTACCGCGACATCGACGATGGCCCATACGATGCGGTGTGCTCGATCGAGATGATCGAGGCGGTGGGTCAAGCCTATTGGCCCACCTACTTTCAGACCATCAGCCGCATGCTCAAGCCGGGTGGCCGCGCGTGCGTGCAGAGCATCACGATTAACGACCGGTTATTTGAGCGGTACTTGCAATCGACCGATTTCATTCAGCAGTACATCTTTCCGGGCGGTTGTTTGCCCAGTCCCGGTGAGTTCCGAAAACAAGCACAAGCTGTTGGCCTGCAGCTGGTCGACGAGCTGAACTTTGGTCTCGACTACGCCGAAACCCTGCGCCGTTGGCGTGAAAGCTTCATGTCGCAGCTGGGCACCTTACGAACGCTCAAATTTGATGACCGCTTCATTCGCCTGTGGTCCTTCTATCTGGCGTATTGCGAAGCGGCGTTCGACGAAGCCAGCATCGACGTGGTGCAGTTCACCTTGGCCAAGCCAGACTAATTTCCATGCACACCTCACTGACAACCCGCGCTACGTCCTGGTTGCTGCAAAGCAACTGGCGACACGGCTTTCTTCTGGTTTTGTGGGGTGGCTTGTTTGGCGCAGCACAAGCGCAAAGCACCAGTGTGACCAGCCCCAACGCGGCTTACAGCCGCCCCGAAGTGGCGGGCTTGGGTGGCGTGGTGCCCACCGCGCCGGTGCGCCTGCGGGTTTGGGGTTTTGAGGTGTATGACGCCAGATTGTGGACGCCGCGGGGTTTTCGGCACAGCCAGGCCGTACAACAAGCCTTTGCTCTGGAGCTGCAATACCTGCGCAAACTGGAAGGTGCGGCCATTGCCAGTCGGTCTATTGACGAGATGCGGCGTTTGGGCAGCTTCACCGATGTGCAATCACAAAGCTGGCTGGCCGCCATGCGCGAGATGTTTCCCAACGTCAGCGCGGGTGAGCGCATCACGGGCATCAACCTGCCCGGTGAGGGGGTTGAATTTTGGGTCAATGGCCAACGCGTCGGCGTGGTCAAAGACGTGAATTTTGCGCGCTTGTTTTTTGGCATCTGGCTGGACGAACGCACCTCTGAGCCCAAGATGCGTGCGCAACTCTTGCAAGGCTTGCAACCGTGAGTGACATGGTCCTGACAACCCCCATCGCTGTGCAGCGCAAGACCTCGGCCGCCTATGGCTTGCTGGGTTTGCCTTTGGCGTTTGTGGCGTTGCCGGTCTATGTGCATTTGCCCAACCTCTATGCCCAGCAGTACGGTGTGCCCCTAGCGGCATTGGGCGCGGTTCTCTTGCTCAGTCGCAGCATCGACGCGGTGGTGGATCCGTGGCTCGGGCGTTGGGGCGACAAGTTGTACCGCCACTCGTGGCAGGCCGTGTGGCTGGCGGCTGTGTTGTTGGCGCTGGCCGTGGCGCTGGGCTTTGCGGCCTTGTTTTTTCCGCCTGCGGCGGCTTTGTCGCTCACGGGTTTGCTGGTTTGGGTGGGCGTAGCGCTCACGCTCAGCCACCTCGCCTACAGCGGGTTGGGCATCTTGCACCAGGCCTGGGCAGCTCGTCAAGGCGGCGGGGGCATTGCACAAAGCCGCTGGGTGGCTTGGCGCGAAGGCTTTGCACTGATGGGGGTGTTGCTGGCGTCAGCTCTGCCCGCGCTGTGGGGCTGGGGGCCAACGTCGGCCTTGCTCGTGCTCATGCTGGCGCTGGGCTTGTTCTTTTGGCGGTGGGTTGCGCGCAGCGCCTTGGCGTTGACCATCGCGGTGGTGCCCGGGCATGCGGTGGGCAGCCTTTGGCAGCCCTGGCAGCACGCGGGTTTTCGCCGTTTGCTGATGGTGTTCATGCTCAACGGCCTGGCCAGCGCTGTGCCCGCCACGCTGGTGCTGTTTTTTGTGCAAGACCTGTTGCAAGCGCCCAAAGCCATGGAGCCGTTGTTTTTGGGTTTGTACTTTGCCGCCGGGGGGCTGTCGTTTCCGCTGTGGCTCAAGGTGATTGACCGCATCGGTCTGCTGCGCACCTGGGCCACAGGCATGGCCTTGTCGGTACTGGCTTTTGTGAGTGTCGTCACGCTGGGCGTGGGCGATACAACAGGCTTTTTGCTGGTATGTGCCCTGTCGGGCATGGCGCTGGGCGCGGACCTCACGGTGCCTGGTGCCCTCCTCAACCAGCTGATTGACCGCTGCGGCGAGCGGGGCCGCACAGATGGCGCGTTCATGGGCTGGTGGAATTTGGCCACCAAACTCATTCTGGCTCTTGCCGCTGGGCTGTCTTTGCCATTGCTCGGCTTGTGGGGTTATGCCCCGGGCCAGCAGGGTGCCGATGCCCTGCTGGCGCTGGGCCTGGCTTATGGCCTGCTGCCTTGCGTACTCAAGCTCCTGGCCGGACTGGCTTTGTATGCGGGCCTGATGCGTCGCCCCGATTTGATGTCGGGGCCTGAGGTGGTCCATCCTACGGCCCACCCTTCAGCAGATTCTTCGGCCCACCCGTCAGCAGAGTCTTCGGCCCACCCTTCGGCTCATCCTTTGGCATGAGGCCGCTTTGAACCCACACCACGAAAGCACCCCATGCGCACACAAGCAAACGCCATGATCCACCGCCGCTCCGCCCTGACCCGCCTGAGCGCTTTGTCCATGGTGGCGGCCACGCCATTTGTGGCCAGCTGCGCCGGACCGCAGGTGCAAAACTATGCACAAGAAAAACCGCTGCTGGATTTGCGCTCCTACTTCACCGGCACCATCGATGCGTGGGGCGTGTTCACCGACCGCAGCGGCCAAGTGGTCAAGCGTTTCACTGTGGTCATGGACTGCAGCTGGAACGGCGACGAGGGCGTTCTGGACGAAGCTTTTTTGTACTCAGATGGCACGAAGCAGCGCCGTGTCTGGAAGATCAAGGCCGGGCCCAACGGCAGCTATACGGGTCGTGCCGACGACGTGGTGGGCGAGGCTTCGGGCCAGGTCAGCGGCAACGCGTTCCGCTGGGGCTATACCCTGGCTTTGCCGGTCGATGGGCGGGTCTGGAACGTCGAGTTTGACGATTGGATGTATCTGATGGACGACCGCGTCATGCTCAACAAAGCCACCATGAGCAAATGGGGTGTAAAGCTGGGCGAGGTCACTTTGTCATTCACGCGCCGGACGCCTTTGGCGTCCAAGACGGGTTGATAGTCATGAATTCAAAATCTTCTGGCGTAGCAGCAATGCCCTCTGAAGCGGCCGACATGACCATGCCCAAAGCAGGCCCACAAATTGCAACACCCTTCCCAAAGGCGCAAGCCCGAAACTGGCTGCAGCTCAACACACCCCTCACCCATTGGCAGGGTCGCCGGGTCTGGCTGGTGGGCGCATCCACCGGCATTGGCTTGGCCTGCGCACAAGCTCTGCGCTTGGCTGGGGCTCAGGTGGTAGTGTCGGCCCGCAACCCACAAGGCGTGCAAGACTGGGCCGCGAAAGATTCGGGTGTGCAGTGGCGTGCACTCGACGTGAGCGATGCGTCCCAAGTGGAGGCCATGGCCTGCGCCCTGCTGGCCGAAGGCCCGCTCGACATGGTGGTGTATGCGGCAGGCACCTACCGTGCCCAACGCGCCACGGCCATGGACATCGATGACTTGCTGCAGCACGACAAGGTCAATTACCAGGGCGCTTTGCAGGTGATCAACGCGGTGCTGCCGGGCATGCTCGCCCAGCGCAGCGGGCACATCAGCCTGCTCAGCAGTGTGGCGGGTTGGCGCGGCCTGCCCAATGGCCTGGCGTATGGCCCGACCAAGGCCGCCCTGACCCACTTGGCCGAGACGCTGTACATGGACTTGCAAGACCAAGGCATTGGCGTGAGCGTGGTCAATCCCGGGTTTGTCGCTACGCCGCTCACGGCGCAAAACCAGTTCACCATGCCCGCCCTCATCAGCCCCGAAGAGGCTGCCCGCCAAATGCTCAAAGGCTGGGCTGCAGGGCAGTTCGACATCCATTTCCCCAAACGCTTCACCCTTTGGCTGAAACTGCTGCGCTTGCTGCCCTACCGCCTGTACTTTCCGCTGGTGCGCAAGTTCACGGGGCTGTAAGTCTGAATTGAAAGCCGATCATGGGTATGCGAGAAGCCACACACAAGCTGGCCACGTTTTTCGAGACCCTGTCGCCACAAAGTGTGGCTCAGCTGCACTCGGTCTACGACGCGCAAGCCACGTTCAAGGACCCTTTCAACGAGGTGCAGGGCCTGCCTGAGATCGAGCGCATTTTTCAGCACATGTACATGGCACTCGACCAGCCGCACTTTGTGGTGACCGGCCAGGTGGTGGATGGCTTACAAGCCTTCCTGACCTGGGAGTTTCGCTTTCGCTTCAAGCGCTTTGACACCACCACGCTGCAAGCAGTACGTGGTGCGAGCCATGTGGTGTTCAACGAGCAGGGGTTGGTGACGATGCACCGAGATTACTGGGATGCTGCCGAAGAGCTGTACGAAAAATTGCCAGTGGTGGGCGGCGTGATGCGCTGGCTCAAAAAGCGCGCCAACACCTGAAACCTCGTCAAAACTGGCGGCCTCAGAACTCAAAGCCACCTTGCCTGCGTACCGCCTTGGATGCGGGACCGCAAAGCAGGTCAGCCAACAGCTGAGCTTGCTGCAGGTTTTGTGCGTGGGTGCAAATGCCCAGCGTGTAGTCGGTGCTCAATTCGAATTCGGCAGGCAACACCGCGACCAAGTCGACGCCTTGGGTGTAATTGATTTCGGTGATTTGCGTGCAGCCGATCAAGCCGCTTTCTGTGCTTTTGCCCATCTCGCCCATGGCGGTGGCGCCATTGGGGAAGACGCGAAATTGGCTGCGCAGGCATTCATCGAGCCCGAGTGCTTTGAGCACGTTCATGAAGTGGATGCCGGCAGTGGCTTTGTCCGGGTCTGGAAAGTAAATGCCCTCAGCAGCACTCATGGCCGCATGCAATTCGGCGCGGGTTTGCACCCGGGGGTGCGGTGTGCCGCTGCGCACGGCCACGCCGGTTTTCACCAGGCCCAGCGAGCGTGCACTGCCGGGCACCACATGCCCAGAAGCGATCAGTTGTTCGATCAGGGGTTTCGTCAGAATCACGACATCGCAGGGTGCACCGCCCACCAGTTTGTCGCGCATCATGCCGACCGCGCTGAAGGTGCCCTCAATGCGGCAGCCGGTGGCTTGTTCAAATTCGGCCTGAATGCCATGGACCACGGCTGCGGCTGCGCCGCCACTCAAGACATGCATGTTGTGCTTTCCATCAAGGGGCAAAAGTGGCCATTGAAACGCTTCAGTCCGGCTTGGCGCCCGAGACTTTGACGATGTTGGCCCACTTGGCGATGTCAGCGTTCAGGTACTGGTCAAATTCGGGCACGCTCATCGACATGGGCACCGCACCCTGCTTGGCCCAGGCGGCTTTCACTTCGGGGTTGTTCACGATCTTGAGCATTTCGGCGTTGAGTTTATTCACCACATCGGCCGGGGTGCCTTTGGGGGCCATCAGACCCAGCCAGATGCTGGCTTCAAACCGGGGCACACCAGATTCGTGGACGGTCGCCAAATCCGGCAGGTTGCTTGAGCGGGTCAAGCCGGTGCTGGCCAGCGCCCTGACCTTGCCATCCCGTGACAAAGTCGCCATGGTGGTCTCGGCATCGAACATCACGTCCACCTGCCCGCCCACGATGTCCGTGCGTGCACCGGA
>SXGQ01357789.1_pt1 | contig 12942 bp, 14 predicted proteins | sample 3178371 | NCBI WGS metagenome assembly SXGQ01 (sample SAMN11356859, study PRJNA531348) | freshwater metagenome | isolation source: freshwater sample F1-20 | place: China: Fuxian Lake, Yuxi | collected 2017-12-25
ATCTTGACCTTCATCTTGTTTTTTATGTGCGGCAAATGCACCAGATTGCCATAACATGGCATCAACCAAAGTAGTTTTACCATGATCTACGTGCGCAATAATTGCTACATTTCGTAGGTCATCTCGAGTTTTAACTGGGAGATCTTTTAAGTGTGCTTGTTTTTTAGACATTGAACCTAAACTCCACGACATCGCCATCACACATTATGTAATCCTTGCCTTCCATTCGCACCTTGCCATTGGCGCGGGCTTGCACCATTGATCCAGCAGCTACTAAATCATCAAAGGAGATAATTTCAGCTTTGATAAATCCTTTTTGAAAATCAGTGTGAATCACACCAGCTGCAACTGGGGCGGTATCACCTTTATGAATCGTCCACGCTCTGGTCTCTTTCGGACCTGCGGTCAGATATGTCTGTAATCCTAATGTATTAAAACCCACTCGAGCCAATGTAGTAAGGCCAGGCTCAGTTAAACCGATGGATTTAAGCAATTCAAGTGCATCAGCCTCATCTAAATCTGCAAGTTCGGCTTCAGTTTTTGCATCTAAAAATATAGCCTCAGCTGGTTTTACTATTTCAGATAATTCAGCTTTTAACTTAGCATCAGATAATTCAGCAGCATCAACATTAAATACATATAGAAACGGTTTAGCAGTCAATAGCTGAAGCTCTGCAATTGCCACCAAATCCACCTTACTTCCGCGAAGTAGTTGGCCTTGATTTAAAACTTCTGCTGCCTCTTTCGCAGCAGCTAATACTGCAGCTTTTTCTTTAACAGTTCTAACTTCTTTTTCTAATCTAGGAATTGCTTTTTCTAAAGTTTGTAGATCAGCAAGACATAACTCGGTATTAATTGTCTCCATATCTTTCTTTGGATCAACATTGCCATCAACATGGACCACATCATTATCTTTAAAAACTCTAATTACTTGGCAGATCGCATCTGATTCTCGAATGTTTGCTAAAAATTTATTTCCAAGTCCAGCACCTTCAGAGGCGCCTTTAACAATTCCAGCAATATCTACAAAGGAGACTGAGGCTGGCAAGATTTTTTCGGAGGTGAAAATCTTGGCTAATACCGGCAACCTAGCATCTGGCACACCCACTACTCCAACATTGGGTTCAATTGTGGCAAAGGGATAGTTAGCAGCTAAGACATTATTTTTAGTCAGCGCATTAAACAGGGTGGACTTACCCACGTTTGGCAGACCGACGATTCCAATTGAGAGGCTCACGAGGGGTAAAGCCTACGCAAGTTTGTCGGTACTTCCTGCCACTATAACCCCATGCTCCAGACCTCTCTTACCCTACTTATCGGCCTGATCATCGGTATTGCCATTGGGTACCTAATTGCCGCCCTGCGCCATAAATCCACCGGCACAGATGGCGCACTGCTTGCAGATTACAAAAAACAATTAGAGGCAGAGCGAAGTAAAACCGAGAGCTCAATTAAATTAACTGCTGAGTTAACTGCTATGAAATCAACAGTTGAAAAATTATCTATTCAATCAAATGAAGCAAATCGAATTAGAACTGAGGCTGAGGCAAAGTTAGAAACCACAATCAATGAGATGCGCAGGGCCAGTGAATCGATCTTTGATGAGACTAAAAAGATTGCTGGTGCATTATCTAACTCGCAAGCCAGAGGAAAATTCGGTGAAGCGCAACTTGAATTACTTCTGCAGTCGGCTGGATTGCGTGAAGGACATGAGTACTCAAGACAAAAATCTACAACTGATGCAGACTCTTCTGGCATCCCAGATATCACAGTAAAAATGCCGGGCGGCTCTGCAATATTTATTGACTCTAAATTTCCATTTGATCGGTTTTTAGATGCATTTGGTACTCAGGTGCAAAGTGAGCGAGATGATTACTTATCCCAGCACACAAAAGATTTATTAAAACATGTTGAGGCGCTCGCTAAACGTGGCTACCACAAATCAGCTGGCTCACCAGATTTTGTAGTTTTATTTGTGCCATTTGAAACTTTATTAGCTGAAGCCTTAAGAATTGATCCAGCATTTTTGGAAAAGGCATTTAAGTTAAATGTCACTGTTGCTACCCCAACTTCAATGATGGCACTACTTAGAACTATTGGCTATATCTTTACTAGAAATAAGTTAGCTGATAATGCCGATGAGATTCAAAAGGTGGCAAATACATTTCTAAAAAATATTACTTTATTACATGGCAAGATTGTGGCAGTTGGCAAAGCAATCTCTTCAACTGCTAAAGCTTATGAGGATTTAATTCCAACTGCAGAACGAACTGTATTAAGCCCAGCTCGTAGGATTCATAATCTTGGTGTTACTGGCGATAAAGATAAGCTAGCAATTGAGTATCCAGATTCACCAGGGGCGGTAAGAGAGTTAAAAGCAATTTCAGCAGATGATGATTTCATTGAGGTTGAAGAGATTGAAGGTGATAGTAAGTGAGTAATCTGCCAATTAATTCGCCAATTAAAGGTCCTGGCTTAACAAAGCCTGGCGTAATTGTGTTGCAGTTTTTAGTAATATTTTTATTTCAAGCAGTTGAGCTACTTTTTAGATCCTCCCTCGGAATTATTACCGCAATTGCGATATGGATTGCCTTCTTTGGTGCAATTTACTTAGGGAGAAGCGGCACTTTATATGTAGCAGCAGTCTCACCACCGATTTCGCTACTAATTGCTTCATTTATATTGATGCCAACAGTTGGTGGCGGCTCATTTGCACCAACAAAGTTTTTAGTTGATTTAGTCTCAGGTTTAGCTTCGATCTCTTTCTATCTTCTATCTGGGGCAGCAATTACCTGGTTTTTATGGTTTAAAAAAGAAAGAAGTAAGGCAAGCTAACTACTTGCTGGCCGCTTTTAAATCTTTTCTTAGCTCAGGTGGAATTGCAAATAGTAAATGCTCTTCCATCGCTGTTACTGTCTCAACTTCATTAAAGCCACGATCTGCAAGCCAACTTAGTAAATCCTTAACTAAAATTTCAGGAACTGAAGCTCCGCTAGTTACCCCGATGGTATTGACTCCAATCAACCACTCATCTTTTGCTTCAGCGGCATAATCAATTAAGTAGGCAGCTTTAGCGCCATACTCAAGTGAGACCTCGACCAACCTAACTGAGTTTGATGAATTAGTTGAGCCAACTACTAAAACTAAATCTGATTTAGGTGCAATTTCTTTAATTGCAACCTGACGATTTTGAGTGGCATAACAAATATCATCACTTGGTGGATCCATTAAATTTGGAAATCTCTTTTTTAACTCTGCGACTGTAGCAAGGGTTTCATCAACACTTAAAGTAGTTTGAGATAACCAAGCCACCTTATTCTCATCCCTTACCTTCACATTTTTAATATCTTCAATGCCATCAATTATGTGTATGTTATCTGGGGCTTCCCCTGCTGTGCCATCAACCTCTTCATGGCCCTCATGACCTATTAATAAAATATCGTAATCATCAGATGCAAATCTTCTTGCTTCATGGTGAACTTTAGTAACTAGTGGGCAGGTAGCATCAATGGTTTTTAAATTTCTTTGCGCAGCACTTTGGTGAACTGCAGGTGATACGCCATGTGCAGAAAAAACTACGATCTTTCCTTCTGGTACTTCATCTGTTTCATCAACAAATATTGCACCCCGTGCCTCTAATGTTGAAACTACATGTTTGTTATGGACAATTTGTTTACGGACATAAACTGGTGCGCCATATAGATCCAAAGCTTTCTCAACTGTGATAACTGCCCGATCCACACCTGCGCAATAACCTCTCGGGGCAGCGAGCAGTACTTTCTTTTGGGTGATCTGGCTCATGTGCTCATCCTAATTGATGATAGAAGTGAGTAGATTTAGCCTATGGCGCCAGAGTTTAATTATGAGGATCTTCTGCCTATTGGGCAGGATTTAACCGAGTATCGCCTGCTTTCTAAGCAAGGTGTTACTACCATTAGCGCAGATGGCCGTCAGTTTTTAAAGGTAGAGCCACAAGCAATTAGTGATCTAACTCAAGTAGCAATCCATGATATTTCACATTACCTACGATCTGAACACCTTGGCCAATTAGCTAATATTTTAAAAGATCCAGAGAGCTCACCAAATGATCGATTTGTAGCCCTTGATCTACTTAAAAATGCCAACATCTCAGCTGGTGGTGTGTTGCCAATGTGCCAAGACACTGGAACTGCAATTGTGATGGGTAAAAAAGGACAACATGTTTTAACGAGCGAAAAGGATGAACTCTCAATTTCTAGAGGAGTTTATGAAGCATTTACCAAATTAAATTTACGTTACTCACAATTAGCCCCACTTACTACCTGGGAAGAAAAAAATACTGGCAATAACTTGCCAGCACAGATTGAGATCTACTCCGATACCGACCATCCAGATGAGTACAACTTCTTATTTATAGCAAAGGGTGGCGGTAGTGCTAACAAATCATTTTTATATCAAGAGACTAAAGCGGTATTAAACCCCACTTCTTTTATGAGTTGGTTGGAAGAAAAATTACGATCTCTTGGCACATCTGCCTGCCCGCCTTACCACCTTGTAGTTGTTATTGGTGGCACTAGTGCAGAGCACACCGTTAAAACTGCAAAGTTAGCTAGTACTAAGTATCTAGATTCACTACCTACTACTGGAGATGCTAAAACTGGCCGTGGCTTTAGAGATTTAGAGCTAGAAAAAAATATTTTAAAGTTAACACAAAGTATTGGCATCGGTGCTCAATTTGGTGGTAAGTACTTCTGTCATGATGTTCGGGTAGTTAGGTTGCCAAGACATGGAGCTTCGCTACCAATTGCAATCGCTGTCTCCTGCTCAGCAGATCGCCAAGTTAAGGCAAAAATTAATAAGGATGGAATCTTTATTGAAAAACTAGAGACTGAACCTGCTCATTTCCTACCAGCAGAGGGGGAGAATGAATTAACTGAGCATGAAATACATATTGATTTAAACCAGCCAATGCCTGCAATTTTGGCACAGTTATCAAAGCATCCTGCTAAAACTAGGGTCAACCTAACTGGCACCTTGGTGGTGGCCCGCGACTTAGCGCATGCAAAGATAAAAGAGTTACTAGATAGTGGTAAGCCAATGCCAGAGTACTTTAAAAATCATGCCATCTACTACGCCGGCCCAGCTAAGCGCCCAGATGGATACGCCTCTGGTTCATTTGGTCCAACAACTGCTGGCCGAATGGATTCGTATGTTGAACAATTTCAAGCAGCAGGTGGCTCTTTAATTATGCTAGCAAAAGGAAATAGATCAACAGCAGTATCACAAGCATGTAAAAAGAATGGCGGATTTTATCTAGGTTCAATTGGTGGGCCGGCAGCGAGATTGGCTCAGGATTGTATTAAAAAAGTTGAGCTTTTAGATTATGAAGAGCTAGGCATGGAAGCAATCTGGAAGATCGAGGTTGAGAATTTTCCAGCTTTTATAATTATTGATGATAAGGGAAATGATTTCTATGCTGATATTAGAAAGCCAATTAGTATTGGTAAGCGTCCCTAATTAATCTTTAAAGCAACTTAAGTTATTAATACCAATTAGATCGTTTTGATTTACTCCAGGCACTGCATGGGTACTTATATCTTTCTTCAATATATTTAAGTCCCCAAGTTATTTGGGTTACTGGATTAGTTCGCCAATCAGTACCAACTATTTCCATCTTGGTAGCAGGCAGTGCCTGCGGAATTCCATGGGCGCCTGAGCTCTTATTTCTAGCTTTATAATTCCACTTGCTTTCCTTTGTCCAGAGATTATCTAGGCAGGTAAACTGCTTTTCAGACCAACGGTATTTTTGTGCAATTATTTGGCGAGCCACCTCTTTGGCACCTTCGGCTTGGCGAGCGCTCTCCACCTGGCGGGCAGCAATTGAAACCAGTGCCATCGCCGATGCATCCACTACCTTGATTGAATCTAATTCAAGTAGGGAGGGAACGCCTGGGTTGGGATCAAGATTTTCTGCCCCTGGCAGCTCTGGGCTAGGTAGCTGCTCTGCTGGAATAGTTATAAATACCTGTTGCATATTGCTAGAGGCATTTGCTGGTTCAACAATTGCCAAGAAGAAGGCAAGGCAGGCAGCAGACAGGGAGAGTCTACGAGTCCGCTTACTGCGGATAGTAGGAATTGAGCTCTTCATACCCACCCCTTTCTTCACCTTCAAGGTTGCAATCGCCCACTTTGGACTAGTGCAGAGTGCCAGCCAGGTGTTTGAGGGGCAACTTTATAGAGGCGTGTGGCGCGATTATGTTTATATTCACAGGTTTTTACATATGCAAAACCGCAGGTCAGAAAGGATAAAGTCCGATTTATCCGTTATGTCTTTGCGTATGAATTTGCCTAGTTGGTGAAGTTAATTGGCTCCTCTAACATCTCTGTAACTAGGGCTGCGATCTGGGATCTCTCACTTCGGGTCAGGGTGATATGGGCAAATAATGGATGCCCCTTTAAGGATTCAACTACAGCAACTACGCCATCATGGCGGCCGACCCGCAGATTATCCCGTTGGGCGATGTCATGGGTTAGTACTACCCGAGAGCCCTGTCCGATTCTAGAGAGCACCGTTAGGAGTACACCCCGCTCTAAGGATTGGGCCTCATCTACTATGACAAAGGAGTCATGCAAAGAGCGACCCCGAATATGAGTTAGCGGTAGGACCTCAATTAAGCCCCGCTCTACAACCTCATCTAAGACCTGCTGACTTACTAGGGCGCCTAATGTGTCAAAGACTGCCTGTGCCCATGGTGACATCTTTTCATTCTCAGTTCCTGGTAGATATCCCAGCTCTTGCCCACCTACTGCATAAAGTGGGCGGAAGATAACCACTTTTTTATGTAACCGCTTTTCTAATACCGCCTCTAGGCCAGCAGATAAGGCCAGTGCACTTTTTCCAGTTCCAGCTCTTCCCCCTAAGGAAACTATGCCAACCTCAGGATCTAACAAAATATCTAATGCCACTCGCTGCTCAGCACTTCTGCCATGTAAACCAAAAGCTGATCTATCTCCTCGAACTAATTGCAATTTTTTATCAGCAGTTACCCGTGCCAGTGCACTGCCTTTTTCGGAGTGCAAGACCACTCCAGTATGGCAAGGATATTTTTTGCCTAGCTCATTTACAATTTTTTCTGATTCATAAAGTGAATCAATAATTGTTGAACCTACACTCTCCTCCACCATGCCGCTCCAGCCACTGGTGCTAGCTAATTCAGCTCGATACTCCTCTGCCTCAACTCCAACTGAGGAGGCTTTTACTCTAAGTGGTAGATCTTTTGTTACTAATACAACTCTACGACCATCTGCCATTAGGTTTTTTGCAATTGCTAAAATCCTTGAATCATTTGATCCATCTCGTAAAAATCCTGCAGGTAGAGTTGAAAGATCAGAATGGTTTAGTTCAACTGATAAAGAGCCACCATCATCATTTAGTTTTACTGCTTGATCTAATCTGCCACTTTTAATTCTAAGATCATCTAAAGTTCTAAGAGCTGATCTAGCAAAGTAACCAAGCTCTGGATGATCGCGCTTGATCTCTAACTCGCCAATTACAGTAATTGGAATTATTACCTCATGTTCGGCAAATCTGGTTAAGGCTATTGGATCTGCAAGTAGGACGCTGGTGTCTAAAACATATGTGATTCGAGCAGGGTTTGGCTGATTAGATACTGACTTTAAGACAATAGATTCGCTAGCCAATTTCTATCATCGCAATCTGTTTAATTGTGCTCGGATTGGGAAGTAGATTAAAGGTAAATTATCGAGCTTAAATTTTGGTGTAGACACGCAAGGTTTAAAGGTTAAGTTTAGATAAAGAGTAATTACCTAGAGCCGTTTTTAACCTGACGTTCGATCCAAAAGGAGGCTACCGGCAGGGTGCCGGCAAGGAGAAAGAGCGCAGTTGAGATCAGCGATCTTCGCTGAGCAATAGCTAGGTGAAGTGCAGCCAGAAGATAAATTGGGTAGGTAAAACCGTGCACAATTGGAATCCAGATAAAACTCTCATAAAAAGTTTCTGATGCAACTAAGTATTTAGCTGGCATATATCCAAACCAAAGTAGTAACGACATAACCCCAGCCCAGATAGCCATTACTCTAAATCTGAAAATTACTCCACTCATTTTTTATTACCTACCTTAGTTGTCTTTGGTTTTCTAAACTGCGGAAACAATGGTGCGATTAAGAGTAGTACCGCCATAAACCACCAGACCACTACATATGAGATGTGTTGCCAGTAAAAAGTTGTAATCCGCTGTGAAATTTGCGGTGATGGGATTGGAGAAAATTGAGTATCTATCTGTGGTGATAATTTTTCACTTTTTAAAACAATATATCCATCGTATAGAAATGGGGTCTGCTCACTTACAACAAGTGCTGGATCGATTCTAGATAGCTCACCTGGTTTTGGAAATGCTCGATCAACATTTTGCCTTGGATAAAGCCGGCCAACTACTTCAACATTTGATGAAATCTCAGTTAGTGGTTCATTAGCTAAGCCGCGGACTATAAGCACTGAGTGACCGGTATCAAGATCTAATAATCTAACATCCAAATCAACAATCTTTTCATCAACTAGTTTTTGATCTCTAGCTATGTATTTATTTGAGTATTCACCAGATGCAGAGACAATTCGGTTAACTGCTTTAAGTGGAATATTTAGGCCAGCAGATGAAACTTTAGATAATTCAATTACGGGTTGATCAGCAACTGGCGCAGTTGAAGCACTTAAGTTTTGAGCCTTATTTAATTGCCAAACCCCAAGTTCAAATCCGGTATAGATCAAAAGTAGCCAAGCTACGGTAAATACGAACTGCTTAGCTAGTTTTTTCATAAAATTAAAAACTACTCTTGATCCTTACGATCTAGTAACCGCTTATATCTACGATAGAAACTCACCATGAGAAATACCATAGCTAAGCTCAGAAAAATCATGGTTAGGGAGCCAGCAACCCCCATATCAAAATTTCCAGCCTCATCCTCCATTGCCGCTCCTATCTAATTAATATGCTAAGCCTACTTAAGCATTGCCAATTGGTTCTACACTTAGCATGTGACTCATCCCAAAGTATTAAGTGACCCAAGGCTACGCGAGCGCTACGGGATTAAGTCTGCTGGTAAAAATCGGATCTGGATCACACTCTTTTCACTTTTTCTAGTTTTATCCTGGTTCATTTGGAGTGGCACAAACTTTGCAAACCCAGATATCAGATCAACCTTAATCTCATTTAAAGTTGTGAGTGATCAAAAAATATCAATTACATACAAAATTTTAGTAAGAGATACCACCGTTGAACATAGCTGTTCACTTGTGGCAAAGGATATTGATAAGAACACGGTGGGAGAGGTGGTGGATCTGATGCCAGCAAGTTCCTTGGCGATGGGTGAAAACCAGCGCACCGTTGAAATCTCCACTCGATTGCCTGCGGTAAATGCAGGAATTGCCAGTTGCCAGTAGCCTTTCTCCTCTTATGAACCAACCAACTCAAACCTGGCTTACCCAAGAAGCAGCCGATCGCCTTAAATCAGAGCTTGCTGATTTAGAGGGTCCACTTCGCGCGGAAATTATTAAAAAGATTGAAACCGCTAGAGCTGAGGGAGATTTAAAAGAAAATGGTGGCTACCACGCAGCAAGGGAAGAGCAAGGAAAAATTGAAGGACGAATTCGCCAACTAAAACATATGTTGGAGCATGCCCATATTGGAGTACCACCAGCTAGTGAATCTGGAGTAGTTGGACTTGGCATGCTTATTACTGTTGATATTGCAGGAGATGAATTAAAGTTTTTACTAGGTTCTAGAGAAATTGCAAGTGGTGATATTGATGTCTACTCTGAAAAATCTCCTCTTGGTAGTGCGGTGCTTGGAGCAAAAGTTGGCGAAACTGTTAATTACACAGCACCAAATGGTAAACAGATCGCAGTAGCAATTTTAGAAGCACAACCTTTTATCTAAACACTTACTTACTAACGCGATTGTACTTTCTAACGCTCAGTGGAATAAAAACTGCCATAATTAAAATCATATAAATCACTGACATTAGTAATGGATTATCACTTGGGAATGATCCGGCAGTTGCGCCAAACTCATTTTTTAAGCCAAATAACTCACGACAACCTGCGACCATGGTTGAAACGGGATTCCATTCAGCAATATATTGCAATGGTCTTGGCATTCCAGTTGTTGGTGCAAAAGCATTAGATAGGAAAGTTAACGGAAAGACGGCAATAAAAGTGGCATTTGTAGCAACTCTTTCCTCCCTAACTGATAAACCAATTAATACACCCACCCATGACATTGCAAAGCCAAAAACCAATAGAAAAACAAAACCTAGAGTTACATTAATTAATCCAGAGGATGGACGCCATCCAACAACGTAACCTGTAATTCCCATAGCCAAAAGAACAACGACATTTAGTGCACCATCGCCAAGTGTTCTACCAAAGACGACAGCAGATCTTGAAATTGGTAATGATCTAAATCTTGAAATCAATCCCTTTTGCATATCAGCAGTCAAACCAACTGCTGTGCCAGCCAATGTAAAAGCTACAGTTTGTACAAATATTCCAGGCATCAGTAATTGGACATAACCGCCTGGTTGCCCAGTATCAATTGATCCACCAAATACATATCTAAACAAAAGAACAAACATAATTGGTTGAATTATTGAAAACAGAATTAACTCTGGAACTCGTGCTAGTTGCAGCAACTGCCGCTTGGTAATAATTAGAGCATCTGAGATTGCATTCATTATCTACCCCTTTTCTTACCTGTGCTAGCTAAATCTTCATCCTTTTTCTCTTCCGCAACATGTCCAGTTAAAGAAAGAAACACATCATCTAATGATGGGCGCTTTAGCCCTATATCTAATGGGTGAATTCCTTTTTCATCAAGTAATTTTGCAGCTTCAATTAGAGCTTTACTACCAGTTGTTACTGGGGCTGAAATTTGTCGTAATCCTTCATCAACATTTATTGCCCCACCGCTAACCTTTGCCACTATCTCTCTGGTTGCAGCCATGTGTTGATTTTCAACTACTATCTCAAGGCGTTCGCCACCTACCTGTTTTTTAAGAGTATCTGAAGTTCCTCGGGCAATAACTCTTCCATGATCAATAACTGCAATCTCGTCAGCTAAATGATCAGCTTCTTCTAGATATTGAGTTGTGAGCAATAAAGTTACGCCACCTTTAACTAATTCATTAATGACGCCCCACATATCTTGGCGACCACGTGGATCTAATCCAGTTGTTGGTTCATCTAAAAACAATACTTTTGGCTTAACTATCAATGAAGCAGCTAAATCTAATCTACGACGCATTCCGCCGGAGTAAGTTCTAATTGGTCTTTTTGCAGAATCAGTTAGCGAGAATTGTTCTAGCAATTCAACAGCACGTTCCTTAGCTTGTTTTGCTGACAAGTGATAAAGCCGGCCAAACATAATTAAGTTATCCCAGCCTGTTAAAGTTTCATCAACAGCAGCATATTGACCTGATAGGCCAATAATCTTTCTAACTTCATCGGGATTTTTTAGAACATCAATTCCAGCTACAGTTGCTCGCCCTGAATCTGGCGTAAGTAATGTTGCTAGAACTCTTACTGTTGTGGTTTTACCAGCGCCATTAGGCCCAAGTACTCCTAAAACAGTACCTTCTTCAACATCAAGATTTAAACCATCTAATGCTTTAACAGAACCCTTGTTATAGCTCTTGTGAAGGTCTTCTGCAATGATCGTTTTCATGGTGTCATCTTAACAAGAAATGGAGGTAAACTATTCCTCTTGCAGAGAATTATTAAATTTAAGTTTAAAACAACGGTAGAGGCGAGGAAAAGTAGATGAGAAGTGCAAAAAATATATCAAATTCGATTGATCAAACCAGGACTGCTAGTAAGGCATTAGGTTAAAGAATATTGAGTAAAATAAGTAAAAATCCATTCGCGCAACTACCTAGAGAAGTTGCGATACTTTCAACAGTTTCATTTTTAGTTGCAGTTGGTTTTGGTTTGATCATCCCTGCAATTCCGATCTTTGCGGCATCCTTTGGAGTTAGTAAGACTGCTATTGGTTTGATTATTTCTTGTTTTGCAATTGTTAGATTTGCTTCAGGCTTAGTATCAGGACGCCTAGTTGATAAGTTTGGTGAGCGTGCAGTACTTGGCTTTGGCTTATTTATGGTCTCTTTTTTCACACTACTAACTGCGCTGTCGCAGAGTTACAGTCAATTACTAATTTTTAGATCATTAGGAGGCCTTGGCTCTTCAATGTTCTCAGTCTCAGCAGGTTCACTACTTATGCGATCAGTAAGTGATGACTATCGTGCAAGAGCGCAATCGCTATACAACGGTGGATTCTTATTAGGTGGAATATCTGGACCGGCATTTGGTGGAATCCTGGCTGGCATCTCACTTCGTGCTCCATTCTTTGTCTACTCAATCTCACTAGCAATGGCAGCAGTTACCGCCCTGTTTTTCTTAAGTGAAAAGAAATTAGGAAAGAAAATAGATCTACCCACCGATCAGATAGGACAAACAACATTAAAGCAGGCTTTAAAACTGCGTCCTTACCAAATTGCGTTAATTCTTGCTTTTATTAATAACTGGATTTTATTTGGATTGCGTTCATCAATTTTACCGTTGTTTGTAACCGAAAAACTAAATTCCACAGCTTTAATTGCTGGTGTGGGTTTAACCTTAAGTGCACTAATTCAAGGATTATTTATGCTAAATGCAGGTAAATACTCTGATGTAAAGGGAAGAAAAGCAGCGCTTTTGCTTGGTGGAATTTTTGTAATGTTTGGAATACTTATGCTTTCATTTACAACTAATGCAACTTTGTACTTTATCTCCATGGCACTTTTCGGGCTAGGAAGTGCATACGTTGGAACAGCGCCAGGAAGTGTGGTTGGTGACATTATTAAAGGCCGTGGTGGACAGGTAATTGCAGCATGGCAAATGGCAGGTGATGC
>SXGQ01710844.1_pt1 | contig 12941 bp, 8 predicted proteins | sample 3178371 | NCBI WGS metagenome assembly SXGQ01 (sample SAMN11356859, study PRJNA531348) | freshwater metagenome | isolation source: freshwater sample F1-20 | place: China: Fuxian Lake, Yuxi | collected 2017-12-25
CCAACTGGACCTACCTCTTCGGATTCCGCAAGCACGAGCAAGGGCGCAATGGTGTCGAGATTCCGCAGTTCGATCCGATGATCGCCGAGTGGGACACCAAGATCGCCGGTTTGCGTCCGTCCGAACAGTCCGACCCTAAGGTCCTGGCCGAAGTGCGGGCGCTGCTGGCGAAGAATGCGATCCAAGCCAGCGCCGCCGCCGATTCGCGGGCCAGTGTTTCGAAGCAAGCCATCCCGAGCTTTGATACGGGCGATGGATTGGAAGTCAGCCTCTGGGCTGAGAACCCGCTCCTCCATAAGCCCATCCACATGAACTGGGATCCGCAGGGACGCCTCTGGGTGGCGTCGTCTGAGGTCTATCCGCAAATCAAGCCGGGGCAGCCTGCGGTCGATTCTGTGGTAATATTGGAAGACACCGACGGCGACGGCAAGGCCGACCGCCACACCGTCTTTGCCGATGGCCTGCTCATTCCTACGGGCGTGGTTCCTGATGGAAAGGGCGGCTGCTACGTGGCGGCCAGTCATCAGCTTCTGCATCTGGAGGACACCGATGGCGACGGCAAGGCCGACCGACGTACGGTGACGTTGTCGAGCTTCGGTACCGAGGACACCCATCATAATCTCCACACGCTGCGCTGGGGTTATGACGGGCACCTCTACATGAACCAGTCGATTTACACGCACACCCACATTGAGACGGCCCACGGGGTGCGACGCCTCAACTCGGGCGGTATCTGGCGCTTCAATCCGGATTCGTGGACTCTGTCGGTCTTCACCCGCGGCGGTTGCAATCCGTGGGGCCACCATTGGGACCAGTACGGCAACTCCTTCTTCACCGACGGCGCCGGCGGTAAGGGCATTTATCACGCGGTCGATGGCGCGACCTACTTTACCTACTCCGACATGCGTCGCGAGGCCGACAGTATTAGCCCAGGTAATTATCCAAAATTCGCCAGCCTCGAAGTGATCCACAGCCCGGCATTTCCCAAAGAGTGGCAAGAGAATGCCATCACCTGTGATTTCCGCGCGCACCGCATCGTGCGTTTCTCGGTGAAGGATTCGGGTTCTTCGTTCCAGACTCAGGAGCAGCCCGATTTGCTCCGTTCCACCAACGTCACCTTCCGTCCTATCGACCTGCGCCTCGGGCCGGATGGCGCGCTGTACATTGCCGATTGGAGCAATCCCATCATTCAACACGGCGAGGTCGATTTCCGTGATCCGCGCCGCGACAAGGAGCATGGGCGCATTTGGCGCGTCACGGCCAACGCCTCGGGCAAGGCACCGCATCGACGGGCTCCCGATCTGACCAAGCTCTCCACGACAGACCTCTTGGACCGGACGCTCTCGGCCAATGGCTGGGAGCAAGAGCAGTCCCGCCTGGTGCTGCGCCAGCGCGATGCCGGCGAGGTGCTTGGACGCGCCGCGTCTTGGATTAAATCGCAAAAAGACCCGCGCGCTGCACTCGAGGTGGTGTGGCTACATCAGGCCTTCGGCCGTCCTGGAAGCCCGTGGATCACGCAACTGACAGGCTCTCCGGATCCTCGCCTTCGGGGCGCAGCCACCCGGCAGTTGAGTCACTAAACGATTGGAGGATCGGAGTGTCATGAGTCGTCTCAAGGAAACCGCCAACCAGACGTTGTCCCGGTCGGAATCGACCGAGGATCACTTAGAGCGCATCCAGGAATTGGTCGAGCGCAACGGGTATGCCCGAGTCAGCGATCTGGCTGAGGCCCTAGGCCTGAGTTCGTCCACCGTGTCCAACATGGTGCGCCGTCTGGCTAAACGCGGCTTCGTCAACTACCAGCGCTACCGCGGCTTCACCCTCACTGCTGAAGGAGCTGCCGTCGCCGCCCACATCAAGGATCGGCATCGCACCCTGACCGAACTCTTGACCTTGCTGGGACTGGGGGCTGAAACCGTCGAGCGCGAGGTCGAAGACATCGAGCACCACCTAACACCCCAAACGTTGGCCGCACTCACTGCTTTGGTGGCGTATTGGAAGAATCGCCCCGCTGAATTGCAGGCCTTTCGCCAATTTCAGGCTCGTGACTCCCCCACAAAACACTCGGAAACATCGATCTCCTGAAAAGGTTGAGCGCCAGTTTCGCAGCGTTGGCTAGCCTCCGCGAACCCCTTGATATTTTGATAATAGGCCGTCGCGGCCCGTTACACAGAGCCTCAACGATAATGATTCCAGCGCAATTGCCGCTTCACCTAGGTGTCCCCATCGTCCAATTTAACTGCCTGTGATCAGCACCACCGCCGAACTGCGGGAACTCGCGTGCCGAGTACGCGAGTCAGAATGGGTCGCTTTAGATACCGAGGCCGACTCCCTGCACGCTTACCCGGAAAAACTGTGCCTGCTTCAGGTCGGTGTGCCTGGCAGTGAGTACCTCGTCGACCCTCTGTCGGACCTGCACCTCGAACCCTTGTGGGAAGCCATGGATCAGCATTCCATCATCTTCCACGCTGCTGACTACGACCTTCGCCTGCTGTTCCGAGGACACCATTTTAAGCCCGCTCGGATCTTCGATACGATGCTCGCCGCTCGCTTGGCGGGTGAGGCCCGCTTCGGCCTCAACGATGCCCTCAACACCCACCTCGGCATCACTCTGGAAAAGGGCTCACAAAAGGCCAACTGGGGAAAACGCCCCCTGACGCCGGCCATGGTGGATTACGCGCTGAACGATGTGCGTCACTTGTTCCCCCTGCAGCAGTCGCTCCTGGGTCGGTTAGAGTCTTTGGGACGCCTCGACTGGCACCAACAAATTTGTGAGCGATTGATCCGCGACTGCTGCCAACCCGAGCGCATCGATGACGACGCTATCTGGCGCACGAAGGGACACGACAAGCTCGATGCTCTCGGATTGGCGGTTCTGCGCGAACTCTGGCATTGGCGCGAGAAGGACGCTCTGCGCACCGGTCGCCCCCCGTTCTTTATTCTCAAGCATGAGCAGTTGGCCGAATTGTCTGCGGCGGCCTCGGAGACCCGTACGACTCGGGGTCTAAATTTGCCCCACTTCCTGACCTCCAAGCGGCGGTCTGGATTGCTCGATGCGATTCAACAAGGACTCGAAGTACCCGAGAACCACCTCCCCCGCCCGATTCGCGTGCATTCACGCCGGATGACCCGGGCCGAGCTCGACGTTTCTGACCGACTGGCCCAGATCCGTGACACCCACGCCCGTGAGTTGGGCATCGATCCAACCCTCATCGCCTCCAAGGCCACCCTGTATGCGCTCGGTCGCAACGATCCCGATGCGTGGGAAGGCTTGATGCCTTGGCAACGGAACCTGCTGGAGAAACCGCTGGCCCCCTCCCGTCCAGCCCCGAATCGCGCTCCTGCGTTAGAAACCTCGAACGCCCCCGACGCCCCCGACGCCGACGTCGATGACGAAGAACGTCAGCTCCCTCTGTGCGGGCTGGATTGAGCCGCACAGGCAGAACCGCCCAAAATCCAATAGCGCCTTGGTTAGCCGTTTTTGAGGTAAAACAACCTGCAGGCGCAGTAGGCTGGTTTTCAAGGCGAGCCTAGGAGAGCCGATTTGAACCGACCGATATTGTCGGTTGCCGAACCTTGTCTTGCCTAAGTCCACTCAAGACCCTTTCCACTGAGGGGTGTGAACCGTCCTTGAGCTTGTCACACACCCTCATTCTCCCTTCCAGCTTTCTGAACTCATGATCCCGAGGATCAAGGGATACGGGCTTTCAATTGATCCCGAAGGGACTCCGGCAAGTTGGACTGCTCCACCCAAGACTTGGCTTGAGCGGGATTCGAACGCCCCCACCGTTGAAAGACCGAGTCGAGCAGTTCGGCACGGGTAAGAGAATCAGAGACCATGAGCCCGAGATCGGCGGCCTGGGCGACCGAGGTGTTCATGCGCTCATGAATGATACCCACCAACGCTTGGTCGCGTTGAATTGAATTTAGGCGCTCCAAGGAAGCCTTCGCGCTATTGAATTGGTTGCCGGACCAAACCTGATAGACGGACCGCATAGCCGCGGTTTGTTCGCTGCCCGGTGGCAAAGACGCGGCCCAATTCAGCGCGTTTTCAGGGTCACGGGAAGACCACTGCACGCCGATGTCTGCGATGGTTTTCGCCCGAAGCACCGGGTCACGAATCCCGGAGACGGCCGCAACGGCACTGGCGGGATCGGCAGCAACTGCGATTGGCAGAAGGCGGCTTAGGACCGCGTCGCGGCCTTGAGCCGGCACCACTTCATTCAGAGCCCCCAGGGCTGCGGAGGGTTCGGCCGTGACCCAGAGTTGGACGAGTTCTTGTCGATCGCTGGGCTGACGGACCGTCGGCAACACTTCCTTGAGAAATGCTGCGGCTCCGGCGGCATCAGTTCGGATCCACGATTCGGCACCTCGGACCAGTGCCACGATCCCATATCCCCGCTGCCATTGTTGCTCAGCCCAGCGACTGGCTGCGGCGGGATCCTGGATTGCCCACTCCCGGGTCAGGGTGGGCAGCCATTTGCCCTGTTGCTCTGCCGAGGCAGTATCCCATCGAGCGATGGCGGCCGCGACGTCTTGCCGAGTCAGTGCCCCCATGAGCGAATCCACCCGCGAATCCCCCGAGCCATCGGGGGCCGGGTGGGCCAACACCCATTCCAAAGCGGCATTGGGATCTTCTTCACCCCAGGCGTCGACCACTTCGAAGGTCACCAGTGGGCTAAAATTCTCGGGGAGCTGCTGCAACAGGGCCACAGCGACTTCCAAGTGCTCACTTTTCCAAAACCCGAGAATTTCGGAGATTTTTTCTTCCGAGAGTTGCGCCCACGCTGCGGTAGGAATGGAACGGGCTAACCTGAGTGCCAATTCTGGGATCTTCTGATCGACGATGTTCAGAAGAAAGAATCGCGGATCCTCGATCTCCGGATCTTCATCAATGGGTGCCTGACGGATGCTTCTCAAGGCCGTTTCCGGCTCGCTTTGCAGCCACTTCAAATACAGGTGCACGACCAAATCCGATCGAGTTCTGGAACCCGTCAGGCTCCGCACCCGTCGCACTGCTTCCTCGCCGTCCGATTCCATCCATTTCGAGAGCGCTCCTCTCAGGGCGGCGTACTGACGGTAGTCGAAGTTTCCAGACGAATCGCTGCCCAGACGCTTGGAATCGGCCAAAAAAGCCCAAGCGGAAACGCGGTCGGCAACAATCCAGCAGCGGCCCAACGCCTCCAAAAGACCGGCATCCATACCGTTTGGAAGCGGTTGTCCGATCGCAAAATCCCAAATCACAGCGACGCAATCCGGCTGGGTGAGATCGGCCCTCTCGATGACTTGAACCATTTGGCTGAATCGCCAATTCCAACTCTCGTTGGTAGCCAAGATTGCCGCCAACTCGCGAGCGACCTCGTCCGCGCTGAGACGCTGCTCCGCCTTGGGCAAACCGACCTTGCCAGGTAATTCGGTGATCGCAGGGGCCGGGTGAGTTTCGCGTCGAATATCTTCAGTCCTAGAAATTGCCGTTTCACGGAACCGGCCCCGAGCAACAGTGCCCAGGAGTCCAAGAGCCAGGAGGCCCGCCGCCCAACCCACGTAGCGATTCATTTGGAGATAGAATAAACGATGCGGTTTCGGGGCGAGATGTATGGTAACAGCACGAGTCCCCTGACCGATGCCCGTGGGGGTGACGCGAGTTCCCTAGTGTTGGGAGGTCTTTTCGAGGGCTTGGAAATTGCCGGCTTCGCAGCAGGCCACAAACGTTTCGGTCGAACGTTTCAATTCTTCCCAGCGAGCCCGGATCTTGATGGCCTCGGCGGGGTCGATGCGATTGTCGGAAGCGGCGCTGGCGATGACCGCCAAAAGATCGGCGAACTCCTGCACCACTCCGTTGGTGGCCGGCATCAAGTATTCCGGGTGCGTATGATGAGTCGTGGGATTGCGAATGAAGAACCCGCCGGACCGTTGGCACAACCAATGGATCAGGCGCAGGTCCCGGGTGCTCTTTAGCAACTGATCCATGCGATCCAGAGGATTGTGCGAAGCGGTAGCAGCCTCAGGATCCGGCTTTTCAGCCCACTTGTAGATCAGCGATAGCGACAAGCCCATGTCTGCTGCGATTTGCTTGGCACTAGTGGTCTGGAGGACATCCCGGATAACCTGAAAGGAGTGCATTCCATCTAGGTATCACTTCCTGACGCCCCTTGTGAAGCCGAGAACGGATAATCAGTTATTTTAGTAGTCGTTTTTTCTCAAGACTTCAACTCCGAGACCAACAATCTCGCGACTTTGCGCGTGCCCCGGACCCGCAGCCCGTGTTTGGCTGAGTTCTGTGCATCCCGTCACGATCCTGACCTGTGTGGGCGCCTATTTTGCGGCGCTGCTGGCGGTGGCTTGGTGGACCGGACGCCGAGCCGACAACGCGGGATATTTCACCGGTAATCGACGCTCGCCGTGGGTTTGGGTGGCACTGGGTCTTATCGGAGATACCCTCTCGGGTGTGAGCTACATCTCGGTGCCCGGGAAGGTGTCGAGCGACCACTTCGGCTACTTGCAATTGGTCCTCGGATACTGCGTGGGTTATGCCCTCATCGGCACCCTCCTCTTGCCGCAGTATTACCGGCTCCGGTTAACCTCCATCTACGAGTTTCTCGGACAGCGCTTTGACACGACCGCGCAACGGACCGGCTCCGGGTTTTTCCTCGTGTCACGTTTGTTGGGTTCGGCCGCACGACTTTACCTGGCTGTTACGGTCTTCCAGACGTTCGTCTTCCAGGGTTGGGGCGTTCCTTTCTGGGTGACGGCTGGATCGGCCATCCTGCTCATACTGATTTATACGCTTCGGGGCGGAATCCAAACGTTGGTGTGGACCGACCTTTTCCAGAGTGGATTTCTGGTGCTCGGGGTCCTTCTGAGCATCGGAGCCCTGATGGTTGGCTTGGGCTGGAGCCCCTCGGACCTCGTGCTCAATTTGTCGCGCGGTCCGGAGACCACCGTCTTCAATTGGGACTGGCGATCTCCCAGTTTTTTCTGGAAGCAACTCCTCAGTGGCGCCGCTCTCGCGGTGGTCATGACCGGGCTCGATCAGAACAATATGCAGAAGACACTCTCGTGCCGGACCTTGCCGGAGGCCCAGAAGAACCTGTGGCTCTTCACGCCCGTCATGGTGCTTGTCACGGTGGCTATTTTGGTTCTCGGTGCGTTGCTCTTCCGCTTCGCCGAAATCCACGGAATTCCCCTGCCCACTCGCTCCGACGAACTCTTCCCCCGCATCGCCCTCGGATCTCTGGGCACTCCGGCGGCAGTGGTCTTCGTGCTGGGCCTCACGGCGGCGACCTTCAACAGCGCCGACTCGGTACTCACCTCACTCACCACCAGCTTCTGTGTCGATTTCCTGAGATTCCAGCAGCGCCAAGACCTGTCCGAGACCGCACGAGGACAAATCCGAAGGCGGGTTCACACGGCCTTCGCCGGGGTGTTGTTTCTCACACTGTTAATTCTGCGCTCATTGGCCTCGCAGTTCGCAGTCATCGACCTGGTTCTCAAGCTGGCCAGTTACACCTATGGCCCGCTGCTGGGTCTTTTTTCACTGGGCTTGGCCACGCGGATCCGGATCTCGGGAAAACCTCTGCCATGGATCGCTATCAGCGCCATCGCCCTCTGTGCGGTCTTGGATCATCAGTCGGTGCGATGGTTCCACGGCTACCGCTTTGGATTTGAATTGCTGCTCATCAATGCGCTGCTGACCGCGCTAGGGGCCCTTGTTTTTGCCCGAATGCCGCCGACCGCCACCTCCGTCGCACCGAACCGCGCGTCTTGAACAGTGCCTCTCTATAAAACCCCACTGCCACCTCGGCCGACTGGATGAAATCGCGGTCGTGGTGGATTTGGGCCTCCAACGGTTCGGCCAGCACCTGCTCGAGCCCTAAGAACTCGGGTGACCCAGAGCCTGAAAAAAAAAGTGCAGAACGCCGTTCTGCCGCCATTCTTACGCCCATGCCCAATGTGATTGTACGCCCTCCGTGGCATTTGCCCGACAGCGCCGTCACCCCGGAATCGGTTTACCATCGGCGACGCGATTTTCTGCGCGCCATGGGATTCATCGGCGGAGGTCTGGCTGTTGGCCTGCCGGCATTGGCTCAATCGACCAACCTTGCCAAGGCGACGGCATTCTCGGCTGGAAAACGCAATCCCGACTTCAACCCCACCGTTCGGCTCTCCGACGAAGAGGTGGCCACCCATTACAATAATTTCTACGAATTCAGCACCACCAAGACGCGAGTACGGGATTTGGCGAGCCGCTTCCGCACCGACCCGTGGACGCTCGAAGTCAACGGCCTGTGCGAGAACCCTCTGAAATTGGGGCTGAATGACTTGCTCCAAGGATTTCCTCACGAAGAGCGTGTGTATCGGTTCCGCTGCGTCGAGGCCTGGTCGATGGTGGTGCCTTGGAGTGGATTCCCCCTCGCCCAGCTTATCGCCAAGGCCAAGCCCAAAGCGGAGGCCAAATTTGTCGCCTTTACCACCGTGCTGCGGCCCGAAGAAATGCCCGGGGTGGCACGACTCCCCGACTACCCCTGGCCCTACACCGAGGGCTTGCGGATGGACGAGGCCCTGCACCCGCTCACGATGGTGGCCACCGGACTCTACGGAAAACCTTTGCCCAAACAAAACGGAGCCCCGGTGCGGTTGGTGGTGCCCTGGAAATACGGTTACAAGAGCATTAAGAGCATTGTCCGTATCGAGTTCACGGCCAAACAACCGTCCACCCTTTGGGAGACGCTCAACGCCCAAGAATACCCCTTCGAATCCAACGTAGATCCCCAGGTGCCGCACCCTCGCTGGAGCCAGGCATCCGAGCGCGTGGTCGACACTGGCGAGCGGATCCCCACCCAGTACCTGAACGGGTACGCCGACCTGGTCGCCAAGTTGTATCCGAAACGGAAGGTATGAGTTCCCCAGACAGACCCATGTCGGATGGGGTTCCCATCGATACAACCGACCCGATCAACGCCCGCATTCTGGCCGTCAGCGAAGACCGCATCCAGGGATACCCGCGCGACCCGATCGGCGAAATCGCCCGATTGGCCGACCTGCCAGCGGGCGTCGTCCTCGAGCGCCTGCAGGCGATGCTCGCCGCCGGTGTCATCCGCCGGATCCGTCAAACGCTCCTCGCCACGAGCCTGGCCGAAGGAGCCCTGTGTGCCTGGCAGGTACCCACCGAACGGCTCGATAGCGCCTTCGAGCACCTGTTTCAAAACGACCCCTTCAGCGGGCATGTCGTGTTGCGTTCCACCGATGCGGCGACTCCCGGTTCCAATTACAAGCTCTGGACGACACTCAAGGTGCCTCAAGGGTATTCGCTCGAAAAACACGCAGCCTTCTTGGCGCGAACCATTGGGGCTGAACACCACCGCCTCATGCCCGCTAAGATGCTCTTTGCTCTAGGCGTGGGCCATGTGAGGCGGCGCGGCATGGAGCCGGGTGCCCGGGCCGATGAGCCTGCCGAGTCCCTCGCAGTCCAAGTGACCCAACTCAATGACACCGAATGGAAGGTGCTCACGGCGCTGAAACGGGAGTTCACATCTCAAGAATTGTCGGTGGATCTTTGGGCCGGCCGCGCCCAAGAAACGGGCCTTGGAATAGAAGAATTTCACGCCGTTGCTGAGGAACTCAACCGACGCAAAGTCATTGGCCGCTTTAGCACCTTCCTTGAGCACGTCAAAACCCTCGCTTCGGGCGAACGGGTCACGAAATTCAACGCGCTATTCCACTGGGCCGTGCCGCCCGGACTCGAAGAGGCCGCCGGTCGAGAGTTGGGTCGTCACTTCATTATGACCCATGCCTACTGGCGCGAGGGCGGCCCGGAGTTCCGTAACGTCAACATCATGGGTGTGGCCCATGGAACCGATAAGGCCATGGTACTAGCACACAAGGCAGCCATCGACTTGCACCTGACCGAAGCGGGCATCCCAGTCGGATACACCAACGTTTTCTGGGGTGGGCGCAGCGAGATCAAGCCCAGCGAAATATCTCCCGTCGCCTACCGCGACTGGTGCCGCTCCGTGGGGATCGATCCGCAGACCATGGCCGAGTGAGGCTATCACGGCAGCCGCCGCACCGGGCGCTCACCCTCTTGGGCAAGCCGCCTCACTTCACCACGGTAGCCTGCAGAGGTGGCCAATAGGCTTGGGCTGCAACCCAGGCACTGATGAGCACGGCCAGAACCAGCGAATGCCCAAAGACAAAGCGGAGGATTTTTCCCTCGTGCCCATGGGCCTGTGCTGAAACACCGGCCACTACGATGCTCTGGGCGTCGATCATCTTGCCCATAACCCCGCCGGTCGAATTGGCCGCACACATCAGGTAAGGGCTCAGACCAAGCTGTTCGGCGGTGATCCGCTGCAAGGACCCGAACAGCACGTTGGAAGCAGTGTCCGAACCCGTTAGGGCCACGCCCAACCAACCCAGGAGAGTTCCGAAGAACGGGTAAAAGACACCCGTCTTGGCCAAGGCCATTCCCAGCGTGGCGTCGGCACCGGAGAGTTTGGTGACATTTCCGAGTGCGAGCATGGCCGCGATCGTGAGGAGCGATTGGCGGACCGCGAGCAATGTCTCCCACCAAATTTTCAACAAACTGCGCGTCGAATAGCCCATCCACACACCGCTCACCCATGCGGCGAGCAAGATCCCCGTCCCGGTGGCGGACAGCACATTGAGCTTCAACTCCACCTTTTCGACCTTGGACACTCGGACGACCGGCGGAGTCCTCATGACCCGCTCATGAATGCCAGGGACTGGAAAGGACGGGGAAGCCAGACGGTCCAACGTGTCTTTCACGGGCCGGGTTCCCCAGGCGAAAATGGCCACGGTCAGAATCACCCAAGGCACCCAGGGTCGCCACCACCGCGAACTCATCGGAGGAACTTGTGAATCCCGGACCTTCACCGGACCGCCTTTCTGCCGGAAGCGCAGCATCCACAAGACCGCCCCGAGGCTGACCAGGGCCGAAATAGAATCCACCAGCCAGGGTCCATGGAAATTGCTCACCAAGAACTGCATCAACGCGAAAGAAACTCCCGCCACCAGTGCCACGGGCCAGACATCGCGAATTCCGCGCCACCCCGACATCGCCCCGACGATCCACAGCGGGATGATGGCGGAGAAGATGGGCAACTGCCGTCCGGCCATCGCCGAGAGTTTCAGCACGTCCAAATCGGTTACCTGAGCCAGCGTCGTGATTGGAATGCCAATGCTGCCAAAAGCCACCGGCGCCGTGTTGGCAATGAGTGACAATCCGCTGGCGTGGATCGGCGAAAAGCCGAGTTGGAGGAGCAACGCTGCTGTGATCGCCACGGGGGCTCCGAATCCTGCCGCACCCTCAATAAATGCGCCAAAACAGAAGGCGATGAGGATCACCTGGATCCGTGGATCCGGAGCTAACCGCACCAACTGCTCCTTGAGTTCCTGAAACAAACCCGACCGGACGGTCAGGGCATGCAGAAACATGACATTGAGGACAATCCAACCGATCGGAAACAATCCGTAGGCCCCACCATAAGCAGCAGCGCCCAAGGCGGCCGCGACCGGCATCCGAAAAGCCAACAGCGCGACACCCAGCGCCGCACCCAGCGCGAGGAGGGCCGCTACACTGACGCGAAGGCGTCCCCAGGCCACCAGACCCAGGAGCAGCAGAACGGGAATGGCCGCAACCGCGGTGGAAAGCCACGGGTAGCCTAAGGGATCAAGGGGTTGTGACCAAGGCATGGAAGGTGGAGGAGTATTGGCCGAAAAATCGAGGGACGGAAAGCCGCGAAACCCCATAACTGGTCCGCTCGGAGATCGTTCTTCACCCTCGGCGGTCCTTGGGCTACCCAAGAGCCTCATCGGGCCAAAGCCTGGGAGTCCCAAAAAAACTAACCTCACCCAGGCACCTCCGAGGTGGGGCGATTTCTCCGAAAGCGCCAACGTCCACGGAGCCGAACCGCCACAGGGCCAGACGTTTGCCAACAAGGACCGCCACAGACACGGACCGCTCGGAGATCGTTCCCTATCTCGGAGGTCATTGGGCTACATGCCTGGATCCTTCCACAAACTCAGCCTTACCCGAGAGCCTCCGAGGTGGGGCGATTACTCCGAAAGCGCCAACGTCCGAAGACACGCCCCCCCGGCAGAGATCGGACCGCTTAGCGCCAGACCGCTCGCGCGCCTCAGTTGGTCGATAGTGAATGATTCAGATCCAACGTTTGCGAAAGATCGAGGTGACTGATATAGTCTCATCACAATTCATGTCTGAGGATCTTTCTCCGCAGGGCAACCGAGGTAACCGACCAGGGGAGCCCAAAATTCCCAACCAAAATTGGTTAATCTGGCCTGCCTTCATCTTATTGGGCTTGGCGCTCGTTTTCTGGACCCGTCAATCCCGTGGTTTAAGCGAGAAAACCATCGCGCCTCAGGTGTTTTTCCAACTGGTTAATTCGAACCTCGTTCGAGACGGCGTCATCGAAAACAACCCCCAACAAATTCTGGAGGTGGTTCGCGGTTCCTATCCGTCGGATTCCAGCGGCACCAATCTTGTACCGTTTCGGGTCGAAATGCGGGTGACCCCTCAAAAATTAGACAATCTCTACGAAGTTCATGGTTTCCGCTCGGTTGAACGCTCCGGCAATTGGACCACGTTCTTAATGAGTGCCGCCCCGTTGATTCTGGGAGGCGTACTTATTTGGTTCATCTTTCTGCGTCAAATCAAGGCGGCCGGCAAAGGAGCCCTCAGCTTCGGTAAATCCAAGGCCCGACTCCTCACCAAAGACCGCAACAAGACCACCTTCAAAGACGTGGCCGGTGTCGAAGAAGCCAAGGACGAGGTTTCCGAATTGGTGGAATTTCTGCGTGACCCGAAAAAGTTCCAGAAACTGGGTGGTCGCATCCCTAAGGGCATCCTGATGGTGGGCCCGCCCGGAACTGGCAAGACGCTGCTCGCCAAAGCCATCGCC
>SXGQ01303103.1_pt1 | contig 12940 bp, 13 predicted proteins | sample 3178371 | NCBI WGS metagenome assembly SXGQ01 (sample SAMN11356859, study PRJNA531348) | freshwater metagenome | isolation source: freshwater sample F1-20 | place: China: Fuxian Lake, Yuxi | collected 2017-12-25
AGAGGAACCAGAGGAACAAGAACAAGAAGCAGTTCAAGAAGAGGAACAAGAACAAGAAGCAGTTCAAGAAGAGGAACAAGAACAAGAAGCAGTTCAAGAAGAGGAACAAGAACAAGAAGTAGCAGAAGTGCAGGTCAATGACACAGCTGAAAAAAAGGAACCACTATCAGAAGAGGAAGAACAAGAACAAGAACAAGAAGAGGAAGAGCTTGAGCTGTTTGAGGTAGAGATTAAAGGCAAAACCTATGTGACCAATGACGAAACGAATGGCGACATTTATGAATATGAGAACGATGAAGTCGGTGAAATTGTTGGCACGTTCAAGAACGGGGTTGCAAAGATGATGAAGAAGCCCAAATCCAATTCAAAAAAATAAAATCATGATTTCAATCATTATGTTCAATCATATTGAGATGAGTGCAAAATAATATATGTGGATATATTATATTACAATTTAACTCTGGTTTGTGTATTCGTGGCAATGATTATAGATTCGTTGTGTCCTCCCGCCGTGCTTTATCTCGGGTTTTCCGTCATTCAGATCATCATTGATTTATTTAGGGGGCAACAAAACAGTGCCTTTTTAAAGGTCATTGTCATGATTGTTTTTACCATTTTATTGAACCAGTTGTGCATTGGCGGACTCACCATTCTCTCTTGGTTCATCGTGTTCATTCCCTTCATCATGATGACGTATGTGACGACGATTCTGTTGTACGTGTTCGGATTGAATCCGTCCAAAGGGAAGAGCCAGCCGCCCGATCCCAGACGTCGCCACAAACCTCACCCGACTCCTTACAACCCGCAGGAAGTGGGTGGATGCGCGGGAACCGAATTCGGGTGCTGTCCCGACGGCGTAACGGCCAGCAATGCATTCGGGTCCAACTGCTATGGACCAGGACCGGGTCCAGGCCCTCAGCCGGCCCCGCCCCATCATCATCATCATCACCATGGACACTATTATCCTCCTAGCCCTAGCCCTAGCCCTCAGCCGGCCCCGCCACATCATCATCATCATCATCACCATGGACACTATTATCCTCCTAGCCCTGGTCCTCAGCCTGGTCCTCAGCCTGGTCCTCAGCCTGGTCCTCAGCCTGGTCCTCAGCCTGGTCCTAGCCCCTCAAGAAAAAATATTGGAGGTTGCAAAGGAACAGAGTTTGGTTGCTGCAGTGATGGAGTGACTCCCAAAAAAAACAAATATGGAAGCAACTGTCATTCGGTGATGCCACCCACCCCCCAAGCAAACAACTATTCGTGTGCCAATGGCACCTGCACTCCTGGTAGTTCATGTAAGGTAGATAATTTAACATGTTTTCCCGACAGCGCTTCATGTGCAGACGGATGTTATGCTCCTGACAGAAAATGGGATTGCGTACTTGACGACAACGGGGCTTCCCGATCCTGTAAACAAACGGCAAATGGTCCATACAATTCATTGAACGATTGTTTTACATTGGCCAAATGTTATCAAAATTAATGATTATATTGTTATGTGGTGTTGTCATGTTGTTAAATAATTTATATTGAAACGATATAAACGTGTTTTTTCAATAGTGACTATCTCCACTCAAAAATGAACTGTATAGCAAGCACTTACGATGCATCCGGCAAGCTGATTGGATGCACCGAGCAAGACTTGAGTGGCATCATTTCACTCCAAATGTACACCGTGTTTGCATTGGGCACCGGACTTTACTTGTACAAAACATTCACTTCTGAAAATTGGGTCGACATCGCTGTAACCATTGGTTGGGGCTGCGTGTCAACATTCACGCACACTAAGCGCGCGGTTGTAAAGTACGTGTTGCCCGTTGCCAACTTTGGGATTCAACTGCTCTCCAACGCATGCTCAAAAATAGTCATACACGATGCTGATGCGGATGCCGACACCGATGATGACTCTAACCGCTGCAGAATTCGGTTGGTAAAAGATGGCGTTGAAACGTCGTCGTATTCATCTGTGTTTGAATTCGTGCACGACTTGGATGAAAATTTCACTGAGCCGTCGTGTCCGCGAAGAAGCCGTTCGGAGTCGGATGCCGACGGCGATGTGGTCAATGTGCAACTTTCTGAGGAGCAAAAAGAGGATGAGGATGAACAAGAGGAAGATGAACAAGAAGAAGATGAAGAAGACATTTCAGAAATAATAAAGCGCATTGAGAACCACACTATGCAGTTTGATTTCATGTTGAGCGAAGTTCCAACTGCGCAAACTGTGGCGGCGAATGATTCAAAAGAAGGCGTTCACGTGATGAAGTATGACGGATTTCCGCGCGACTCGGCTGGGATTCATTTTTACGACCGTCAATTTACACCGGTGGATCATCGCATGATGGAGGTTGTGCTCCAGCATGAAGGCAAGGAATACGATCTGAACTTGGCTAGTCCTGATAATTTTTATGTGGCGGGAAACAAGCTGCTTGACCCTGCATTTGTGAAATGGTTCATGCTGAAGAATCACGGCATCCAAATCGGCGTCCATCATAGTTCAGAGGGTGTAAAATGCGACTACACCATAAAATGCTTGGATAATACGGCCACATTACACGCGTTGCAGCCGCACAATTACTTGTACATTTCCGTAAACGGGTTTGAAGTGCATGACTCCGGCTTGGTTTGAACCTAACCCCATTTTTTTACATGAATTTCATTTTGTATGAATTTCATATAGAATACTCATTTAAACATTTTCGTGGCGGTTATAACAGGCATGAATAAGGACACGAATAAGGACACGAATAAGGACACGAACTTCACGGTGACTTCTCCTATGATTGAAATTAATCAACTGCAGAAAATGTATGCCATCATTCTGAAAAAGGAGTACAAGGAGGTGCTGCGACTGCACATGACCGAACTCATGGTGCTGAATTATGCGCATCACGTGCGCAACAACGACACTTACATTTTGCGTCGCGAATCACACAACCTAGAAGTGAACGGCAAAGTAAAAACGGCGTCCATGTTTTACGTGTCTAAAACAAACTTGTATTCGCGACCCACCAACCCCATGAGCTACCGGTTTGCAAACTTGGCTGCATACAAAATGGACGAATACCCGCACGTTTCACCCGGGTTTGAACAAGACGACGATTACTGCATCCGGGTGTTGTACGACTACAATTCGGTTCAGTTGTAAAGAAGGTAGGGCAGCACGTACACCAACCCAACGAGGACAATGATGTTTGCATTCAAACTTTGACCCGCGAGGTAGGATGCAACCAGCGCTGCCAGTATCATCATCCCCCCGTCGGCAAACACTGCTTTGAACGACACTTCTTTAGCGTAGTCTTTGAATGTGTCCAACATGCGGTTCATTCCTCTGGGCACGCTTTTGAAAAACGCGTAAAACAGCATGTCGTGCGTGAACTGCACGCCCAGGGCGAGAAGTATGAACTTCCAAATTGAAAATTCGGAAAAAACCCGGTAGTAAACGGCCCTCACAATGATGAGCCCGATCAAAATGATGAGCACGTCGGCAATGACGGCCGACAGGTTGTATTGGGTGTACCACTGCCGCAAAACCCCGGAGTTGATCACCTTTGCATTCAACAGCGCAATCACCACCAAGTCGGTAAACACCACGCCGTTCAAAAGAGGCAAGTAGTCCCCCGTGTTGCCAAACCTTGCTATATTTTTAAACATTTCGGTTATTGATGTTATTGCTGTTATACAATGGCGTGTGAACATAATTTCATAAATATTTGTTGTTTTTGTTTTTGTTTTGTTTGAAAAATAATATGTTTGCATTTATCATATACACACAAACGTAAATGAAGCGCGCATTACTAGTTGGCATCAACTATGTCGGCACCCGGGATGAGTTACGCGGATGCATTAACGACATCAACAACGTGGCGTCGTATTTGCAGTCCGCACGAGGATATCCATTGAACTCGTGCATCGTGCTCAGCGATGCGGCGCCAAGAAAACCCACGCGGGCCAACATTTTGGCTGCATTCAAGGAACTGCTGCAAGGCGCGCGCGCCGGCGACGAGCTGTGGTTCCACTTTTCGGGACACGGCACGCTGCAGCGCGATTTCAACGGGGACGAAGAAAGCGGGGCGGATTCCTGCATTTGCCCGCTGGACTATCAACAGAGCGGCCTGATATCCGACGACGTGGTGCGTTCGGAACTGGCTGCGCTCGTGCCGGTTGGTGCGAGGCTCTACATGGTGCTGGACATGTGCCACAGCGGCACGGGGTGCGACCTGCGCTACAAGTTTGACGACGACAGTTACTTGTTGAACGCCGCATCGGCACCGGCGCCGACTGCGTACGACCCGAACGCATGGGCGCTGCGACAAACCAGTTATGAATTTAAGCGGTACGTGAAAACCGCGGGCGAAGTGTTTTGCATCAGCGGGTGCCAAGACAACCAAACCAGCGCGGATGCGTATCTTGGTGGGCAAGCCGCAGGAGCACTCACGCATTCCTTGCTGGCATCCCTTCGGGCAAACCCGGCGGCGTCTTACAAGTGGAAGCATCTCCTTAAAGACGTGTGCTGCAGGGAACGGGTCGGACGGTTCTCGCAGCGCACGAGCCTCACCAGCGGACAGCCGTTGAATTTGGAGGATGCGGTTTTCACAGTGCTTCTTGCGCCTGTTGCGCCCGTTGCGCCTGTTGCGCCTGTTGCGCCCGTTGCACCCGTTGCTCCTCCATTCGTATTGCCGCAATGGCTTCAAGCCTATTTGCTACGGCTGCAGCGGCTGCGCTTGCAAGTGCCTCAATGGTTGATTGCATACATCCAACAACTGCAACGTCAGCACCAGAACCAACAACAAGGCAGACACTTGCAACAGTCGCAAACGAGGCGGCTTGGCATGGTGTTTCGTTAACCCATTAAGCAAAAACATTTAAAACAAATCAATATAAAAAGTATATTTGTTTTATTTATATTGAGAACAACATGAAGGAATCTTCATCTCCCTCTTCCTCTTGCTCTTCATCTTGTGATGCATTGTCACGAGAGCAACAGCAACAGCTACAGCAACATCATGCGCTGTCCACTGGCTGGACACTATGGTGCCATCTGCCGCATGACACGGATTGGTCATTGAAGAGCTATATCAAAATCTATGACTTTGCCACGGTGGAACAAGCAGTCAGCGTGACTGAAATGCTTCCGCCCAAGCTGGTCATAAACTGCATGTTGTTTTTGATGAGGGATGGCATTACGCCAATATGGGAAGATGCAAGAAACCGGAATGGCGGTTGTTTCTCGTACAAAGTCAGCAACAAGGACGTGCCCGACTGCTGGCGCCAGCTGAGTTACGTGTTGGTTGGAAACAGCATTTCGCCCAACAAGACGCTGCTGCCGGTAGTGAACGGCATCACCATTTCACCCAAAAAGAATTTCTGCATTGTTAAAATTTGGTTGGCCAATTGCAAGTTTCAAAATGCAGCCGTCATCAACGAGGTTGTTGGCATCAATCCGCACGGGTGCCTCTTCAAAAAACACACGCCGGAGTACTGAAGAAGGGGGACATACGTCCCACAAGGCACATTGCAGTGCATTTGGCTGCGTTTCGCCCCTCAAACCCCCTTGGATTAAAATGCAACCGCAAATGCACATTATATCACGTTAGAGTAAAAACAGTTTCTTGCATTTCAAATCAGAGAGAAATTTAAGAAAATAATATAATCTTTACACCATTATGCCCGAAACTGTGTCATTTGACTCGGAGTCCGATTCTGTATTGGTTACGGATGCCGATTCGTCTTCTGATGCGATTGTCTTGGTGTCAACCTGTGGCGACGACATGCTGATGCTGCGTCCTGCATTGGGCAACCGCAGCACCTTGTTTTCTATGTCCACATACGATTCAAACCGATTGGCCAGTTTCAAAACATGCGGTTGCCCAAGTGCGTCATCATCATTGATTTTGCAACTGGTAGTGGCGTTCCGATCTCGTGCGAACCAATGCAGCACATGAGTTTGTTTTGTTTTGTCCAACTTGGAGAGATATTCATCAATAATGGCATTGTCCACAATTTCGGACACTTCCAGCAAATTCTTCATTTTGATGCGAATTAAATCAACCAACATGCCTGGGGGTTTGCGACGCAGGGGTTCAAGCGCCAGCTCCACGCGAATCTCGTTTGCAATTTGTCCGTATTGTATGTAAGCGATGCGATGGTTTTCGCTCTTTTGGCTGACTTTCAAATACGAAAAATAGCTTTTGAGCAGGCTGGCGTACAGGCTCATCCCTCCGAGAATCAAGTGAATGTATTCGTATTCTAAATTGAGACCGGACACGAACCCGATGAATGCAGTGATTGTGATAATCGGCAAATTAAACATGGTTTCTCTCTTTTTGAACTTTTTATGAGACATCAAATGGAGCTTGGACCATGCTTCGCATTCTTCGCCCTTGCGTTGCAAAAAATATTCCAACGACGGGGTATATGCGTCGTCAGCCGCAGTGGTTGCAGTGGTTGCAGTGGTTGCATCATTTTCGTTTTGCAGCTCGGGCATGATGATATAAAATTACATAGTATAATATATTTAAAGGGTTGCTGCGCATAGACAATAGACATAATAACATTATCATGGCAACACCCCAAGCAGAGACACAGACACAGTCGCAGTCGCAGACCCATTCGCATGAACACGAAATCCCGAAGTACTATCATACCCGCGTGCTGTTGTATTTATTCCGAAATGCCGCGTCATTGAAGACGCGGTCCAACCCGGACGTACCAGTGCGTATGGAAATGCACGAATACTTCAACCTGAGAACGTACAATGCCGTAAAAACGGTGCTTGATGAAAAAATGAAGGACAAGGAAAAAACGGAAGATGTGGCGCATGATCCCCTCAATTCGCTGTTCATGAGCATTGGGCTCGGCGAGTACGACTACGTTTTCACGGATGCCAAGGCTGAGAAGCACACGTTTGAGATTGACTATCGCGAGGAGGCGAACCCCCGACCAACCAACTGCGACGGCATGGTGTACTTTCGCCGGCTGCTGGTGCGCACGCCGACCCCTGCTTCCTTTGTGGAGTTCTACAAGCTGGCCAGCGAGATTGACAACACCAGCGACGAGAAGCTGCGCATTTCTGTCACTAATAAGTACAGCGAGTGGAACACGTACAGCCGCATTCCCGTGCGCCGGCTGAACACGGTCTACATGGACGAGCGCGTGAAGGAGCGCATCATGACCGACATTCGCGAGTTTTTGAAGAGCGAGGCGGAGTACGACGCGTTCGGCATCCCGTATAAAAAGACGTACCTGTTGACGGGCGTGCCCGGCAGCGGCAAGACGAGCTTGATCAAAGCACTGTGCAATGAGATCCATTATAATTTGGGCATCATGAGCATCAGCCGCGACATGGACAATGCGACCATTCAAGGGTCGTTCCGCAACTTGGACCCCAAGACCGTGCTGCTTCTGGAAGACATTGACTGCTTGTTTGAGAAGCGCACGTCGGTGGAAACGCCGAGCTTCACGTTCAGCAACTTGCTCAACATTCTGGACGGCGTGCTGTTCAAGCACGGGCTCATCGTGTTCATCACGACGAACCACCCCGAGAAGCTGGACCCCGCTTTGCTGCGTCAGGGGCGCACCGACCTGATTGTGGAGCTGAACTACCCCAGTCGGACCGAGATTGAAAAGCTGTTCCGCGACATGCTGGGGACTAAGCACTATGCCACGGCGGAAGCGACCACGGACGCGTTCAAAACGTTTTACGCGGCGATCAAGGAGAAGCAGCTGCCCATGTCGGCCATCGTGAATTTCTTGTTCCGGCACCGGGACAAGCACATGGATAATTTGAAGGAGCTACTGGACGGCGACACGTTCATCAAGCGCGTAACGGGGCAAGAGACGTCCACGAAGCTGTATTCTTAAAATATTAAATGTTAAATGCAAAAAAAAATATTTGGTAATGGTATAACCGATCAATAATTATCATAACAATCGTAATGTCATTAACACAACCGGAAAAAGATCAAAGATTTGCAGAAGCACTTTATTCCAACAAGTTTCAAGACCTTAGAAGACAAAAATGCGTTAATTTAGGGGAAAGAATTGCAAAGCAGCAAGTTAGCGACGAAGACATAATAAATGAGGTTGCTGTTTTAGCAAGCCGTTACGTTGGGTTGCTGAAACCGAAGAATGACCCTGAAAATGTAGAACTTGTAAAAGCGATTGCAAGTGGAGATGAGCAATTTGTCATTAAGTATTTAAAAAAATATAATTCAAATCCTTACCCATATTTTGATATGTTTCCACCAAAAGACGCAGCCCCTGCACCATTGGCTGATCGTCTCAGCCAGGTTAGCGATATTTTTTTGACAATGATGTCCAATGATAGTTTGAATGCTCCTGATGTGCGAAAAATCATTTTTGACACATTTTTGCGGTTATTTGGAGGATATTTTCTTCTTGGTGCAGATTTGGAAATAGATAAAAAAGATAAGATAACCGTTGAGAAGTTTGTAAACATTGGAACTAGATATGATTCTTACGAAAAATATCCGGATAATATTCAAGTTCATAATAGAACGCTGCACTACTTTGTTTTTAGTAAGTTTGGGGACAACCTTACATATGATAAATTTACACCACTCGAAATTCGTGAAGCAATGGAACATCCATTTCCTACAAATTTGAGCTTAAAATGTGAACTATCAAATATAGCCCAAAAACAAATTAAAGTGGTTGAAGAAGCCCAAACAGCCAATGAAGCAGCCAAGGCAGCCCAAGCAACCCAAGCAGCAGCCAAGAAAGCTGAACAAGACGAAAGAGAAGCCAAGGTTGAAGCAGCTCGCAATGCATTTGAACATTCTGGCAATGCTAGTTTAAGTGTCATTGGTGAGAAAGTAATTCCTGTTAATGGCGGACGGCGAACCAAGAGGCATAAGAAGCGCAGCGGTAAGCGTAGCGGTAAGCGTAGTGGTAAGCGTAGCGGTAAGCGTAGCGGTAAGCGATAAACGAAGCGGTAAGCGTAGCGGTAAGCGATAAACGTAGTGCCCATAAGTCCCGAAGGCGCTGAGATAAGTTTAGTTTTTTTCAAAAACAATCCAGCGGTGTTTTGTGAGTTGGGTTCCATACAAGTATTTTCCATCATCCGTGCGATTTGGCACGAAATGATGAATCCACGAATACGAATTATAAACCATTTCGCGTGAAAAGAGTGCATCCGGCAAACCGTTGTAGCAAATGTGTGACGCAATGACGTTTGGATGGGCGATGCTCATCAACAAGTGTTTCAAAAAACTGCTTTGACCAGTAGTGTTCAGTTGCACGGTGCCTCTCAGTAGTTCGCTCATGTAGTAATGCAGCGTTTTGTCATGGGACACCTTCATGTGAAGCCCGGCATTCTTGGCCGACTGAATGAATGTGTGTTCATCGGGATACATTCCGTTGTTCCCGTACCACACGGTGAAAAGCGTGGGGTTGTATTCCAGCGTGTCATCGGAAGTGATGATTGTGTTTACAAATTTGCCGCCCGGTTTCAGACACTTGTTTATTTTGGACATGAACGCGGTGTAAACTTCCTCGTCGCTGCCGTTTGGATTGAATATTGTGCGCGTGCTCTTGGTGACAAGATGTTCCAACATGCCGTTGTTTAGAATGAGGTCGTATTGCCCGATGTCCAATTTGTCCATGTCATTGACATCCGAGAGGTACACTTTGAACCCCTCCGCTTCGGCGTTCTGGCACTGCACGGATGACAAGTTTATGCCTTCAACAAACGGGATGTTTTTTGAACGGGCGTATTTCATGAACGCCAGGTTTCCAAATCCCAGCTCCAATATGCGGGTGCGTTCGTTGATGTTGATATGAGACAAAATCCACTTGTATTTTCGGTATTCGCCGTTGTGTTCAAGAGCGCCTAGGTCAATCCGCTTTCCATTTATGTTGTAAATCAAACCCGTATCGTGGTTGGACATGAATACTTTTTTGCCGAGGGTATACACCGCATTTGCATTTTCGGGAGAAGTGTCATCAAAATCAATGCCCATGTCCGACGGAGCAAAACACCATTCCGAATAATTTTGTATGATGTTTTTTTCGGCGATGGATTGGGTTTTAACAACGTGGTCGTTTAAAACGTCGTCGTACAAATACGCGGTGGTGACATGGTCGTCAATCAATGGCAGCGTGGTGAGCTTGACCTCAAGCATGGATGTGATGAAACATGCAACGTGGGCTAAAATCAAACTTAAGAACACATTCAGAACCACATTCATGCGAGTTTTATGAAAAAAATAAAAAAAGATGCCGGCGTACACGTTTCTTAACAGCCCTGCAATTGACAACCTTTTGGCATTTGTCATTGTGAGTGTCACCAACAGTTGTATTACAACCAATGCAATGAAAAATTTTATTGCCGGGTTAGAAATTATGATCGTATTTTGTAGTGCATTTGGCACGATTGACCTTGCCATATGATTAAAATAATATATAAATTATGTATATTATTTTCGTGTTGTGATCAGTCACAACCACAACATGAATGCATTCAAAAAAAAAACATTGATTGACTATCCTTGCGTTAAAACCGAGTAGTCGTTGGCGGGCTGAATGCCCCAAATCTTTTTGAGCAGCTTGACCTTCTTGCGGTCGCCCTTGCGTACAATGAGAGGAGCAGGAGCGCCAGTAGCGCCGGGAGCCTTAGAAGGCCCTCCAGTTACAGCAGGCGTGGGGCTGGGAACCGGGCGACCCATCACTTTAGACAACATGTTGTTGAAACTGACGGCAAATCCGAACAGGATGAGGAAGAACGCCACGATGTCGCTCCTAAACAACGGCTGACGCAAATAAAAGTGGTTGATAATAAGAATGGCAGTGAACTGCATCGTGATGAGGGTGAACGTGTCTTGGGTGGGGGTGACCAGCTTGTACTTGTCGCCGATGTTGACCGCGACCGACATGAACAGCCAGTCTAGCCACGCAAACGGGATGGCCATCTTGTAGGCGGCAAACATGCCCATATTTGGGTACTTCAAGGTCACAAACTGACCCCACATGGACGACGCCTGGGCGCACACAAATGCGATAAACCACAAGAAATAATTCAACGGGGTTTTTCCACCGGCATCAGCAGATGATGATGGACTTGGACCTGGGCTGGGGCTTGGGCTGGCGCTGGCGCTGGGGCTTGACATGCACACAATGTAGCAATACGTATATATATATCAATGCAGATATAATATTGCGTATAATGTATATTGCAGAGTGAATTGTGCCATGAAACACCAATTTTCCATTGGCCTGTTGCTGTTTTGGATTTTTCTAAATCTGGCCATCATGGTCACGATGGATTTAGCGCTCTTCATGCAAACCACGCCGGGCATGAAGGACGCCGGCACAATTAAGAAAATCATGACCGCCGAATTTTGGGCCACCATTGAGTGGATGTTCGTCATCCCGTCCAACCGCATCGGCAACTGGTTCCTCACGGCCGCTCAAGTGTCTCTCTCGTCCTACGTCTTTGATTTCTTGGGCCAGGTGCTGTCCAACGCGTTCTGGTTGAAGCTGCCCACCACGCGGGATGACTATGCCGCCATGGTCCTGATTCTGGGCGCCATGGTCATTTCCAAATACCACTTGTTGGGCTAAGGATGAAATAATAAATCCCGTACATAAGCATTTAAAGAATATGAATGAATATTGTTTAAATTGCGGAAGAATTTGAAAAATGAACGCACCTGCGAATTCAAATCCGTATGCCGACAACGTGTTGACTATTAAGACCGTACAAATTGCGCCCTTTCGCACGCTCATGACGGCGCTAAAGGACATCCTGCTGGAAACCAACATCACGTTCAAAAAGGACGGCATCCGCATCGTGAACATGGACAAGTCGCACACCATGTTGGCGCACTTGTTTCTGGGTGCGGAGAATTTTGAGCACTACGAGTGCCACATGGAGAAAATCATCATTGGCGTCAACATGTTCCACTTGTTCAAGCTGATTAATTCCATAGACAACGACGACACGCTCACGCTCTACATTGAGAAGAAGGACTACAACGACGGCATCGTGTCGTTTCTGGGCCTGAAGTTTGAGAACGGCGACATTAAGCAGTGCAAGACGCAGAAGCTGCGGCTCATTGAGCCCGATCCCGAGGAGTTTATTGAGCCCAACGTGGTGTTTTCGTCCGTCATCAACCTGCCGTCCTCCGATTTCCAGAAAATCATTCGCGACATGTCGTGCATTTCGGAGAAGCTGGAGATCAAGTCGGTGGGGAACGAGCTCATTTTCCGGTGTTCGGGCCAATTTGCCACGGCGGAGATCCGTCGCGTGGAGACGGACGGCAGCATGGAGTTCATTCAAAAACAGGACTCCAATAAAATCATTCAGGGGGAATTTTCTCTGAAAAACTTGGGCTATTTCATCAAGTGCACCAACCTGTGCAGCCAGATAGAAATGTACCTGGAGAACGACCTGCCTCTTGTCGTCAAGTACTACGTGGCCAGCCTGGGAGAAATCAAGCTGTGCCTGGCGCCGCTGCCGTCTACCAACTAGAAGGGGGACATGCGTCCCCCTTAAACCCCAATGGGGACCTACGGTTCAGCGCAGTAGCCTTTGGCCCCTTAAACCCCTTTATTGAGAAAGGGAAAGGTTCGGAGGAGGGGTGCGGGGCGCAAAGACACGTCTCGTGCCGAGCCATTGTGTGCCGAGCCGTTATGTGCTTGGCACGTAGTTCCCCGGTCCGTAGGTTTTCTGATTAAAGATTATTCATAAAAATTGATTTATAAATAATGCGCATTTAATGTAATACAGATATTCAGACATCACCATCTATATAGCAAAATGTCCAAACCCATCATTGAATCGTTCGTGGATCACGACGGCACCCTCCGTTTCACCGTGAAGCAAATTAATGTGAGTTTGGCCAATGCCGTCAGGCGCACCATCCTGGCCGACATTCCCACGTACTGTTTTCGCACCCTGCCGCACGCCGAGAACCGCGTGCAC
>SXGQ01759510.1_pt1 | contig 12938 bp, 16 predicted proteins | sample 3178371 | NCBI WGS metagenome assembly SXGQ01 (sample SAMN11356859, study PRJNA531348) | freshwater metagenome | isolation source: freshwater sample F1-20 | place: China: Fuxian Lake, Yuxi | collected 2017-12-25
ATCACGCTGAATGCCCCGGAGCGCCTGAACACCATCTCGGGCGACATGTTGAACGAACTCTCCGACCAGCTGCTCCGGGGCGACCGGGACCGCTCGGTCCGATGCATCGTCCTGACCGGGGCCGGTAAGGCGTTCTGTGCGGGTCTCGACCTGGCCGCCCAAATGGGGCAGAAGAAGGCCTTGGGCGTCCTCGACACCGGGGGTGACATGGGGGCCGAGTTCGATCTCCGAACCGCTCCGCCGGTGGTCCTCCACAATCTCGACACCCCGACGATCTGCGCCCTCAACGGAGGCGCGGCGGGTTACGGACTCGATCTGGCCTTCGGTTGCGACATCCGCCTGGCGAGCTCGTCGGCCAAGCTGAATCCGGGATTCGCAAAGAGAGGCATCCTGCCCGAAAGTGGTGGCACCTGGTTGCTTCCTCGGATCGTCGGCTACGCCAAGGCCGCCGAGATCTGCTTCACCGGTCGCACGCTGACGGCCGCCGAGGGGCTGGAGCTCGGACTGGTGAACCACGTCGTCGAGCCCGATGAACTCGTCACCCGAACGCACGAACTCGCCTCGGAGATCGCGGCCAACGCGCCCCTCGCCGTGCGGGCCATCAAGCGGATGATGCGAGCTGCCGAAACTGAGACGTTCGAACAGAACATCCACCACGTCTTCTTGCAACTCCTCCCGCTCTTTCGCACTCAGGACTTCAAAGAAGGCGTGGCGTCCTTCATGGAGAAGCGTCCGGCCAACTTCACGGGCCGCTGAGGGTTGCGGGTGATCGGCGAAGAGCCGGCCGACGTGATCGGTGTGCTCGCGACGACCCGCACCATTCGTCGGTACACCGAAGAGGAGATCCCTGAGGCTGACCTCGCCAAGATCCTGTGGGCGGCGTCGCGGGCACCGAGCGGTTCGAATCGTCAGCCGTTTCGTTTCATCGTTCTGCGCGACTCGATCGTGGCCCGTCAGGCCAAGGCTCTTCTGGGCGAGGCCTTTCGGCGGGGTTGGTCGAGCAAGCGCTCGGCCGATGGGTACACGGCCGGGTCCGGGGCCGATGAGAACAGCCCCAAGGCGCGTCAGGCTCGCGCCATGCAGCAGTACGTCGACCACTTCGAGCAGACACCCGTCGTCGTTCTCGTGGGCTTGAACCGATATCGCGAGCCCTCACCCTACGAAGGGGCGTCGGTGTACCCGGCGTGCCAGAACCTTCTGGTGGCGGCGCGTTCCCTCGGCTACGGCGGTGCGCTGACCATGTGGCACCTCTCGGTGGAGAACGAATTGCGAGAAATGCTGAACATCGGATCCGACGTCGCGCTGTCCGCTTGCATCACCCTCGGTCGACCGCAAGGTGGCCACGGTCCGGTGCGTCGTCGACCGCTGTCCGAACTCGTGTACGAAGACACCTGGGGTACCTCTGCCGATTGGGCTCTCGATCCGCCGGGTACCGCCTTCACGTCGGCCGGTCCACCTCGCTGATGTCACCCGAACAGGCCGCACGAATACTCGCTGTCGAGTTGGGGGCGTCGAAAGAGGAGATCGGACGAGCCCGTCGACAGATGGCCCTCACGGCCCACCCCGACGTAGGCGGATCCGTCGACGACATGGCGCAAGTCAACGAGGCGTATCGAGTTCTCTTGACGGCTTTGGGTGCCGAGTCCGCTGGCGATCACAACGACGCGCTCCGGGTGCACGACATCGATCGGCCATCGTTCGTGATCGATCGTCTGCCGGCCGAGGCCTTCGAGTTCCTCTTGCTCGCCGCTCGAATTCTCGGAGATGTCGCCGACGAGGAACCTCCGTATCTGCTCGAAGTGATGTTGGAGGACCCTCCGTTGACCTGGTGTCGACTCGAAATCGTTCCCGATGCCGGCGGTTCGACGGTGAGCATCGAGAGCGAGGGTCGGGTCTCGGCCAGCGAACTGTGCGACACGTGGGTCCGAACGATCAATGAGATCTCGCGACGAGACCCACTCTGATCCGCTCGTCGAACACCGCTCGATGAAGCGAAGATCAGCGTCCAGCGGCTGCTTTCAGAATCCGATCCCGCAAGGCGTCACCGAAGCCACCGGCCGGGGGCAACACGATCACCGCAGTAGATATGCCATCCCGATCGCATGCTCGGAGTTGGGTGTAGAGATCGTGGGCCGCCGCCACCGGATCGGAGGCAGCATCGATCAGTCGCGTGTCGGGACCCGTGAGTTCTGATTGCGCTCTTTCGATCGAATCCACGGTCACGATCCGACAACGCGGTGCGTAGTGCGAATCGAGCATTCCCGACGCACGTGAAGGTCCAGAAGCCGGAGCCACTTCTCCGATGACGGTCTCGATCTGCTCCATCGTCACGGCACCGGGACGAAGAACCTGCGGGGGACCGGTTGTGCAGTCGACGATGGTCGATTCGACGCCGACGTCGCACGGTCCACCATCGAGGATGTAGTCGACGTCGTTCGCCAGATCATCGGCCACGTGCTGAGCCGTGGTGGGGCTGACTTTGCCGTATCGATTGGCCGACGGTGCAACGACCGCTCGGCCGAGGAGCCTCAGTACTTCGCGCGCGAGGGGCTGGGAGGGAACCCGAATGGCCACGGTGTTCCGACCACCCGTCACGATGTCGGGCACGTCGGCGGATCGTTGCACGATGAGGGTCAGCGGTCCGGGCCAGAAAGCCTCGGCGAGACGTCGAGCGACGTCGGGCCAATCACCAGCGATGAGTCGGGCCGCCTCCGCGTCGGCGACGTGAACGATGAGCGGATGGTCGACCGGTCGACCCTTCACCGCGAACACACGACGGATCGCCTCCTCACTCGCGATCGACGCCGCAAGTCCGTACACGGTTTCGGTGGGAAAGCCGACCAAACCACCGCGTGCCAGCACGTCGCGCGCTCGCGCCGCATCGGTGCCCCGGTCAGGTTCGGTCACGACGGAAGAGCACCGAGGAATTCGAGGGCGGCGTCGAAGAAGCCGAAATTCTCGGTGGTCGCGAAATGATCGACGCCACGCAGAGTGACTAGCGTCGATCCGGGAATCCGTTCGGCCAGAGGTTCGCCCGGTCCGGCGAAATCCTTGTCTCCGATCACGATCAAGGTCGAGGATTCGATCGATCGCAATTCGTCGTCGGTGGGTCGAGGCCGCTCGGCCATCATGACCTTGGCCAAGGCCGCTGGATCGTTTCCGGGCTGATGTGCGTACTGGGCGAACAGTCCCGACATCACATCATCGGCGGCACCCCGACCCTCGATGGCCCCGACGATCTTGGCCGTCTGCTGAGGATCAGGTGGTTCCAGAACGTTGCGACCGATACCGGCCAGAACCACTCGCCGGAGCTTGGCGGGGTGGCTGATCATCAAGCGGAGCAAGGTCATGGCACCCAAGGAGAATCCGACTGCGTCGCACTGCCCGTCGGGCAGAGCCTCGAGTACTCGAGGTGTGAGGTCCTTGTAGGAATCGTCGTCGAGCGGTTTGGGTGCCGTTCCGTGGCCGAGCAGATCGACTCCGATCACCGGCCGGCCCGCATCTTCGAGCAAGGCGCTGAACCCCGAAGCGGCCCACGTCGATGCGAAGGACCCGCCCCAACCGTGAACCATCACGACCGGAAGTGCGTCGGAATCGTCGAGGTTCCTCACGCCGGTCAAACTAGCCCCTAGCCTGAGAGCGCCCTTGGAGGCCCCTATGCGCTTTCTCGTTCCGACGCCGCCGCCCTACGACCTGACGTACAACGACGTCTTCTTGGTTCCGAGCCACTCGGCGGTGGGCTCCCGACTCGATGTCGATCTCACCTCGACCGACCGAGTCGGGACGACTCTTCCGGTGGTGGTCTCGAACATGACGGCGGTGGCCGGCCGTCGTATGGCCGAGACGGTCGCCCGCCGAGGTGGATTGGTGGTTCTGCCCCAGGACATACCGCTCGACGTCATCGAGGGAGTCGTTCGTTTCGTGAAGACTCGCCATCACGTGTACGACACTCCGATCACTCTCGGCCCTTCGCAGACCGTCGGCGAAGCCCTGAGTCTCGTTCACAAGCGAGCGCACGGAGCAGTGATCGTGGTCGACACCGAATCCCGACCGCTCGGCATCTTCACCGAGGCGGACGCGGTGGGATACGACCGCTTCACGCAGCTCCACAACGTCATGTCGACCGAACTGTTGAGTATCGAACAGGGAACCGATCTCGAGAAGGTCTTCGACGTTCTGTCGGGGCACCGACTCACCACCGCACCGGTCGTGGATGCCGCCGGCCGCCTCGTCGGGTGCATCACCCGCAAGGGCGCCCTTCGTTCCACTTTGTATCGCCCAGCCCTGAATGCACGAGGTGAATTCCTGACTGCTGTGGCCATCGGCGTGAACGGCGACCCGGGAGGAAAAGCCGAGAGGCTTCGAGAGCTCGGAGTCGACGTCCTCGTGGTGGACACGGCCCATGGACACCAGGATCGGATGGTCGACGCCGTGAAGGCGGTGCGGCGCGCGGCTCCCGATGCGCGCGTGGTCGCAGGAAACGTCGTGACGGCCTCGGGCACATCCGACCTCGTCGAAGCCGGAGCCGACATCGTGAAGGTCGGAGTCGGGCCCGGAGCGATGTGCACGACACGGATGATGACCGGAGTCGGTCGGCCGCAATTCTCCGCCGTGATGGAGTGCGCCCAAGCCGCCGAAAGCCTCGGTGCATCGGTGTGGGCCGACGGTGGCGTCCGTTATCCGCGTGACGTCGCACTGGCGCTGGCGGCGGGTGCCGGAAGCGTGATGTTCGGCTCGTGGCTCGCCGGAACCTACGAATCGGCCGCCGACACACTTCGGGACCCCGAGGGTCGCCTCTACAAGGAGAACTTCGGCATGGCATCCAACCGTGCGGTGCGCAACCGGACACGGCGAGAGAGCAACTTCGACCGAGCGCGTAAGGAACTCTTCGAAGAAGGAATCTCCTCGTCGCGCATGTATCTCGATCCCGATCGACCGGGGGTCGAAGACATTCTCGATCAGATCGTGGCCGGCGTTCGTAGTGCTTTCACCTATTCGGGTGCCGGCGATGTCGTGGAGTTCCGGAAGCGAGCGGTGGTAGGCGTGCAGAGCGCTGCGGGCTTCGACGAAGGGCGCCCGCTCGGAACGAGTTGGTGAACGCCGTGAGCACGCCACTGAACGTCGTGGCCATCGACGGTCCGGCCGGCGCCGGTAAGTCGACGATCGCCCGTGCACTGGCTCGGCGCTTGGGTGTTCAGTATCTCGACACCGGAGCGATGTATCGCGCCGTCACGGCGGTGGCCATCCGGCGGGGAATCGCCATCGACGACGAGGCCGCCGTGGCGCGAATGGCCGAGGACTTCGCGCTCGACGTCGGACTCGACGTGGTCATGGCCGATGGCCACGATGTGACTTCCGAGATTCGCTCGACCGAGATCACCTCCCTGGTGAGCGTCGTGGCCGCATACCCAGCCGTTCGAGCCGAGATGCGCCGCCGTCAGCGCGAGTGGGGAGAAATGCGGGGCGGCGGTGTGATCGAAGGGCGCGACATAGGCACAGTGGTGTTCCCCGACGCTCTCCTGAAGGTATACCTCACGGCATCGCCGAGGATAAGGGCGACCCGACGGGTGGCGCAGAGCGGTGGAGACGTCGACGCAGTCGAACGTCAGATCATCGAACGCGATCGCCTCGATTCGTCGCGTGCCGACAGTCCATTGCGTGAGTCGAGTGATGCGGTCGTGGTCGACACATCCGATCGGACGATCGAGGACGTCGTGAACGAATTGCACGGTCTCTTGTCGGGTCGGGTCCGATGATCGGCACCGAGACCTTCCTCGCCGGCAACGGCATCGGGAGCCGGACCTTTTACAAGGTCGTGCGTTTCATCGTGACCGTGTTCTGTCGTACCTACATGAGAATGACGATCGAGGGGCGTGAGAACATCCCGTCGCACGGAGCCTTCGTCCTCGCACCCGTTCATCGGAGTTACATCGACACTCCGATCGCCTCCGGCTGCACCCGTCGACGGATGCGCTTCATGGGCAAGGATTCGCTCTGGAAGAAGCAGCCCTTTCGCTGGATCCTCTCGGCACTCGGCAGTTTCCCGGTCACCCGTGGGTCGGCCGATCGCGAAGCGATCCTGCGTTGCATCAAGGTCCTCGAAGGAGGAGAACCGCTCGTTCTCTTCCCGGAAGGCGAGCGTAAGGAAGGCCCGATCGTTCAGCCCCTCTTCGACGGAGCGGCCTACGTCGCCTGCAAAGCCTGCGTTCCGATCGTTCCCGTGGGCATCGGCGGGAGCGAGTTCGTCATGGGAAAACGACACAAGGTTCCGCATCCGCGCAAGGTGCACGTCATCATCGGCCGGCCGCTACCGGTCCCACAAGCAGTCGACGGACGGTTGCCCCGATCGGCGGTGAAGGAGACTTCGGCGCTCCTGCACACCGAGCTTCAGCGGTTGTTCGATCAGGCCCAGACGCGAGTCGGAATCAAGAACTGAAATGCTCTCGGAGCGCTGAGCTGAGCATCGCCGGATCAGAACTACCGCAGAGTTCGCGCGCCGAGTGCATCGACAGTTGGGCCGCGCCGACGTCGACCGTTGGGATCCCTAGGCGGGTCGCAGTGATGGGTCCGATGGTCGATCCACACGGCATGTTGTTGCGGCTCACGAAGAACTGATGAGGGACCCCGGCTCGATCGCACAGCTCGATGAAGGCCGCCGCCGACGCGGAATCGGTGGCATAGCGCTGATTGGCGTTGATCTTGACGACCGGCCCCTTGTTGGGCAACGGCCGATGGGCCGGGTCGTGCCGCTCGGGATAGTTGGGATGAACCGAATGAGCGCAGTCGGCTGAGACGCACAGGGAATCGGCGTAGCGGGTGTGCAAGTCCGATGAGGGACCGTTGTGCAGAGCCTCGAGAATCCACTCGAGGCGAGGGCCGGCGGCTCCGGTGGTCGACTCGCTCCCGACCTCTTCGTGATCGAACAGTGCGACAACGGCGGTGGAAGGCCCGTCGGGTGAGGCGATGAGTCCGTCGATGGCCGCCCAACAAGACACTTGGTTGTCGATCCGACCGGACGCCAGTAACTCTTCGTCGGCTCCCAGAAGCGCTGCCGCCGTGACATCGAACAGACCGAGGTCCCACGTACGGATGCGACTCGGGTCGATACCTGCGTCGATGGCGAGCCATTCGATGACTCCCGCCGACGAGCCGCCGTCGAGCCCCCAGATCGGTGCGAGATGTTGCTGGCGATCGAGGACCAGCCCGCGATCGTTGACCTCACGATCGAGATGAACGGCGAGTTGCGGAATGCGCGCGATCGGTCGCGACGAGCGAATCAATCGTGAGGTTCCGTCGTCGAGAACGACCACTCCGGCCACTCCTAGATCACGGTCGAGCCACGAGTTGTTCAGGATCCCTCCGTAGACCTCGACGTTGAGCTGACGCCATCCGTGGGCGGTGCTCGATGGGGATGGCTTGAGACGCAGACCGGGGGAATCGGTGTGCGCACCGACGATGCGGAAGCCATGGCTCTTCGCGCCCCGACGCCAGCCGATCAGCAGACCACGGTCGGCGATGAAGCCCCGATCGGGAAGGGCGTCCAGCCGCCCGAAATCGACCGACTCGAATCCGGCCGCGACCAATGATCGTGCGGAGTGGGAGACCGAATGCTGCGGCGTGACCGAGAAATCGAGGTGCTCGAGCAGACGTGTCAGTTCGGGTGTTCGGTTCATTTCTGGAAGAGTCCCATGGGTAGACCGGTGCCGCGAAGGTGCGGGGTTTCGTTGATCGTGACGATGCTCCGCTCACCCGAACGGGCGGCGGCGATCCGGTGGATCGAGGTGTAGTTCGGGTAGAAGAAGCCTCGCTGATCACCGAGACCGAGGATGCGAGCGATGTACGCGTTGATCACTCCTCCATGGCACACGACGGCGACCTTGGCCGATTGGTTCGCGGAGATGATCGACTCGATTCCGCGACACACTCGATCGACGAACTCTTGCTCGGTCTCCTCGGCGACACTCCAACCGCCATCGAGCATCTCCCGCCAACGAGGATCGTTGGCCGCCTTGAGTTCCTCGACCGGAACGTATTCGTTGCTGTTCCGGTCGTACTCGGCCACATCGTCTTCGATCTGCGGAGAAATTCCGACGACCTCACTGAGTGGGGTAGCGGTCTGGATCGCCCGACGCATCGGGCTCGCATACAGCCGGTCGATCTTCTCGGTGGCCAAGTACTCGGCGAGCAGTCGGGCTTGCTGCCATCCGGCTTCCGACAGGTCCGGATCAGCTGGGCCCACCTCCACCTCGCGGCGGACCGGAATGGCATGACGAATGAGGAGAAGTTCCATCGATGGACTAGATAACCATCTGTGGAGGCCGATTCCGACATCCGACCGCATGTGAGTCGATCGATCACCACTCATGGTGATCCGAATGGCCTCCCGGTCGTACTGGTTCACGGGAGCATGGACCGTCAGGCAGCCTTCGCCCGAACTCTGCGCCACGTCCGTGACTTGCGAGGACTGACCTACGACCGTCGCGGTTACGCGCGTTCAGTTCAGGTGCCCGGTCCCTACACGGTGGCGGCGAATGCACAAGATCTCATCGACGTCGTCGAATCGATCGGCCAGCGCGTACATGCGGTCGGGCACAGTTTCGGCGGCACGACCGTCCTGGCCGCTGCACAACGCCGCCCCGATCTCTTCGCTGCGGTGGCGGTGTACGAGAGCCCGATGAGTTGGGAGTCCTGGTGGCCCCGAGACACCGGAGGCGCGTTGGCCGCCGCCAAACAAGACGATCCCGAGGGAGCAGCCGAGATGTTCCTGAAGAGATTCATCGGAGACGACCGCTGGAATCGTCTGCCCGAGTCGACCAAGCAGTCACGACGCAACGAGGGTCGGGCCTTGGTCGGCGAATTGTCCGACGTACGCCGGACTCCGGCGTACGACACGGGTCTCATCGATGTTCCGGTGCTCTCGGCCGTCGGTACTCGGGCCGGCGAACACGTTCGCCGCGGAGCCGAGTTGCTCGCTGAGCGTTGTTCACCGTTACCACTGGTGGTTCTCGACCGCGCCTGGCACAACGCTCCGGCCAGCGCTCCGGAGACCTTCGCCGAGGCGGTGATCAGGCCCCTGATGAAACTGGCTTGCTGAGATCCAGACGAAACTCGTAGCCGAAGAACGAGCAACTCTCCGACGTCGGGTCGGAGGACCGGCTGAGTTTGTCGGCACAGTCGTCGATCTTGGCTCGCTGACTGAAGATCAAGGCACCCAACGCAACGGCAACGACCAGGACCACGGTTCGAATCACTTTGTTGGCGATGAAAAAGACCACGAGGAGGGCGACGACGAGCGGAGCGAAGGATCCAGCTGTCACGTAGTTCTTGACGGTGTCGACGGTGAGGGAGATCACATCGCGATGCTAGGTGATCACCGGGCGACTAGGTTCGGACCATGTCGGACAGCAACCCGGTCCATCTGCATCGGCAGGGTCCACCCGAGACGGTCCTCCCATTCGCGTCGATCGAGTTTCGCCACCGAATCGCCCAGATCCGCGCATCGGATGGCCCATCGACACTCGAGGCAACCGAGAAACTCGTGGCCGACTTTCCTCGTGAGAGTGAGGGTTGGGCACTTCTCGCTTCGTTGCAATCGAGCTCGATTTCGTCTTACGCGTGTTGGCGGGTCGGCTATCACCGTGGTCTCGATTCGCTGCGTGCCAACGGGTGGCGGGGTTCGGGCTACGTCCGATGGCAACACGAATCGAATCGCGGTTTCCTGCGCTGTCTCGCCGGTCTTGCCGCGGCAGCCGCCGAAATCGGGGAGATGGACGAAGCCGAACGGTGTCGACTGTTCGTTCTTCAACTTGAACCCGGCGGTGTCCCCGAAGGTGAGTGACCTCGTGCAGGGCGTGGTGCTGGCCGGAGGCCTCAGCACCCGAATGGGTCGGGACAAGGCCCGGATCCGACTCGACGGCGAGTTCTTGTACGTGCGGGCGGCTCGTTGTCTGATCGAGGCCGGATGCGACCGGGTCGTGGTCGTCACCCGAAGCGATCTCGAGACCCATCCGGACATCAGTGATTTCTGGCGAGATCTCCATGGCGGCCAGGGTCCACTCGACGGCCTTCTGACCGCACTCACGAATTCGACCGCGCCGATGGTCTCGGTACTCGGTGTCGACCTTCCGGGCGTGACCGGCGAGGTCTTGCGTCGGACGCGCGAAACGCTCGCGGAGAACTTGGATCTGGACGCCGTCGTGTTGCGGGGAGGTCAGGGTCGCCAAGCGCTCGCGGCGTCCTGGCGCCGAGTCCCGACCCTCACGGCGATTCAGCCCCTCTATGCATCAGGTCAACGGTCCATTCACCGAATTCTGGAGAGTTTGGTCGTGCAGGATCTGATCGTCGGCGACGAAGTGCTCGTGAACGTCAACACTCCGGAAGAACTGGCTGCCCTCAGAAGCGAATAAGGTTCGTTCATGACCCGAGGCGCAGACATCGACATCTCCGAGTTGGAAGCGCGTCTCAACGACGGAGCTCGCCTGATCGACGTTCGTGAGATCGATGAGTACACATCCGGTCATGTGCCGGGAGCTGAGAATTGGCCGTTGTCCGAGCTGTCCGACACATTCTCCGCCCTTGGTTCCGGGGAGGATCTCCTGGTGATCTGTCAGTCGGGCGGTCGTTCGTCCCGGGCGTGTGACTTCCTCGACGGGCAGGGCCATTCGGTTCTCAACGTCTCGGGCGGAACCATGGCGTGGCTCATGTCCGGGCGCGATGTCGTCTTTGGTGTCGACCCCAAGTGACCGCCCTTTGGATCGACGACGACGCCGGCCTCGACCGGCTGATCGCGGAACTCGATGGTCAATCGATCGTCGCCATCGACACCGAATTCCATCGTGAGCGAACCTACTTTCCCCGCCTGGCGCTGGTGCAGGTCGGTTGGAAGGTCGACGATGCTCTACGGATCGCGTTGATCGATCCGTTGGCGTGTCGAGCCGAGCGATTGGCAACACTCTTCACGTCGGACCGCGAATTCCTGTTCCACGCGTGTCAGCAGGATCTCGACGTGCTCACCCATTCCTTCGGTTCGATACCGAGGAAGGTCTTCGACACGCAGATCGCCGCTGGTTTCCTCGGTTACTCCACACCATCTCTCGCCAACTTGGTGAATGCCGAACTCCGTCTCACGCTTCCCAAAGGTGACCGGCTGACGGATTGGTTGCGTCGACCCCTCACCGATGCGCAACGCAAGTACGCCGCGGCCGACGTCGAGTACCTGTTCGACCTGCGGGATGCGCTCATGGAGAAATTGCAGATCAAGGGTCGAGACAATTGGGCGCTCGATGCCTGTGCCGAAGCACTCACCAAGAAGATGGGCCCGGCCGATCCGGCGGAAGCATGGTTGAAGTTGAAAGACGTTCGGGCCCTCAAGGCTCGTTCTCGAGGCGTACTCGCTGCGTTGGCCGAGTGGCGTGAGCGGAGAGCGATGGCGTCCGACATCCCGCCCCGTCAGGTCCTGGCCGATCTGGCGTTGCACGGCATCGCTCAGCGTGAGCCCACGTCGCTCGAGGAACTCGCACAGGCGCGGGGCGTCGATGATCGGCACGTGCGAGGGGCTTTCGGCCAGGAGATCCTGGAGGCCGTTCGACGAGGTCGGAATCATCCGGTCGAGATGCCGGTTCCCGAAGGGGAGGAGCTCGAACGTCATCTTCGTCCGGCCGTTACTCTCGTTTCCGCTTGGGTCAGTGAGGTCGCCCGGCGGGAGCAGATCGACCCGATGTTCCTCGCCACCCGATCCGACATCGTCGACTTCCTTCGCGGGTCACCGGACAGTCGACTGGGTGCGTCGTGGCGGCGGAGCATGGTCGGCGATCAGTTGGGGCGACTGGTCGAAGGTTCCTCCGGACTGGCCTTCGACGGACGTGGAAATCTGCGCCTCTTCGACGTGCCCGAGGGCGACCGACCCGCCTGACCTGCTCAAAGAGGCGAAATCGATCAGGAATTGCCCGCTGCGGCCCTTCGCTGGGTCCTAGACTCTTCTGCTGACCCCAAGGTCACCATCGTCCGTCGTCCCCCCAGACACCTAGTTCGGAGCCCTCCCGTGAAAAAGGGTCGTCACCGTCGCTTCGAAGAGGCGAGGAAACTCAAACAAGCTGGTCCGACCGCCTCCGACCTCGGTCTGGGTAATAGTCGTGCGCCCAAGAGCCAGGACGACGAGTACGCCGCCATCGCCGAGAAGTACGGCGTCGTCTTCGACGAAGACGACGATCAGGATCTCGACGACGACGACTCGAACGAAGATTTCGAATAGCCCGTTCGATGACCCGAGAACTCCGCAATGTCGCCTTGGTCGCGCACGTCGATCATGGCAAGACCACTCTGGTTGACCAGCTGATGAAGCAGAGCGGCATGGGGCTGAAGGTTGGCTTGAGCCGCGATGTCCTCGATCAGGCGCACGACATCGCCGATTTCCCCTGCCCGCTCGGACAATCCCGCCACCGTCTCGTTCGTCCGGTGCGCGCTTTCGGCAGCTTTCCGGGCCACGTCGGCCGAAAGTCCGGCCTGAAGGCCGATCTCTCTCACGGAGATCGACAGCTCCTCGGTGGCTGCGGCGCCCGCCTGCATGTTGCTGGAGGTCAGTTCGGCCGCGCCCGACACCTCGGCCGCGAGGACATTCGCTTCGCCCGACGTTCGATTGAGCGTTTCCGTCGAGTGCTCGAGCGCGTCACCGGCGCGAGCGCAGATGGAGAGGCTGGTCTGAACGGCCTGGCTGAAATCTGTGATCGCCGAGGAAAGGACTTGGCCGCGCTGCTGACGCTCTTCGACCAGGACGTCCTGATAGACAGAGATCGCGAAGTCCATGTCGAGCATCACCGCCCGCATCAGCGCCGAGGACCTTCGGGCGAGCGCCGCCGAGTTCAGCTTGTGCTTGCGCGCGAGCACGGCCATGAGCTCGTTCATGACGAAGGAGTACGCGCCGATGTACCAGCGGGGCTCCA
>SXGQ01805952.1_pt1 | contig 12938 bp, 6 predicted proteins | sample 3178371 | NCBI WGS metagenome assembly SXGQ01 (sample SAMN11356859, study PRJNA531348) | freshwater metagenome | isolation source: freshwater sample F1-20 | place: China: Fuxian Lake, Yuxi | collected 2017-12-25
AAAGATTCCGATTGATATTACATTACCTGATCGCGTCGAAGGTAAATGTGTTGTTATGCTTAAAGAAATTCTCAATGGTCGTATTCAAGTTACACGAAAAGAGATCATAGTCGAGACGTCAGCTAAGTTTTTGGGTTTCAGTGTAGCTAAGCGTGACGTTGTCATCAAATCTCTAGGGCGACCAGAGGCGCTTGGAATTGAAGGCAAATATTCTGACGGTATCCAAAGGGGCGGCGTAGACGTTCTGCGGGGAGCTGTAGTAACAGTTGTTGGTCAAGGCCATGTCGAGATTGGCGACGATGGTTTCATGCGGGGTGTTCGCAAAGGCGTATGTGAAGTAAAGTTAGTGCGCGATGGAATGCGCGCATCAATGTTTGTTACTGTGGATGCTACGCCCCCGAAAGTTTTTCTTGCAAATGTAGATTCTACAAGGTCATCCACAAACATAATTCTTGTTAGAATGATTGGTCAAGACCTCAATGGAATAATTAATGTGGCTGCCATGACGAACGGTATGCCATATTCTGGCTTTCGTTTTGTCCGTGCAGAGTCAAATGCGTCTGGAACTGAGGCTGACGCCTACTTCGAGGCAGAGGCCTCCAGCCATTGGAAGGATGTTGAGTTGTTTGCGATGAATGCAGCCGGCACCGACGAATACGAGGATCGCCGTGGGGTGCCGGTTTCGGTGGGAGTAGGCTCTGTCAGTATTAAGGTGGTTAACGACCTAGAAGAGACGCATCTCATATGGCCAGGATTGGAGAGCGGGCAAACGCTAGAGGTCTCTCCCGACCTTTCTGATAAGAATCAATGGAAGCGCTGCGATGAAGTGCTGTTGGTTGGGAACGGGTACGGCAAATATTTCGTCAAACCGCTGGAAGGGCAAAGGTTCTTTAGGGTCAGGAAAATTAAATAATAGAAAAATAGGATGACCATAAAATCTGATACGTTCGTACATTTGCCAGCTATCCGTTGTTTTTGTTTTACCTTTATTTTTTGGTTTTTACAGTCATTGAGCGTTTTTGCCGCTGGTTCCAATCCAAACGACTCCTTCGACAATCGCTTGTCCCTCCGCGGTGGGGAGCTTGAGTTCACCGTATCCAACGTGGGGGCGACTCGAGAGGCCGGGGAACCCCGTCATGCCGGGCAGGATGGCGGGGGATCGCTCTGGTGGCTTTGGCGTGCCCCGGAGGAAGGCTATGTAGAAATCGATACCGAAGGCAGTCGGATTGACACCCTGCTCGGCGTGTATTTCGGCAAGGATGTGCGCTCATTGAGTGCCTTTGCTTCCAATGATGATTTCGGAACCAACCGATTCAGTAAGGTAACCTTTGATGCCGACCTTCGAAACGATTACGCCATTGCGGTGGATGGCAAGCGCGGTGGGTTTGGGGATATCAGGCTCCGACTCAAGCTGTATACGTTCCCCGTGGTCACCAAGCCCCCGGGCACCTTGGAAGTCGCGGACGGCGAGACGGCCATTTTCACGGTCGATGCTCTGGGCAAACGCCCTCTGAGTTATCAGTGGCAACGTTTTGGTACAAACCTTCCTGGGGAGAGCGGCGCTTCGTTGCGAATCGCAGCGGCAACGAAAGCGTTCGGGGGAGCCTACCGGGTGATTGTGAGCAACTCGTATGGTTCGGTCACCAGCACGCCACCGGCCGTTCTCCAGGTGGTTGAACGACCGAAAATCAGCCAGCATCCGGCCAACGCGCAGCGGGAAGATGGCGACGACGTCTCGTTTGTGGTCCGGGCCTTCGGTGAGGCCCCTTTGCGATATCAATGGGAGTTCCGCTCTCCGCAAGCCACGGAATACAAGGCGCTGCTCGTGCCTCCCGTGCCCGATTTGGTGCTGACCAACCTGAGCACCGATGAGATTGGATTCTATCGTGTCCGCGTGTCCAATGCCTATGGTGAAGCGGTCAGCGACGCGGCCAATCTCAATGTCTTGGCCGATCGACCTCGCATCTTGGAGGCATTGACGAACCGGACGGTCGTCGAGGTAACCAATGTCACGTTCTTGGCAAAGGTTCGGGGCAATCGTCCGATGAATGTTCAATGGTACTGGGATGGGGTTCCGATCGCGGGTCAAATCAGGACCAATTTCGACATTCCGGAAGCGCGGACCAATGCATCCGGCTTGTACCGTTTTCAAGTCTGGAACCGTTATGGAACGAACACCAGTCAGAACGCGCGATTGACTGTCGAGCCGCGCCCGCCGAACGACCTTTTTACCAACCGAATTGATCTCTCGTTCGAAACCAACACGGTGTTTGGCTTCAACAAGAATGGCATGGCGGAAACGGGTGAACCCGTCCATGTCGGACAGACTCCGCGCCGTTCGGTTTGGTGGACCTATGCCGCCACCAATCGGGGTGTGGTGACGGTGGATCTCGCTGGTAGCACCATCGACACCCTACTCAGCGTTTACAAGGGAACGAATCTCACCCGGTTGAAGCGGGTGGTCGACAATGATGATTACTCGGATCTTTTCAGCGGTGGCGTGCGCAAGCAGAGCAAGGCGTCGTTCGTTGTAGAACCTGGGGAGGAGTACCCGTTTGCCGTAGAGGGAAAAGGCAACGAGCAAGCGGATTGGAATGGCAACAGCGGGCGCGGAGGGCTTGCGGTCAAGGTGAGCTTCAATCCGGACTTTGGCGCGCCGTTTCTGTTGGGCAATCTCAGTGGCTTCATGTTCATGTTGGGTTCCTTGGATGGAGCTGGTGGTTGCCGTGACACGGAAATGTCCCTCCAAGCCGATAGTCTCGTGCCATTCGGTTACCGCTGGCAGTTCAACCTGCGATGTCCGGACCCGGCCCGACTGTTGGCCAATACGGGTGGTGTTGCTATCCCGCCCGAATTGGCACCCCTACTTTCCGGTGTGCAGCGCACCTGGCTCGGGGTAGATTGCACAGCCGGAGATACATGGGTGAACATCCCAGGAGCCACCAACAGCCGGTTGGTGCTCAACAAGTTGCATATGGGACATTCGGGCCAATACCGCCTGATCGCCCAGAACATCGGTGCAGCGGGTTCTGTAACCAGCAGCCCCTCCATCCTGGTGGTGAGTCCCGTCCCCACCATCTCCCAGAATTTGCCGGCTCGGTTGGATGCCAAAGACTGCGAGACTCGAAAGCTGGAGTTCAAGACGGACGGTGGATGTTATCCAGCCACGTATGAATGGTATCGAGACGGGCTGAAGCTTGCGGCTGCCACCAACGCCACCCTTACCTTCACGAACGGCAGTCCTGAATTGAATGGCAATTATCTAGGTGTCGCCCGTGGGCCATACGGTGCATCGACGAGTTCAGTGTGTGTGGTGACTTTTGATGCACGCCCAGTGATCCGAACACAACCAGTGGGGCTAAGCCAACCCGCCAAGGATTGCGACGCTTTGGTGCTCAGCACCGCGGTGGTGCCCACCTGTCGGAGTGCACAGGTGCAATGGCAAAGGAACGGTGTCGACATCCCAGGCGCCACCACTTTCACCTATTTGTTTCGGGCGACCGCCGAGACCGCTGGTGACTACCGGGCGAGGGTCTACAACGAGTATGCCAGTGTGCTCACACAGGTGGCGAAGATCCCGGTCGAGGCCAATCCCTTCATCCAGAAGCATCCAGATACCGACAAACCCAGAAGAGTGCTGGCGGGGACGACCTTCACAAATCAGGTGTTGGCACAGAGTTGCAGCGACCTGACGTTCGAATGGCGGCGGAACGGGGTTCCCCTTGTTCTCGATTCCCGCATTGGATCCACCCAGCGTCTGGTGGATGCCGAGCGGTCGATCGTTTCAAGTGAACTGGTCATCGATCGGGCGGATCCGGCAGATTCCGGCAGGTATGACGTTGTGGTTAGAAGCGGTTCTGGGACAAGCACCAGTCGCTCCGGAATCATCGAAGTTCTATACCGACCACCCAATGACGATTTCGCTCAGCGTTTTCCGTTGGTGACCACCACCAGTGTGGACCGCAAAACGAACGTATTCAGCGGGTCCACTCGGGGAACCAATCTACTGGCTACGGCTGAGCCCAAGGAGCCTGATCATGCCCGTCAACCAGCCCGACGATCCGTCTGGTGGACCTGGGAAGCTCCCGGGCCTTGTGAGGTGACGCTCGACACGGTAGGAAGCGATTTTGACACACTTCTTGCGGTCTACCGCGGCGATGACTTGGCTGCGCTGACTCGTGTTTCTGAGGATGATCAGAGTGGTGGCAATGGAGCCAGTCGCGCCAAATTCCTAGCGGCGCGAGGTCGGCGCCTGCACTTTGCCGTTGATGGTAGCAATGGTGCCGAGGGTTATGTGCGACTGTCGCTTTCAGCCCGGGAAATCATTTCACCTCCGATCATTCTCCAGCAACCACGGAGTATTGCTGTGACCAATGGGGCAACCGCTGACTTCTCGGTCGAGACCTACGGCAGCCCTGACATCCTGTATCAGTGGTTTTTCAATGCAGAACCAATTCCAGGGGCAACCAATTCCTCGTTGCGAATCAACAATGTCCAAGCTCGTCATGAGGGTAATTACACGGTCAACATGCGGAATGATTTTGGAGAGACAAACAGCATGATCGCTCGTTTGACCTTCGGTATCATCATCGAGGGACAAGTCACTGATGCCACCAATCGACGGGGGGTGCCCAACGCACTGGTTTCCGTGGGAGATATCAGCACCTATACGGATACAAACGGTAACTACTCGCTGGTGGGCGTCAGACCAGGGGAGGCCAATGCTGATTTCGATGCGAAGAAGAGAATTGTCCGTATCAAGGAGCCTGTGTTTTTCAATAACCGGACCACGTTGCGCACCTTACATTTTCATGCAGAAAAACCTCCTGAATACTTCGATTACGATGATCTTCAATTCGAGGCGAAACTAGGTCAAACGGTCACCAACAAGTTTTCCATGACTCCGGTATTCACCGGGTTTCGATTTGTTGTCAATTGGGGCTTGGAGCCTGCAGATCTGGACGCACATTTGTTGACTCCACCCATTCAAGGAACCTCGTATCATGTCCAATATCCCCAAGCGAATCGGGGTCGGCGCGACGGACCGCCCTTTGCGACATTGGACTATGATGTGCAGGACTCATATGGACCTGAGACTCTCACATTATACCAGCTTGAAGATGGAGTTTATCGCTTCTTTATCAAACAATTTGATCCTCGAGCCCGGGGTTCACTAACGGCCTCGAAAGCAACAGTGAAAATCTATACTAGAGGTGTCATTCCCGGAGAAGATGGATTGTATGGTACTCGATCGGTGCCAGTCACAGGCAATGGAACCGTTTGGCACGTTTGTGACATTGATGGACGACGCAACTCCGTAACTTGGGCGGATCAAATTCTTTCTGGTGATCCGCTACCGGCTCAACCCAACAAGGTGAGTTCGAACGAAATCACTCTACCATCAAGCTCGTATTACATCTCGGCGCTTCAAAATGATGGCCGATCAGTTTCAAAATCTGAAAAAAATGCGGCCGCGTTTCCGGGGGTCAAATTCCTTTGGGAATTCGGAGACGGCAGCAGTAGCTCTGAAGTCGAACCGGTGCATCCCTACCGTGCTCCCGGTCAATACACCGTAAAGCTATCGCTCTTCAAGGAGTCATTATCCGGCCAGCTGTTGGATAGGGAGATAAAGACAAACTTCATCACCGTATACAATGAAGAGCCAATCGTCAAATTGTTGACTCCACCGAATGGCAAGCTGTTCAAGTTGGGCGAACGGATCAGCGTAACGGCAGACGCTTCCGACATCGACGGTGATGTGCGTCGCGTGGAGTTCCTAAGGGTTGCCAATGGACGCACCAATCTGCTGGGGGTGGTGACGAACGCGCCGTATAAATATGACTTCCAGACCCAAGAAGAAGGCAGCATAACCTTTGTTGCCCGGGCGGTGGACGATTTTGATGGTATTGGAATTTCGTCGCCGGTAACAATAAAAGTGCTTGATGTCGATGGTGATGTCTTGATCGTGCGAAACTTTGATCATCCGGAAATCAACAAAATGGTTGAATGGCTGAATGCCATAAAAGTCCCGACGGAGGATGGCACTACGCGGGATCTTGTGGTTCGTGTTCTTGATCAAGAAGGCATTTACTTGGATCTTATCCGGCACTTTAGATTGATTGTCTGGGACGATTTAGGCGAAACAAAAAACGGTTTAATGGATGAGGATGTCCGGCTGTTTAACGAGGCGCACCAATCTGGAATTGCTTTGTACTTGATGGGTGACCGTTTGGCATCATCTTCATTCAATCTAGGCACCGAACTTGGAGTGTGGTCCGATTTGACCCAATTGAAGCCCTCTCTAGACCGTGCTGAAGCTGCTGTTATATTGCCGGTGAAAGAACGGCCTCGACACGAGTTCTTTGGTCAAAGATATGGCGATGTAAAGTCGTTTATTTATAGTGGAGATCTTATAGAAAAATGGTCGTTATCCAATGGGAATGTTGATATATCTGCAACGATGGATTCTAGGGCAATAATGATGCGTTCTCCACGGTTTGGCGAACCTGATTTTGGAGAACCAAGGCGAGTCATCCAAGGTTTCCGCGTTGCCCGAGGAGATGATGAGGTCTCGTTGGCGGAGCGACGAAAGTTGTTTCTCAATACTTCGGCTTGGCTATTGCGCCTGACCGAATGTCGCAACTTTGGTGGATTTGTCTCCTGCTATGAGCCTCCCATCGGAGCCAAAATCGGCGAGCCTGTCAGCTTCGACATTTTGGTCACACAGAATGGTGAGTGCACGGTCGGAGGTGTACTGATCACCAATCGCCTTGCGGCGAATCTTGAGCTGCAGACTTACGAGATTTTTGCCGAATCCGGCCGAGCTGATACAAATACCGTTCGTGTTGAAAGAGATGGCAATGGAGTAGTATGGCGGCTGGGTCAGCTTCCGAGTGCAGGAAGTTTCACCATCCGTTTGACCGCAATCCCCAGAAAAGGTGGCTTATTGACAAACTACCACGGACTGAGCTTCGGAATCCTATCGCGGCAACCGTGTGTTCAAGTGATGAATGTTGAGGGTTTGACATGCGAACTTCCGACCAAGATTTCCGCAGCAATTGAGGCGGATGGGCGGATCTACCTGACGATTTTAGGGCAGGGCGGATGTTCAGGTTCACTGGAAGTATCGACGGACTTACAGCGATGGACAGCAGCACAAACTTTTACTTTGGACCCACAGGGATCAGCTAAGCTTTTTGAAAACATCGGCGATGGGGCTCAAATATTTTACCGTGTTGTAATACGATAGATACCTTGAACGCCTCCTGTCTGCCAATATTAAAAATTCTTTAATGACTAAAATTATAATAGCTCGTCGAGCAAAAATCAAACTACAGTTGCACGGCTTTACCTTGATTGAACTCCTTGTTGTTATTGCTATCATTGCGATTTTGGCTGGAATGCTGTTGCCAGCTCTTTCCAAAGCTAAAGAAAGGGCGTATACAATAAAGTGCATATCCAATTCAAAGCAAATGGCACTTGCTTGGACACTTTATTCTGGAGACAACAATGATCGTCTTTCAGGTAATATAGACGGATTAGCCGCTCAGAACCCGGCGAATTCCAATGCCACCTGGTGTGTTGGTTGGTTGGATAACGCAGCTTTTCGTTCCGATAACACGAATACCGCCCTGCTCATGCACTCTCAGTTAGGAAGGTATTCTAGCTCCCCGGGACTCTATTTTTGCCCTGCGGATCGATCGAAGAGTCGAGGTTCTAGTGGTGTGCCACGCGTGCGGTCGTACTCAATGAATGGATACATGGGTGATAAGTCAGAGCCGTTCACACCTGGATATCAACAGTTTAGCAAACAGAGTGAATTTGGGCGTCTTGGACCTTCCGAGGCATTTGTGTTTATTGATGAGCGAGAAGATAGTATTAATGATGCATGCTTTCTTGTTGATATGGAAGGTTATGATCCACGGCAAGGATCAGCTCATGTTTGGATGAACTACCCGGGTGCTTACCATGGGCGAGGCGGCGTTATCGGCTATGCTGACAACCATGTGGCCCAACAACGGTGGCGGGATCCTAGGACAGTTCCTACCTTCGTTCGCGGTCAGAATCTGCCGCTGGCTCAAAGTAGCCCAAACAATCCCGACCTCGACTGGCTTCAGTCTCACACCTCGGTAAGAGTGGAGAATGCCACGCGCTAATTTGGTGTCTTCGTGAGTTGTTGGTGTCTATATGTTAAATCTCATATTTCTGGTCAACGCCGGTGTAAGAAGCTTTCTGTAATTAGCTCTCCGACTGCTCCTTCCCAACCCCTGCGGGGGAGGTGGAGCAATGGCGAGCGTAGCGAGCCGAGCGACACCGACCCCGCAGGGGTTGGGAACCGCAAATTAGTCGTCGTAGGTGGACCAAGAGGTGCCTGTGTTGGGGTGTTCGACAAAAAACATCCTACCCAAGCTCACCCATGGCCCACCCAGAAAACTTTGACCTCCTGACCACCGTAGTGCAACTGCTCACCGAACAAGGTTCCGATGGCTTCGCCGAAGGCATCCGCCTCCTCGTCAATGAGGCCATGGTTCGCGAACGCTCCGCTGCCTTGCGCGCAGAACCCTACCAGCGCTCCGAGGGCCGCCTGGGCCACGCCAACGGCTACAAAGACAAGACCCTCTCCACCCGCGTGGGTCGCATCACCTTCGATGTCCCACAGGTCCGCGGTGGCTTGGAGTTCTATCCCTCCACCCTCGACAAGGGCATTCGCAGCGAACAGGCCCTCAAAGTCGCTCTGGCCGAGATGTACGTTCAGGGCGTTTCAACCCGCAAAGTCTCCGCCATCGTCGAACAGCTCTGCGGCACCTCCGTCAGTTCAGCCCAAGTCAGTGCCTGCGCCGCCAAACTTGACGCTGAACTCTCGCTTTGGCGCACCCGACCTCTCGGGCCAACCCCCTATGTCTTCATCGACGCCCGCTACGAAAAGGTCCGCCTCGGCGGCCATTTCATCGACTGCGCCGTCCTCATCGCCTTGGGTATCGGCACCGACGGCAAGCGCTCCATTCTCGGAGTCAGCGTCGCCCTCAGCGAGGCCGAGGTCCACTGGCGCCAGTTCCTCACCAGCCTTCAAACCCGAGGTCTCACCGGCGTCAAACTCCTCGTCAGCGACGACCATGCAGGCCTCAGGGCGGCCCGTGCTGCGGTTTTCCCCTCCCTTCCCTGGCAACGGTGCCAATTCCACCTCCAGCAGAACGCCCAGGCCTACGTCCCTCGCCTTGACCAGCGCGCCGCTGTGGCTGAAGCCGTGCGCAGCATCTTCCTCAGCTCCGACCTTCCCGCCGCTCAGCGCCGCCTCAAAGAGGTGGTCGCCTTGTACGCCGCATCCGCCCCAAAGCTCGCCTCCTGGATCGAGGAGAATATTCCTCAAGGTCTCTCAGTGCTTGCCTTCCCTCTGGCTCATCAAAAGCGTCTTCGCACCACCAACCCACTCGAACGGGTTAATCAGGAACTCAAGCGCCGCACCCGGGTCGCCCGCGTCTTCCCTAACGAGGCTTCTCTCCTACGCCTCGTCTCCGCCCTCCTCACCGAGATCTCCCAAGATTGGGAGACCGGGAAAATTTACCTCAGCATGGACTCCTCCAACCCGCCCACGACCTGATGCCCACTGAAATTACAGAAAGAAAATTGCGCGGCCTTCAGCGTGACCCGTTGGTCTTCATCGATGAAAAAAACAGAGCAACGCGCGGCGCTGATCACTTCCTTAATCTGGTTCTCGCCCTTATTGCCGTAGAGGCCACTTTTTTCGTTCAGCCGGTGAGCCTCGTCCACGATCAAGCATTCGCAGGAGTTGGACTCGCTCCCAATATACGACCCTGATCCGCAGAATAGGCCGGCTATCTCTCGCTTCCGGCGGAATCCCGCCAGCCGCTCGCTGTAAACCGCGCGAGGTGCGCTATTCTTGCTGACGTACTGAGCAAACCGCCCTTCACCCGTGAGGCACGCAACAAGATTGATGGCCACAACACTTTTCCCAGTGCCGGGGCCGCCATGAACAATCAAAACCTCCTTCTCCGCTCCAGCTGGCTGGCGTGCCAAATAAAGCGCCATCTCGAACACTTCCTTCTGCTCATCGACCAGCACGAACTCAGGGCGCTGATCGAGCATCCCCAGCACCGCATCTGAAAGCTTTTGACTGGGTCGCAGACGACTCTGTTCGATCCGGCCCATGATGTTGGTCCGATCGCCCAAGGTGATGAACTCACGAATGAAGCCGCGCAACTTGGCCACTTCATGCCGAATAAACAACGGCGCCTTGCTGAGGTATTCGCTGTAAAAATCGTCCGTCAATCCTGCGGGATCGGTGCAATTGTGAAGAAAAGCACATGGGTGGAGTACGATTCCTCTGGTTTGGACCTCCTCGTTGAACTGTTCCAGCAATGTCGCGTAACCCCAGGCCTGATAACTGGGGTGAACTGTCTCCCGTTTGGCTCCCCCCAGAAACGTCAAAACGATTCCGTCTTTAGCTGTTTTTGCTGCTCGTTCCCACTGCTTCAACTCAACGATGACCGCGTGGTCGGATCCTGCTCTGCCTTGCCCAGTGAGGATGACATCGATCCGCTTGCTTGTTCTTGGGATTTGGCATTCGACGCTGACGCCGAGGTCATCCGGAATGAACGGATCACGTAGGACGTTGCCGACATATTGCAGCGAATTCCGCCAACTACCCACCTCGCTGGGAGCAACACCTCGCCCGAGTCGTTGCCGGAAACCATCAACCAGCAACTGATCGATTCGTGACTCCTCCAAATCATCGAGGAATGACAGCTTGGGAGCTTGGTAAATAATCACGGGCCTAACTCCGTGTACTTTTTGGCCGAACCCTTGGACTTGGAGATGGGGTACTTCTCGGCATTCCGCGCGATCTTCTCGGTAACAATCTCAGTCACGTTCCACCCGTAGCGATCGGCCAGCAGCAAGGCGTATGCAAAAACATCCGCTAACTCCTCCTTCACCTTTGCAGGATCCGCGTCGCTCGGAGCTTTCCAGAGGTACCGTTCCAACAACTCCGAAGCCTCGACACTGAGAGCGACGGCAAGGTCCTTCGCATTGTGAAACTGCCCCCAATCCCGCTCATCTCGGAACCGAAGCAACTTTTCAGTCAGCACGGCAATTTCCGACTCCGGTGGACTTTGATTCGGTGGATTCACGTGGATCAATTAACCGTCGCCATTCGCTTCAGTAGACACAAGTTGCGACTCGGATCTTGGCCCCGTTTCGACTCAACAGCACGACCCAACCGGCGACAAATTCTTTTAAAAAACTGAACCAACTACCTGCTCCCGCTGAGGACTCTCGTTCCGAAAACTTTGCTCGAATTTCCCGCAGTTCGCTGGAAACCCCGTCGTTCGGACCCCGTCGACCGTTTCTTGAGCTCTTATCGGAAACCACACTCCACCCCATGGTCCGGATAGACCACAGCTTCGACTTCCAGCGGGTATGAGTTGGGCTCAACTCGCGCTGTGAAGTTCAGGCCGCCTTCGAACGCTCTACTGCTCGATTGTACTCCGCCTCCCAATCCAGTCCTGTCTTGGTTCCTGGGCTCAGCCCTTGGACCCCCGCATGAATCAGGCATCCAACCTGGAATCCCGTCAGAGGCCCACCATCGTAGCCGTCCAAAGAATGCACCGGTTCCGGGACCAGAAGATCGATGCCCGATTGACCCAGCAGGGCTGCGCGAAGCACCAACTGCTGCCGGGCTTTTGAATCACCCATTCCAGCCAGAGCCCGCAGTGCCCATACCAGACCGTCCACCACCTCCGGTCTCAGCCCGTCCGCATCTCGGGTGAACAACGCATCCAACGTCTGGTCGAGAAGGGCCACCGCCTTGTCCTGCAACTGACCCTTCGTCAGCGTCCTGGCCTTCTGCAGCCCCCCGCGGGCTCGTCCGATTTCGTTCAGCGCCAACAAGGTCTCGCCCAACACCAACCAGGCATGGCCGTCCTTAGGAGCCAATTGAACCGCTTTCTCCAACGGCGCGACTGCCTCAGCAAACCGGCCTTGGCGGAATAGAATCCCACCCAGGTTCTTCTGACCCCAGACATCGCCAGGAACTTGTTCAACCACCTGGCGAAGCTGCAGCTCCGCTGCGATCCAATCGCCCTGCCGACCCAAAGCCACCCCGAGGGCTACTCGGCCATGATGGTTTGCCGGTGCCAACTCCACCAACCGTTCAAGACACTCAATGGCACGGTCCAACTCGCCCAACTCACTCAGCCCAATGCCCAAGCCTTGGAGCAATTTCTCCGAGTCAGGAAATCGAGCCCGCAGAAGTTCGAGCCACTGGCATCCTTCTTTTAGTTGGCCCCGTTGCAGTTTTTCAATTCCTGCTGCAATCGGATCCGCGCCGGACTGGGCCCACGTGACACGGATGGTTTCTGGGGTCACCACAACCTGCCCATTAACGCCCATTTCTAGAAACTGCGACTCGAAGAACCGGGAGACGGCCGATAGAAATTCCGGGGAGCCTACGTCGCGCGCGCCCTCAGCAAGCAGCGATACATCGAAGCCCTCGGTGGGGAGTGTGAAAGAGTCCACAGCGTTCGAATTCATGGAGCCTAGGGCGAATGCTGAATCCACTTCAGCCAGTGTCCAAAGCCAAGATGGTCGGCCCACGCTTGGATAACCCGGCGGTCGTTCGAAGGAGTCGCTAGAAACCCATCCAGAACCCCCAGCAAGGCGTCACCGCCAGCAGCCGAACCATCCACCACATACGGCAGACACCAGCCGGGTTCGTTGAACTCCACCGACCACACCTTCGCAAACGCCGCGTTGATCGCACAGTTCGCTCGAAGGGCCGGTGCCGGGATATCCTCCCGAACTCGCGGGCTGACGACCTGTGCCTGTGTATCCACCTGACGCCGAATCGCCTGCTCCTGGGCAGCCCTCAGGTCCGGGAATCGGGCACGAAGGTCTTGGTCCACCCAAATCCCCACCGGAAC
>SXGQ01734266.1_pt1 | contig 12937 bp, 20 predicted proteins | sample 3178371 | NCBI WGS metagenome assembly SXGQ01 (sample SAMN11356859, study PRJNA531348) | freshwater metagenome | isolation source: freshwater sample F1-20 | place: China: Fuxian Lake, Yuxi | collected 2017-12-25
CGGGGTCGGTGTCGGGGTCGGTGTCGGTGGCGGCGGCGGTGAGGGCGAGGGCGAGGGCGCGGGGGTCGGTGGTCATTGGGCGCTCCGTGTCGGGGTGTGGGGTGAGGGTGTCTGCTCCCGACACCCACAAGATAGCCCGGTCGTTGCCGGGCGTCAAGGCCCGATCGTCACGATCGCACAATCTATGCGATCACCCGCGATCCCATAGCTCCGCGTTGAACGCAAAGGCGGTATAGCCGCCTATTTCTGCGGGATCATCGCCTTCCGCTTCGTCGGACTCCCAGGCCGCGCCCGACCCGTAAGACCGGGCGAAACCCGACACCAAGGGATCGTCGTCCATTGTAGCCACTACCCATTTCTCTGAGTTTCCCAAGACAGGGGCAATCTCCAATCCCAGGAGAAGAACCCCTGTCTCCGACAGGGCGATCAAACCGGCCAGCCAGTCGCGGGCGGCTTGATTGATCTTGCCTTTCTTGTCGGTAGTGCCCCCCGCTTGGGTAGAAGGCATCCAATCCGCAATCCGGGCCGCAAGGGTAGTGGGGTCACTTCCCGTTAGGCTTTCGTCTTTGCTATTGTGCGTGATTCCGGCCGTCCAGTTCCGACCTTCGGGGAAAAACGAGACTGTCATTGGTCCGATGTGTGCAATCATGCCTTCGTTAGAGTCAATGGGAAAGATTTGGATGCTCTCTTGCATGTATTCAGCGGGCATCGACCCGATTAGGTTGGCGAAGAACAGGGAAAAGGGGTGTGCGGGAGAAAGATCCATTTGATTGTTCCTTTGTCAGTCCTTGTCGTGCCAGGACGAGCGGGACAAGGAAGTATGCCACGCACCCGATCGTGCTTGGGAGCAAGAACGAGAAACAGCAAGACGTTTCGACTTCGACTTTGACTTTGATAGGGGTTGCGATCGAGATTCTGACCGCGATCGTGTCGAGTTCTCGGAGCGCGACATTGAGAGCAAGTGCAGGCGGGGCGCGGAGTATGAGTTTACGTGGGGAGTGGAGAATACCGAGGTAAACATTTGATTGCCTCTGTGGCCTGGGTTGTGCCTGCGGGGGACAATGGCCTTTCGGTTACGGCCAGAACTGCAATCACGATCCTGACCGCGACACTGATCCCGATAAGGATAAGGACTGCGATAGTGAACGCGACCACGGCCACGGCAGGAAGGACTGTGCCCGCGACACCGACCCCGACCCAAAGCGCGCCCACGACACCGACAACGACAACGACACCGACCGCGACACCGACCGCGACCGCGACCGCTTGCGCGCTGCCAACGGAGGGAAGAAGAAAATATGTTTCATTGGGGCCTCTTTATCCGTTTGATTGCGCCCACGACCGCGACACCGATCGCAACTCCGACAGCGACAGCGACCTCGACCACGAATACGACGCTACCCGCGTTCTCGACCGCGAGTAAGACGCTACCCGCGTTCTCGACCACGAATACGACGCTATGCGGGTGGTTGCCAGCAATCCCGGTTGCGATCCCGACCACGATCCACAAGAACCCCAAGAGTCCGAGCGGAACCGCGACCACAGCCACCCCTCCGACCCGAACACAACGCGCGTCGGGTTCACGGGCCTCCAAAGGGAAATGTGAAGTGCGGGTTTCATTTGATTTCCCTCAATACCTATTGAGCCGTTGACGACGACCGCGACCACCACAGCGATCTCGACCACGCTTGGGACCTCGACATTGACCGGGAGCCCGACTTCGACCTCGACTCCAACTGCAACAGATGAATCAATCGCGAAGGGGGAAAAACGACAGATTTCATAGGAACCCCCGCAGGCACAAACCGGGAAGCCCAGGCACGCCCGAGCTTCCCGGTTGTCGAAACGCGACTACTTGACGGAGCGCGGGAGCGCGTGGCGCCAGGGCGAAACGTCCACGATCGTTCCCCGAGAAATGACGACCACATCGCCGTCAGGGAAGGGTTCAACCTCGGACAACGTGCCCGTTTTCAGCGCCGCCGACCAACGGCCGGAATCGGCCACCCAAGTCGCATCGATCAACGTGATCTCGTTGGCGTAAACGCCAACGATCTTGCCGATGTAGTGGTAGGTGACCGTGCGGATAAATACGGCATCACCGACCTTGTAGGGATGGGCCGCGAGCGCGTCCCCCTTCGCCGGTTCGGGAGCGGAATCATCGGCGTTGGCGCTGGCTTTGGCGTTGGAGGCGGTGACGTTGAGGGAGTTTAGAAGGACCGCGAGATCGTGCAAAGTCATGTTCATCATGGTTTTCTCTTGGTTGGTTGGGTGGGTGGGTGGGTGGTAGGCCGACTGACTGTGTGATTACTCCGATTGATTTAGGTCCGGGTTAGTCTTGCAGATCGGACATAATGGCAACGATCAAATTTTCTGCCCGCAAACGCAGGCTTTCCCGGGCGTTCGCCCCTTTGAGGTAGACCAGCAGATCCAGGGCTTCCTGCAAGGCGTCAGCCAGAAGCTCCTTCCGCGTTTCCGTTTCGGCACACTCGCCCCGGCCGGAACCGGAGGCGACCCGTTCCCCCTTGCCGGAAGCCTTGCCCGACCCGCGCCCGGTGCCGTTGCCAGCCCCTTGCCCCGACCCCTCGCCTACGACGTAAACAGACGGTAAACGGACTTCGCGTGACTTGGACAAACTGACCTCGGGGAATGGCTACACAATAGCCTGTCTATTGCCGAGTGTCAAGGGTTACGGCAGGATATTTTTGTAGTAAAATCCCGTGGCGACGAAGTAGGGCTCTCCGGTCAAGACTTCGATCGATCATGGGTTCTCCTACGCCTACGGCTGCGAGTGCTGATTGATCCATTCGGACCAGGGGCCGATCGCCCCGGGTTCCTCGCCGTAAAAGGGCCGATTGACCCCTTCCGGGTAGAACCGAAAATCTCGGGCCACCATGTAGTCCGCCCCGGCGTCGATCTCGTCGTTGCCGCCGATGTGGCGACGGGTCAGGGTTTTGTCCATTCGGATTAGATCCTCCAAGGTGTTCGGAAACACCTTGCAGATCAGGGAGTCTCCATCGTGGCTTTCCCCGTAAACGGGGAGCCCGAAGGCATCTCGCAAATATTGGATAGATTCGCGCTCTCGGGCCATGATGTAGTCCGCGTCGGGGCTTTCCCGGTGATCTTCTTCGTAGTTGTAGTCCTCAAACGTGAGGACGAAGTAAACCACGGAGTCGCGGGGAAGGGGCAGGGTAACGAGCACGGTAGCCTCCATTGAAGGTACTATAAGATAGCCCGATCGTTGCCGCCTGTCAAGGCCCGATCGCACCCTCGGGACAAAAACACAGCGGGCCGGAGTTGCCTCCGGCCCGCTCAATCTATCGGATTTTACTCGTCCTCGTCGCCGTCGTCCTCGTCCTCGTCGTCCCAATCGTCGTCCTCGTCGCCGTCGTCGTCGTCCTCGTCGTCGTCCCAATCCTCGTCGGAAGCGGCGGCGGCGGCGTTCTCGTCGTCGTCAAAAAGCCCGCTCTCGGCAGCGGCGGCGGCAAAAGACGCGAGGAAGGCCGCATCGTCCTCATCGTCCAGGCTGGCCGGCTTCTGCGGGAGGGTGCCGGCGGGAGCGCCGACAACGGCGGACCCGGTGCCGGTCGCGGCGGCGGCCTTGGCAGCGGCCTTGGCGGCGGCGCGATCGGCCTTCCGGGCGGCCTTTTCGGCCTCCTTCGTGGCCTCCTTATCCGCCTTGGCCTGCTCGCGGGCCGCCTTGCGGGCGGCGACATCGGCCTTCTTTTGCTCTCGGGCGGCGGCCTTGGCGGGATCTGCTTTCTTGCCGGGCTTGCCGCCCGGCTTTTTGGCCGTTTCCGCGTCGGCCTTTTCGGCCCAATCCCGGAGAGGGTGATCCTCGGGGAGCGGGGTGCCGGCGATCAACCACGCGAGCACGGGCGCGTACTCGGGCGGCGGCTGCACCGTTTTCGCGGAGAGCCAGCGCCGGCCGATGGAGTGCTTGACCCCGCTGTTCGGGCGAGCGCCCCGGCCCTTCGTGCCGGCGGGTCGGACTTTGCCCTGCGCGTTCGTATTCGCTTGAACGCCCGATTCCCGGGCCACCTTGGCGGCCTCGTCCTGCTCCTCGGGGGGCTGCGAAGCGAGGTTGTAGGCGGTCGTCGGCGCGATGTACCCGTCGCGGACGGCTTGCTTCAAGGCGGCGGTGGCCTTTTCGGCAAAACGCAAGAGCCGGTTTGCCTGGGGCTCACTGACGCCGAGAGTACGGCAAAGCGCCTCTTTGGACCCCAAGATGTGAAGGGCGCGGAGCGCCTTTTCCGCGAGGGTAACGGCATCGTCGTTTTGACGATGGACGTTGAGGCTGATCATGGCCTCGACAGCGATGCTGTCCGTCACCTTTTCGATGATGACGGGGATTTCGCTGGTCGGCTCTCCCGCTTTGGTGCGGCGCTGATTGATTTCGCGTGCGGCGCGGACGCGCTGGCGGCCGTCGATGACGATCGCCTGTTCTCCGACGATCCGCACCGGGACCGGGCTCTTGACGCCCAGGTGCGAAAGATTCGCCAGAAACGTCTCCGGCAGGGGCAAATGCACGCGCTCGTCGTAGAGCGGGTGCGAAACCCCGTCCTCCGTGTCCAAGCCAATGATGATCAAAGACGACGGATCGACGGAATACACGCCGCCGGCCTTGGGGTTTTTGGGGATCGCCATGTGGTATGTCTCCCTTAGTGGTTGTCGATCGGCAGCGGCGTTGCTCTCTCCGCTGGTGGACTCCAAGTAGCCGCCCCCCTGCCAACCGTCAAGGTGTCGGAGCCAAAAAAGTTGAGGCTTCCCGAAAACGACGACTGGATGCGCTTAGTCCTGTGTGCGTCTGATCCGGTGAGCGCGATCGGGGCTGCTCGGCTCTGCGTGCAATCTATCCGATTGCCCCAAAGCGCCGATAGAACCCGCGTCCTCTCGGTATTTTGCTAACGACCAATCTTAGATAGTGCCGTTGCTTGACAGTCGGCAAGGGGCGCGTTATCGGGACGATCGGGGCTCGTCCGTCTATCTGTGCCCCGTAGGATTGGCATGGCTTGGCCTGTCGGTTGGGTAGATTTGTCTACGCGGCTCCGTTTTGACCTTTCTCTCGTCTGTGGCCGCAATACCGGCGGCTCCTTCGGGGAGTGGTGGTGGGATTTTTCCGTTCCCGAGGTGCCTCTACTCTGTGGCAGCAACTTTACTGCTGTGTGGTCTGCTGTCGAGCGGCATCCCGAATCCGTGCGGAAAGCGCGCGTGATCTCGCGTGAGGGGCAGATCGAGCGTCTGGATATTGCCTTCCAGGCGGACGCTCTGCGGCCTCTGCCCTACCTGTTCCTGCTCGGAGGGAACGAAAGACTCGCAATCGCAAAGATTCTCAAAGCCAGCGGGACTGGCAAGTGGATGGTGGCGCAGATTGGAAAGGAACCCGTGAGCGTGTGGGCTGCTGCGGGATCTGGCGCTGCGTCGGCGCTCGGATTGATCGCCCAAAAGGACAAAGGGCGGTGGACTGTCCCGTATTCCCCTAAGTGGGTGCGGAACAGGGACGCCCGATGGAAAGTGAGTGAAACCCGAAGCCCCTGCGCTATGGTGCGCCTGGGAACTGGAGACTCGGAGTGATAACAGAACAGGAGGCTGTTTGGGCCACGCCCCCGTCAGGGTGGGTGCGGGATTACATGGCTTTCGCCATAAAACAGACGACGGCCCCTGCGGGCTATCATCTGGCGAACGCTTTGGCTCTGCTGTCGGTGACTACGCCGACTTCCTATGGAACAAGTTACGCAGGGGATCTCTACGGCAATATCTACGTTCTTCTCGTTGGGCGATCGGGCGACGATCAGAAATCGTCCGCCCTGGGTATCGGTAAGAAAATCCTCTACGCGATGCAGGACCAGTTGGGCGTTCCCGTTATCGGGAAGCAGCCCGGAAGCACCGAAGGCTTGGTCGATTCTCTTGTCGTCCAGCCCCGGCAGATCATCTACTACTCCGAGTTCGGTGCATTTCTCTCCAAAGCACAGAAGAAGGGCTCTTACTTTGAGCCGATGAAGGCATATTACACGGATCTTTGGGATTGCCAGCCCATCGACCGGCTCAAAGCGAATAACGTCGTGATCTCGCAGCCGAATCCCCGGCTCTCGCTCGCAGCCGGCGTGTCTTTGCCCTTCTTGGAGCAGCACACCGAAGCGCACGACTGGACCGGCGGATTCATGGGCCGCTGGGCTGTGATCTACTCCCGGCGGGAACGGGTCAACCCGTATCCGAAGAACGATTGGAGCGCGGTTCCCGATCTGGCCGCCCGGCTCTTGCAACGGGCGCAGTTGGAGCAGGCCGGACCCTGCATGGGCCTCGACATACAAGCGTACAACAAATGGTGTGACTGGTTTTACGAGTTGGACAAACGGCCGGTGCCGGAGATCATCAGCGGCGCTAAGACCCGGATTCCGACGATTGCCATGAAGGCTGCGATGCTCTTTGCCTGGGATTTCGGTGATCCCTTGCAGAACCAGCCCTGGTACATCAACGAGAATCATTTGGAGTGGGGGATGCGCTTCGCGGAGTTGCATATGCGAAGCGTGATCGGGCTTGCGAAGTTCCTCGCAGAGCACGCTGACGCACAACTCCGGCGATCCATTTTGGAGATCATTCCGCCCGGAGGCTTCAAGTCCCTTAGCCAACTACTGAGAGCGTCGAAAATGAAGAAGCGGACGGTACTGGAAGTGCTTGACGGGCTTGTGGTGGACGGGACGTTGAGGCTCCATGCGGTGAGCGGAGCCGCAGGGGAAACGCTGTACGAACGTCATGCGGAGAACGAAGTCGCATTTGCTTGATATGTCCGATAACGCAAACAGCCCCGGAGTGGTGCCGGGGCTGTTTCGCTTGTGGGAAGCGTCCTGTTAGGTCTATCGACCCCGACCCAAACGGCCGATCTTCGCAGCGGGCATCGGGATCGTAGCGTCCGGGTGCATCGGAATCAGCCAGGGAGTTTCGCCGCCCCACTCCCGAAAAGCGTTGAAGGCGTTGGACGGAACCAGGGCCAGGGTTCCATTTTGAGACAGAACAACGTACAACTGGTCCGAAGCAACGCGGGCGTGGATCTCGGAGAGTGCTTTCCATTTAGCGCCGCGATCAATGCAAGTCGTCAACCCCTCCAACTCCGTAGGCGTGAGCCCCGAAGCGATGCACAGAGAGATTGCCCGGCAGAGAATGTCCGTCGTGTCCCCGGAGTCCGTCTTGCTCGACGGGAAATCGGGCAACTTCATCCCGTATTGAAAGAGGATGAACTGCCGATACCGCCGCCAGGACGAACGGAACGGAGTCCGCAAGCGCGCGGAGATCCGATTACCCCATTCCTCCAAACCCTCGGAAGTGAGGGGATCGACCTCTCGGAGCAATCGACGTACCTGCACGCAATACGTTTCCGATGTATTCGATTGCACTCCGTTCTCTTTGAGCCATGCCTTGAAGTCGGGCCAGACGTTGAGGGTGCCGCCCGGCTTGTCGGAGCCTCCCATGCTATCGGTGCTATCGGTGCTATCGGTGCTATCGGTCCCGGCCATGCTATCGTCAATCGCCGTACTCTCGGAAATGCTATCGGTCCCGGCCTCGCCGCCGGCCGACCCGCCCATGCTATCGTCAAGTTTGGTGCTATCGGTACTCACAGTGACCTCCGCTCCCCAAGGGGAGATAGTAGATAGCACAGATAGCATGGTTTCCGGTGGCTGTCCAGTCCCCCGACCGCCACCTGCCCCAAAGAGGAGCAAGAGCATGGTCCCGAGGGACAGATAGCAGATAGCAGATAGTACGATAGCATACCAAAACTTTTTCCTCTATACCCCCAACCACCCCACGGGACTACTATCGTCAAAGGGTATACTATTCGTCAATACATATACTATCTCCCCCCTATCTCTACGGTATAGAGAGGTTCGCGTGCTATGGGGGGCGGTCGCGTTTGGGGGGTATAGAGAGAAGTTTTTTGCCATGCTATCGTACTATCTGCTATCGGTCCCCTCCGATAGCATTAGCCTTGACGATAGCATCGTTCTTGACGCCTGGGCTGGTGTGTGTTAGGTGCTTTGCCCCTGCTACTGCCTCGGAGCCGATCGTGCAGACCTTCGTTCCCGTTCCGTCAATGGTGAAATCTATGCGATGCCTCGACGCTCGCCGGCTCGGCAAGCAACGGGTTGAAGGCATCCAGATCCTTATCACCACGCTCGGAATGTCCCCGAAGGACGGCTGGGCCAATCATCCTGCTACGTTGATGTGGGAGGATTGCGCGCCCGCGCTCGCCCTCTACACCCTGGCGGCCTGCACCGAATGGAAGCGACGGGGCTACGCAGACGGAATCTCTGTCGGCCTGCGCGCGCTTTTCGGCGCTGTGGACCCCGATGTGGCCCTGGGAAGTCCGCTCTACTCCGTGCAGCGGCTTGGCTGGTATGCGAAAACCGAAGGCCCCTTTGCCCTCCTGCCCTGGGACGACCTTTCTCCCTGGTGGTGGGGTGATGATCGTGTCCATTCCTCCCACCGGAGCAACCTACTTCGCAAAGATCCGAAGCATTACGGGCAGTTCGGCTGGAAGGACGACCCCACAAAGGAATACTACTGGCCGACTTAGGCTCACTTCTCGGCCAGAACATCGTCCCCGCCGTCATTGTAGTATATTTGCTCTTGACGGCGTTGCCGGACGGCAAGCGGTGTGCTACCGTCCTGCCCGATCGCCCCGATCGCCCCCGGAGAACGGACCTATGGACGACGAAATGCCGCGTGACCTACTGATTATGATCGACACCGAAACGACCGGGATTCCAAGCAAACACGGACCCGATGTGCGTCCGGTGCAGGTCGGAGCCGTTGCCCTCGACCGCAAAACGGGCAACGAGGTGGCCCATTTCATCGAACTCCTTTGCCCCGATGTGTGGGTGGAAGGCTACCTGGGGGCGCAGAAGGTCCACGGTATTAGCCGAACCAAATGCGAAAAGAAGGGACTCGGAATGGCTGCCGGCTGGGATCGCTTCGCCACCTGGGTCCAGCAACTCGGCAGCGGCTATCTCTACAAGGGCGGCACACACCGACTTTCCGCCTGGAACGTAGATTTCGATCGCACCGTGCTCCACCTGTGGCAAAAAGCAGCACAGCCCTCTCGCAATATAACAGATTCGCATTGGCCCACTTGGAACGAGGGACCATATCGCGCCGAAAACGGCTGCGCCCAAGCCCTCTACCGCGACTGGTGCGGGAAGTCCGGCCGCTCCGTGCCCATGCGCGGATCTTTGCAATCCGCGCTCACGGCGTTCGGGCTCCCGCCGCAACCGGAGCCGCACGATGCCCTGGCCGATGCCCGCGCTGCCGCCGATGTGTGGCGCTCGATTCGGGCGTCTGTGCCCGCGTTTCCTCTCCCATAGCCCGTCAATCTATCCGATCGCCCGATCACCCGATCGCACGATTGCCCTTGACACCCGGCACCCACCATGCTATCCTGTCTGCATCGGTGGGATGGTCCCGCCCCGGAGGTTCCCATGCCCCGCGACACCCTGACGCTCATTCTGGGCGTTCCTGCCCTCTGCCTGGGGGCTCCGGCCCTCATGGTGTTCCTCGCCTTCAACTGGTGGGGGTGGTGGTAATGCTGCCCTCCGTCGTCGATCTTTTGGGTTGGGACGGCAACCGTCCCCCTCTCCCCGACACGGACTTGTCCGTGGCCGTGGCGGTTCGGGCCTGCGCCGATTATATCGGCGTAGACCTGACTTACGACAATCTCGTTCCCGCCGGGAGGGGCGAGTGGGCGCTTTGCGCCTTTTCTCTCCCGATTCTTTTCTCTTTCTCTGAAAACGACGACGGAGTGATCGTCGTTTACGGGCGGCGTGGGATCTCCATCCCCCCGTCCCTCCTGTGGCGGCAGCCGGCCGCCGTGGAGGCGGCTTTTGCCGCGCTGTTCTACGACGGTGGAGACACGCATGACTGACCCGCTGCCCGACCTCTCCCGCCGGCTGGATGCGATCTTTTCGCATTCGTCGGCCCTGCCCCTGCTTCGCCCTTGGTGGCAGCGGGCGCGGCCCCTCCTGGGGCTGGCCGCCGCCGACACCGCCGACACCGCCGCCGATTTCCTTCGGGATTTTGGGCGCTTCCTGATTCCCCGTCCTGACCGGATCATGCAGACGCCCTGGGGCGAGGATGATCTCCTCGGCCGGGCGTATTCCTCACCCTCGGCGGCGATCTGCGCCGTCGTCGCCGGGAACACCGTAATCGCCCCGTCGTTGGTGGAGCGGAGCGAAAAGCTCACGCGAAACCTCCGGTGGTTCCCCGCCCCGGCGGCCCCGGCGGACCCGACCTAAGCCGGCCCACAGATCCCGCTGCCCGACGAGCATCCCGCTTTGTCGGGCATTTGTGTTTTTAGCCCCCGGCTATTGCCGACCGGCAAGCCCCGTGCTATGGTGCTCCCCATAAACCCTGGTATCCCCATGAACCCTGGTATCCTTTCTTCCGTAAACGCGCTGATCGCGGGCCTCAATCGCCTAAACGTCACGACGCTCTCCCCCTTTGCCCTCTATTCTCAAATCACGGAACTATTGAGAATAGCCCATCACCTGCGTAGAGACTTAGAATCTCACGCAGCCCGTCCTCCCGCCCTCATTCCCCCTTCCCCGGAGAATACCCGTGCCCCGCTACGAACCGAGCCCGCCGCCCATCCAGACCTTCTCGCCGGAAAGCCCGGCGTTGTCCGTAGACGAGTTGTTTCAACAAATCCAACTGATTCTGCAATCGAGCGGTGGGAACCTCTCGGCAAGTCGCGCTACCGTCGTCGCTAAGATCACGCTGGCGGCGTGGCATTTCGCTTGCTGGAACCAAAACCTCAACGGGGTGGAATCCCGTTGGGCCGCGATGCGGGTGATTCCCTCGATGCTCACCCACAACGAGGACACGCCGATCATCGTTTCGACGGCCGAACAACTGCTGGGCTTCGGTCAGCGGGCCTGTGCGGACATTGTGGCCGATTGGGAGACTTCCCCGCGTGTCCTTCAATGGCTGGCCCGAATGGGCGGCGAAGGCGAGCGGCCCTAACGTGGGTTCAGAGATTCAATCCGCAAAACTCCCTCCCCCGGAGCCCTAATGCTGCCTCCCATCCTCACGCCCACCCTCCGGCCTGCTATCGGCACGCGCGACGGAGCCCTACGGGCCAGCGCGACGACCGTAACCGCCTTCCTGATTGCCGCCGGGGGCAATCCCGCCTACGACGCTGCAATCCTGCGCGTGGCCGCTGTGCTTGCCACCGACACGCACAGCGTCCTGTGGGATCAAATGGAACTCGCAGCGGCCGAATCCGACGACCGCTTTGAGTCCGACGATTGGGACGGAGATCCGCTGCTGCTCACGGCCCGCATGATCGAAGGGATCTTCTACTACTTGCGTTGCGGAGAATACTACGACTCTATTCGACTGTCGCAAAAGGTGGTAACCTTGATCCCCCGCCCGGAGAAAGGGACAGAGGAATGAACCTTAGACACTTCCTCCGTAGTCTGCTGGCGTGGGACCAGCCGCAGTTGCCTTTCCCGCCCCTGCCCGACGAGAACGCGGACCCCGCAACGCTTCCGCCCTACCGTTCCGATCTATACCATGTGCTCAAAAGCACAGCCCACCTGTCTCCCTACGACCGAAGCACAGTATGGCATCTGTGCTTTGAGATTAGCGTACTCCGAGCACGATTGAAGTACGTCCAGGCCCGAGCGGACGATGAAACCACGATGGAGATTTAGTGTCCCGCGAATACTCGACCCCTTTCTTTCAACTGCCCCAACCCACCGAACAGGAAATCGTGGAGTACGGTGAGATCGCCCGGCGTTTCCCGTTCCCCGTAGTCCCCACGGGGCTTTACTTCCGCCCCGAATCTATGCTCAATCTGACGACTTACCTGTACCTGATCTCCGGCGGGCAAGTCCAGATGAACCTGGGGAATAAACTCTCTTGGTGGGAGATATGCGTGGATCTTCCCCACTCCGACGTTACCTTGGAGTTTACGCACGACAATACTCCGTCCCTCTATCGAGCCCTGATCCTCGCGGTCCAGGCCGTCGAGGGCGATCTGACAGATTCCCCGTTGCCCGCACCTTACCGCATCACTTACACATGATGGACCTTTTGTTCATTTCGGCGGTGGTGCTTCTCCTGCTGTGGTCGGTGGTATTCTTCCTGCTTCGACACACCTTCTTGGGCTTGGACGACTGATCCGAAAGGGTCTTGGGGTGCTCCGTGTTTGAGATTATCGTTGTCGTGGTCCTGTCGGTGCTTGTCTCCGGGTGGATCCTCCCCTGGTTGCGGCGACAAGTAACCGAAGATCCTCCGGCCCCGCCGGCCCCGCCGGTCCCCCGGCTGCCGCCGGCCCCGCCGGTCCCCCGTCCGCCGCCGGCTCACCCGCCGCCCGTCTACAAGCCCCGCGTCTGGCAACCGCCCTCCTACGCTCCCGAATCCACTCCGCGCCGTTCCCCCTTCCCCCCGCCGACCAGCGACAAGAAACCCTGGGAGTCGGAGTATACGGAGGACTGGCGGCAAGTCTCCCGCGAGTACCGCAAATCTAAGGGTTGGACCTGCGAAGGGTGCGGAGTAAACCTTTCCCGGCATCGTCGGCTGCTGCACGCTCACCATCAGAGCATGGACAAGTCGGACAATAGCCCTGCCAATCTCCGCGCGTACTGCGTGATTTGTCACTCCGAGCAGCCCCACCACGACAAGTTGCGCGTGAGCATACGAATCAACGGCGAATACGACGAAGTGATCTCCATTAGGCACGCCCAAGGCATTAGGTAAAATCTATGAAGTACCTCATTCAGATTCGACCCTCCCCTGACTCCGGTTACTACTGGCAAATCCTCGCTTTGGGTCCGACGACCCTGCGCCTGGGAGGGGGCTGGCAACCGAACCTCAAAAATGTCCGCATCATGGCGCAGCGGGCCTATCGGTTTGCGGTCAACCGACCCGTTTGGATTCGGGTGGGTTC
>SXGQ01198103.1_pt1 | contig 12932 bp, 30 predicted proteins | sample 3178371 | NCBI WGS metagenome assembly SXGQ01 (sample SAMN11356859, study PRJNA531348) | freshwater metagenome | isolation source: freshwater sample F1-20 | place: China: Fuxian Lake, Yuxi | collected 2017-12-25
TTCTGTTGGTGGGGAAAGGTCTTGTTATGAAGGAAGCGTTGCCTAAACTCTGCAAAGGATAGATCGTGAGCATCACCAGATGCGAACTGCTTGTCCTTAAGACCTAGCCTAGTTCTGTCTATCTTGTCAGCAAAGACCTTGTCAGTTCTACGATCGAATTCGTAGGTCTTCATAGATTTGCCGGCTGACTTGCAAGCCTCTTCTATAGTGAAAGCTTCTGCAACGCAATTTAAAATAATTCTCTTTGCTATATCTGCTGAGTTCTCAGCCATTACTCTCCCTGTGTATAAACCTGTGGATAACTCCACGAGATAACTTAAATTCGTGGGGAGGAAATCATAGTGGATCAGATGATACAATACACCTGCCGCGAAGTGTGTGTGTGCTGTTCGGTTCGCTTCACTTGGCGTTACGCTCCCGAACGAGCTACAGCGAAGTGAGGGGTAAAGCCTCGCTCGCCCTTAGGGGCATCGCGGAGGCTTCGCCGTAGCGATGTTGGTCGTAAAACTCATCACACCCCGTTTTACTCCCCTACTATATATAAGCCGGGAAAAATAGGTCATTTCCCGTTTTGACACAAAAAATCTTTATAAATGTGGTACACCTCACAGATATAATATAACAAAACGGACATTACGGACTAGCTGATTACACTTTAGGAAATATATTTATTTGGGGTATATACACCGCGTGTGCCAATTTCTTAGCAAGGGGGGGTCGGTTTTGCGGTCTATGGCAGACCCCTTACCCCCTGCCCTGCCCTGCTTAGGTATTGGGTAAGGGTGTGAGGGCTTGCTACCGCTTCGGCTCTAATAGCCTCCCCCATTTATTAAACAATCCGATCTAATCCCACCAATCAACGGCAAAGCCTTACTACCTTTGACCCTGACCAATCGCCCCACCTCTTACCCTTTGCCTCCACTTGATCGCCTCTCTAATCCAAACCTGACTAATCCAAAGCTCGCGCCATTTGTCCTGGTTGTCTGAATTGGTAGTTATTGTCTGACTTGTCCACTTTGTCCAGCTGAAAACTCGCCATAAAACTATGATAGACAACTCTATTTATTTTCTGTTATCCTTTACCTATTGGAGACCCTCTCCAAAGATAGGAAAAAATGAATAATAAAAAACTTGCAAAAATATTAACCGAAGCAATAGAAAACGGCGACACCGACGCTATTTGGTTCGTTATTGGTGAATTAGAAAAAGAGGCAAAATAATGAAATGCAAACAATGCGGAGCTGATAACGATCTTTTGATCGCCTTCACTAAGTTTCAAATCTGTGGCAAATGCACAAAACAAAACCACAAAAAGGCGGTGAAATAATGCAATACAAGATTGAAATTACTTTCACCGCTAATCAGGAATTGACCAATGGCGAATTGGCAGACCTAGAAAGTGCAATATCTTTACAACTAGAAGAGCCAACCGATTATGATCAAAATGATGTTTCATACCAAATAAGCCAAATAAACTACAAAATGGAAGAGGTCAAATAATGAATAACGAAGAAAAGTTTATTAAGATGATGGGCGATAATGTTAATTGTTGGTTGTCTAATTATTACACCGCTTTACCTTTTGTCGCTGAATTGGTAATAGACGGCAAAGTAAATTTGACCCCTGAAACCGATCTAGATCAATTAAGCAACGATCTAGCCAAAAAGTATTTCGCCTTTGATAGTGACACTTTCTCAACTGTTTTAGGTTGTTTTTACTCTCTTTCTCAGCCTCTAACCTTTGATGTCTTAGACGGCTTAGGTATCCAATTAGATGACCTTTGGAATATCGGATTAGATCGGCAAAACTTAGAAGATCTCTTCTTGAATAATCCTAAAAAGTCTGCTGAATTAATTCTGAAGGCACAAAAAGCTTTTCAACCTGTTTACAATTAGGCCGAAACACCCTTCGGGGTGTCGGGGCGTATCTCGCCCCCTGACGAGGTCAGCAAACGATAGGAAGGGCAAAAAATGAAGGACACAAAGAAAGACCTTTGGGATATATTGGAGGAGGCAAAGCCAAGCCAAGAGCACACCGCAAGTCTTATCTCTTGGTCTATGAATTACGATCTAAAAACGGGAACGCCTTATCACATCTTTTTGGATTTGATTGGGTATTCTGCCAATGAATACGGCTCAAACCTTTTTAACTATTCAAATGTCCATAGAGTTTTGGGTTATATGGAATTAGATTATTTGGCAGACGCTCTAAAAGAATATGCAGAAAATCCTCAAGCGGTTTTGGATTTCATTAAGGCAATTGATGAGGCAGAAAGGGGCGAATAATGCTGATTGACTTAATTCTAGTTGGTTTATGGGTTTTGGGTTTATTTATGCTCGCCGGTGGGATAGCCTGGTTAGCTGATCAGCTCATAAGTTTTCATTTGGAAGGTATGGAAAGGGTAAGACGATTACAAGAGAAAGAGAGAGAGGGCGCGAGATGAACGAAAAAGATCCACTTAAAAACACATTTTGGAATTGTCCAAAGTGTGGCAAATTAAATTTGGGGGCGTGGTGTCCTTGTGAGAAAGAAAAAGAGGGCAAAAAATGATTATCACCTATGAGAGAAACAACGAAGGAGCTTTGGTCTTGTCCGCTTTTGTGGGAGAGGGGGCGGGAGAGTATCTCTTACGCCGCACTTATTACCAATACACAAAGGCGGAGGCGGTAAAACTTTTCAGGCAAGAGATCAAAAAAGCTAGTTAATGCTTGACTATCTCTACCTATCACCTATGATAGGCGGAGGTAGTCTCTTATTAAAAGCTAATGAGAGAGTGAGAGAGCGAGGATAGGAAATGAAATGCAGCGAGTGTAAGAGAGAGGTAGAGGTAGCCGACAATATACCGCTATGCCATTACCACTACACAAATGAAAACCTGGCAAGAGTAGGGGTGAGGTAATGTCTAAGATAAAACAACACTTAGAGGAGAAGATAGTTATCTCTCGCTCTAGCGAGGAGAATACATCTTGGAAGCGGTATATCTGCTTTCAGTATGAGGGCAACGAATATGAACTAACCCTATATTGGGACGAGTTTAATGGCTACGATACTTACTGGAGAAGTCCAGATAAAACACCTACTTGGGTGGTGGAGTGGGATAGCGAGGCTCATCAGGGTATGAGCTTTGAGCATTACCTAGATGAACTAACTTGGGAGATGAATAAATGAAGGGCTACTTTGTAATAGATAAGCAAGGGACAGGGTGGAAAGAGGGTTATCTTTGGAACTCAGTTAAAGAGATAGCCGACAGTATCCGCGACTATGATGATTACAGAGAGTTAGAGATATCTAACTTAACTCACTCACAAGTCTGTGAACTATGGGACTTTGAGTATCACCGGATAACGCCAGCTAATTGTGAGAAGTATGGTGTTAATCCTAGCCAACTAACGAGGGAGTGGGTATGAAAGCTCAACCAATTTACTGTGGCGACCACCTCACCCTGATTACAGAGTGCGGTTGCTTAGATTACTTGAAGGAGATAACAAGCTCAGCCGAACGGCTGGTTCAACTAACGCAAGAAAGGGAGAAAATGAAATGAATATCAATATAAAAGAAAGTTATATGCCCGAATATACAAAGGCTATTACCTTTGAGTGTGAGGGAGAGGAGTATCTAGCTGAGGTCTATATCGGTAAGAACTGCTCCGATTACAACCTATATCAAGGCAATAAAAAACTAGAGGATAAACCTGCTTGGTTAGAGAAGGCAGAGTTAGACCCTGAGTTTAATTTTCTATTCTTTATAGATGATTTAGCTTGGGAGTATGAGGAGAGTAAGAAGGTGGTAAGCGTATGAATATCTGCCAATTCTGTGGGTGGGAAGTGCCTCAAATTGATTGGTATAACTTCTATAATCAGAAGCCTATCTGTGATGATTGTAATATGGATATGTCGCTTGAAAGAGAAAGGGAGAGCGCTAATGGGTAAGTGGACAGTATGGGTAGGCGGTAGTGAGATTAACTGGCAACACTATACGCACAAGATAGACGCTGAAAGAGTGGCAGAGTTTTGGCGTAAGGTTAAAGGCTATGATGATGTAGTAGTGGAGGAGATTAAATGACCGAGAAAAACTACGCCTTTATTGTGGTAGCAACTGAGGTTGATGAACCTGAGAAGCGGGTGAGTGTGAAGCTATTTAATACAGCAGAGGAGGGCGTATTATTGGCGGAGGATAGCGCACCTAACTACTCAGGTAATGGCTTACAGAGGGCGGTAAGGAGAGCCTTTGACCAGTTAGAGGGGAAAGCTATATTAGTTAAGGGAAGGCAGGTTAAGAGTGAGTGAGCCAGCCTACTTATTCGGTGATGATGTTGCGCTAGGTATAAATCAGACTTGCGACAACTGTGATGAAATAGATTGTATTTGTTTTGAACCTGATAGAATGTGGTCAGATGATGAGTAAGAGAGAGAGGAAGAGAGCGTGAAGAATGTTATTGAACTACCTCGCACAGATAAGAGAACGATAGTTTTCTATGAGGTATCAGATAGTCAGGGCATAGCTATATGGGGCGGAGAAGATGTCCTAGAGGCTATTGACTGGTATCGTAAATCTCCACCTGATAGCAAGGTATGGGTGGGACAGTATGAAACTACAGAGGAAGAGGCCAAGTTAGTAATGGACTTCCTAGAGATAACACCAATAGTCCTAGCCACCATTGCTAATTGTGTGGATAGGTTTAGTAAATGAATAAAGTAGAGAAAAGAATAAAAGCTGCAGCCGATCAAGCGGTTCGTCAGCGCAACTATCAACGAGCTAGGCAGAGAGCATTTACCAGGTTGGCTAACACCTACCCTGATGTATATCGTGCCTATTTAGAAGAGGAGAAGCAGGCTGATGAAAAGATGGGTAAGAAGTGGCTTGATATTGATGGCAACACTAGGACTACTAAGTCTAGGTCATAATAAATTATCAACACCACCACTAGGTAAAATACCTGACGGTGTAATAGAGAATAGGAAGGCAACAAAAGATGAGAAAGATCGTAATAGAAAGCTCGCAAAGGACTACGCTTCGGCTGGTTTCGGGTGGAAAGGAAGAGAGTGGAAGTGCCTTGAGTCCCTTTGGACCAGTGAGAGCAGGTTTGATAACTATGCAATCAACCAACAAGGATCAAGCGCTTACGGAATTGCTCAGCTCCTTAGAGAAAAAGATAGCAGACCTGAATACCAAATCTTACGAGGTCTTAAATATATTTCTACACGGTACGACACACCTTGTAGAGCCTATAAGTTTTTCCTCAAACGCAACTACTACTAAATGAATAAGTTAACTGGAGTATCGCTCTTTGCCGGTGTCGGCGGCTTTGACCTAGCAATGGAGCGTAATGGTGTAGATGTTGTAGCTAATGTTGAGATAGATAAGCAATGCCAAAAAGTATTGGCTAAGCATTTCCCTAATGCTAAACAGTTTTCTGATATAACAGATGTGAAAGGAAGTGATTTAATTGGAGCAGGATTTAAACCTGAAAGAGGAATTATTACAGGCGGATTTCCCTGTCAAGACCTTAGCGTGGCTGGAAAGAGGCGTGGTCTTGCTGGAGAAAGAAGCGGATTATTCTGGGAAATTGCAAGACTTATTGAAGAAACGAAAACTGAGTGGTTCATACTTGAAAATGTCCCTGGTCTTCTTACCTCTAACAAAGGACAAGACTTTGGAGTGGTCGTTGGAACGATGGCCGACATCGGGTATAGCCTCAGTTGGAGGGTGCTTAATGCTCAGCACTTCGGAGTTCCCCAAAGGAGAAGGCGTGTCTTCATCGTTGGCAGACGTATTGGAGACGGACTCAGTCCAGCAGAAGTATTATTTAAGTCCGAAGGCTTGCGAAGGAATACTAAGACGAGCAAACAAACGAGGCAAGACATTACCTCCAGCTCTGCAAGAAGCTTTGGTCAATCAAGTTTCGCAGGGTACACAGAAGGACCAGCAACCTTAACTGCTACCTCATACAAAAGACCTGAAGATAATGTGGTAGTTGGAACGCTACAAGCTAGAGACTATAAGGGGGTAGGTAACCAGTATGTCACAGAGAATAAACTTGTGGTGGAACAAAAGTAGAAGAGCACAGAACAGTGAGGACTATGAGACTTGGATTGAAGGTGGAGTTGTGCCAACTTTGAACGCATTTGATAATGGTGATACGAGAGCTACAACTATTATATTTTATGGTAATAGAGTTGCTGATATAAGATTACAAGATGATAAGATTAATACCTTACAAGCTAGAATGGGAACAGGTGGAAACAATATGCCAATGGTAGCTACTACACAGGTGCGTAGACTTACACCGTTAGAGTGTGAAAGATTGCAAGGTTTCCCTGATGGTTGGACTGAAGATCAATCAGATACTCATAGATATAAACAGATGGGTAATGCAGTTGCAGTACCTGTAGTAGAGTGGATTATTCAGGGTATAACAGACTTGTCCTAACCTTCCTGGGACATATAAGAACCCCGCAGTTTTCATTCATTTCCTGCGGGGTTTTCTAATTGGCAAAGACAAAACCCCTACGGGATAGGATACCGTAAGGGCTTCGCCTAGCACTCTACACTAGATCGGCTAGTGCAAGTAATAGAATTATATCAGATCACTTGTCGGTGTGTCAAGACTAGGATTTTACACTTAAGGGTTTACTATATATCTATGCCACACAAAGACCCAGAACAGTATCGTAAATATCAAATTGAATACAGAAAAAAGAATAGAAAAAAAGCTAGAGAAACTACTATAGCTTGGCGACATACAGACAATGGTAGAAATAAAACTTTGTTGCGTATCTATGGTATTACCATAAATCAGTTCAATGAAATGCTTGCTAAGCAAAATGGAGTGTGCGCTATATGTTTACAACCAGAAAAAATGGTACGCAATGGCAAGATTAAACGCTTGTCTGTAGACCACGACCATAAAACAGGTAGAGTAAGAGGAATATTATGTCATCGTTGCAACACTACGCTTGGACAATACGAAGACAACCCAGAATTAATGCGTAATTTAATTAGTTATTTAGAAAACAATTTTAATTCTTAGAGTCATTTGTATAGAACCCGCTACCTCTAAAGGTAATAGGAGGCGGTGAGAATACTCTGTTAGTTAGATCACCACAGCACAGGGGTATATTCTCTTCATCATAGATAGATCTTTCAACTGACTTAACTAAGTTACAGCTATTGCATCTGTATTCGTATATCAAAACTCTTCTCCATCTTTAATATTGAGATAGCCAACAGGCTTAGACCTACTCTTCTTGTTAGCGAACTCAGTAGTAATAGGTAGCCACTTATCCTCCCACTTGGGCATTGGGAGTTTAGTAAGGTTAAACCCCCAGATACCCTGCGGTGTGGAGTTTATGTACCAGGGAGTGAGAGACCTGATACCTGCCGCCATTATGAGAGAGGAGTATTTATGTTCCTCTATTAACAGATCGTCATAGTGTGTCTTCCTAGATTTTAATTCTATAAACATCTTATGTTCCATACTTATACAATCAAAGGAGTCAAACTCATCTTCACTCTTTGATAGGTCAGAGAAGTGGAACTCTTTAAGGTAATCAAATAACTCTGGCTCTCTTAGAACATCCATTGAAGCCTATTCATTGCCATATCCCAGTACTCTGCACTGATTTCACTGCCTATATAATTTCTATTTAATTTCTTAGCAGCAATAGCGGTAGTTCCTGAACCTATGAATGGGTCGTAGACAATATCTCCTTCATTACTCCAAGAAATTATATGATCTGATACTAATTTTTCAGGGAATACAGCAGGATGATCTGTCTCATTCCTTGAGACGGCTATCTCCCATATGTTATCCCTATACTTTTCTTCATTTATATTAAATGTTTTTTTCTTTCTTACTTTACCTGTAGTTTTTAACTTAGCTGTGTAATCATATAGTTCACCAGCTCTTTTGTTTGGTTGCATCAAAGGGTTAAAAGTTTTAGGTTTACCTTTGGAAAATATAAACATATATTCAAAAACATCAGAGTATCTTTTGTGTTTAAACTTAGGCATAGGATTAGTCTTACGCCATATCATTGTGTCGTGCAGATTAAAACCAGCATCCTTTAAACCAAGTGCTTGCTTAAAAGATGTGCCACTTTCAGTACCATTGATAGTCTCATCACCCACTATCCATACCAATACACCACCAGGTTTAGTAACTTCATATAAAGACTTAGCAACTTGTGGAAAATTAAATGAGTATCCATTGTAAACTCTAAGTGAATCATATGGTGGAGATGTAACTGTTAGATCTACAAAGTCATTAGGCATAGCCTTCATAGTTTCTAAACAATCTTCACTATAGATTTTATTTAATTCCAAGGTGTCTCGCCTCCAAGCTGATCTTGTAATCTTCTTAAGGCTGAAGTACATCTGCGATCAGCAGTAGAGGTAGCACACTCTAAGTATTGTGCGATCTCTTGCAAGGTAACATTGTCGTAGTAGCGCATACGCAGTAGCACCTTGTCATCTTCGTTTAACTTTAAGTATGATCTCTTTACATCTATTAAGATAGCAAGAAGGTTTCCACCCTCTGCCGGTGTTGATTGCTTACGCGGTTGTCCATCATTGATTAACTCTTGTGCTTGTTCTAATACTGTACCTTCAATAACTGAGGCTAAGATATGTGGCATTAACTGAGCGATAGTTGCAGTATCGTAGAAGGCTTCATCAGTAGTTTGATAGCCAGCCTTACGAGCCTTCTCTCTACGAGCATACTTCTCTGCAATCCTACGCATTTGAAATGCAAGTCTGCTTACATTGTATTCGCGCTTCTCTTTATTCTCTTCATTAAGTTGATCTAAGTATTGACTCTGTCTACCCAGCACCCAAAGATAAAGCTCTTGCTTAACATCATCTCGCTCTACCCAACCCTTAAACTTACGGGCAATAGAGTTAGCAACTGCTGGTACTAGATCAGCTAGTATCGGGTGTAATTCTTTAGTCATCTACTTGTCGGCGCTTCTTATCTACTAGGTGTGCTGAATTACTTAGGCCAAGTACCTTCCAATACCATAATTGCAATAGCGGAATAGTTAAGAAGATCTATAAAACTATCCTTCAAAGATTCATTAGTAGGCTCAGCATCATTATCTATCAAGTGATTAATGCGAGCAGTCTTGTCGTGCATACGCACTCGCAATCCATTTAGTGGACCACCTGGTGCATTAGAGATATTACTTGGGCCATAATCCTTATGCTTTCTAATGAGCAGATTACCTGCATCATCTAGCACCTTCCACATATCAGATATGAAATCATTGCTAATTCCATTGACCTGCTTTGCTCTTATGCCCTTAGACATTTACTGCCCCCAATATCCGTTTTGTCTCATCTATCCCTTTTGCTAAGTATAGGTCATTTAGATCCATTCCTGCAGGTAAGACACAGATAGTAGAGTTAATAATTTCTGATGCTACTCTCCTTGAAAACTCAGCTCCAGGATTAGAGCCATCATCTTTAACATCATTATCACCTATGATTAATACTTGTCCATATCCATTTAACATCTTTGCATAGTGTGGTTTCCAAGCAGCAACACCGGGAACACCAACAGCAGGTATACCTAAAGCACCAGTAGATATGATTGCATCTAGCTCACCCTCACAAACTGCAATAGTATCCTTTGATTCTAATAGTGCGGCCACATTAAACAGATGAGTCTTCTGACCTATAGCCATACCATACTTAGGTTTGCCATCATCTAATCTTCTAAACTTAAAGCCAACACACATACCAAGAGCAGTGAAGTAGGGTATAGATAACCAGCCAGCATAACCCTGATGTTCAGGGATTGGATCAGTTACTGTACCTAAACTAAATGACTCAGCTACCTCTTTAGATATGCCACGTTCTTTTAGAAAGGTTACGGTTGGTACGTTTAGACCCTCCTGATAACGAGAAGCCGCCAGCAGATACGATTTCAATTGCTCTTGCGAGAGCATCTTTAAACCCCAAACTTTCTTTTTCCATTACAACATTGATAGTGTTTCCACCCTTACCGCAGGTATGACAAAAGTATAGGTTCTCCACTGTGTTCATCACTGCTGACTTACGAGAGTCATCGTGCATTACACACCTAACTGAGCTTGCTCTACCTTCTTTTACTTCTCCACCATAGAACTGTACTACTAATCCGATTGGGATTGATTTTGCATCGCTGTCTTTTCTGCCAGATCTTCTACTTCTGGACCAGTCTTGTCCTGGCATTGCTCTGCCTCGCTCTTCTCTAGGCCTTGCATTATCTTAGTAGTTGTTATCTTTCCACTAGGTACCGGCATTATTTCTCCTTAGAACTTTGCTAGATAGGCACCAGTCTCAGCGCCTAGTTTACATTCAACTATATTTTTAAATGATTCAAATACAGATATGTTATTCCAATCATCTACTATGTGTACCTCGTGGTGATTACCATCAACGACACCTTGTGGATAATGGATAATAGGTATAGAAAGGATAGCGTACTTACATCCTTTACTAGCCACATCCCATACTCTTATAGCTTCATCTCTGGTCATATGCTCCAACACATCACCAAAGATAATTAGATCAGCTTGTAAACTTTTATAGTTACGGACATCATCAATCCAAACATCATCATATATATCTCGTAAGTTATATTGAGTTACGTTCTTCTGATAGACCTCTATACCTACATAGTTTGCTGGCACATAAGGGCGAAGTAATCTAACGTAATTTCCATTACCTGCTCCTACATCTATAACTGTTTTAGGTTGTAGTTGTACTACCTTGTTTAATACCCAGTCTCTATTCTCAGGGTTAGATCCAGCCATTATTGTTTCTCCTCTAGCCACTGTTGTAGATCTTGTATTACCCAAGCCTGTTCTATACCAGCGTTACGTCTCTTAACTACTACATAAGATAGTGGTGCTGGTGTGATACCTCTAGCACTAGCATAGTTTTGTGTCTCTGCTACTGCCTCTCTCCAGAACTGGGGTAGGTCCATTGACTTTGTATTCTTTAACTCTAAGATAAAAGTTTCTCCAGCAATAATAACTACTAGATCACCCTCATCTTTTTGTCCTGACAAGCGTAAGCGTTCAGCGTTAACACCTTTAGATCTAAACCATTTCATTACGTCCAACTCAAAAGCTGAGCCTTTACGCTTATTCTTGGCTGACATAATTAAAACTCGCATCTCTCCTGTGCATACGACCATACTCATCTGCATCTGATATCTGACAAGACCCATAATTCACAAACAAAGATATGTAATCCTTACCATCTGCAGTGTGCTTACCAAAACGATTCTTAACTGCAGCAACTCTTAGTAGATTCTGTATAGGTTCATAACCTAAAGTTAGAATCATTGCCGGTAGCTGCGATACCTTACCGTGAATAGATCTACGAGCAGGTGGTTCAGTAGTAGAACCATACTCACTCTGTTCGCTGACGTGATGAAGAACCATTACACAAGCCTCAGTCTGTCTAGCCATATCGTGCAAATCCACCATAATAGCTCTCAGTCCTGCCCACTCATTGTCTGATTCTGATACCACATTCATAAGGTTATCTATCACAATTAACTCAGGTGCTAGACCATACAGTTCTATATAAGCCTTGATCTCTAACTCAATATCATCTAGTGATGGTGATGAATCAAATACCCACTGTATATTCTTAACCTGTTCAAACTTAGTATCGTAGTACTTAGGATTCTTATTAAGGTTTTCCTCTACTAAAGTTTGGTTATGACCTGAGATATGAGCAGCAGTTCTCATCATCACTGTTGCAATATCGGTATCAGCAGAAAAGAAAAGTGTTGGAACATTAGCCTTGATCGCATAGATCAAAGCAAACATAGACTTACCAGCGTTTGGAGCAGCAGCAACCATACAGACTTGACCCCGTCTGAACCTGATCTGTTTGTTTAATAAATCTTTCCAGACATCAGGCAAGGGGGTAGCCCTTGTTGTTGTACTCTTCCAAGCTCTTTGTAAGTTAAGCAACGTCTTCTTCTCTTATAGTAATGTTTCTTTTGGCGCGAATCTTTCGGCGTTGTTTCTCAGTCAACCCACCCCAGATTCCATATCTTTCTTTGTTGATGCCCCACTCTGCACACTCTTGCAAGTGGGGACATCTTTCACATATTGATTTTACTTGTGAAACCAATACTCTGCCTTCACTGGCCTCAGGGAAAAACAGTTCAGTTGAGATTTGTTGACAGAGAGGGTCCTCAAAACTTGAAGGCCCCCGCATTTGTTATCTAATCCAGACTGTATCGCACTTGTCTGTTGCACCTTTAGGTGCAGCACACATCCAACCCTTCCAAGGACCCTTGGTACCTTGTCCAGATCTAAAGCTCATAGACCCGTGCTTGCAATCAGGTGCATCACCTGCTGGTGCTGACATAGTTGTAGCGCCTAATGCTTTCTTAGCATAAGCAACTGCTCCACCAGATGGTTGTGCAGTAGCACCAAGAGTGGTGCCAGTTGTAGTAATCAATGATGATAGATCAGCGATTGATGTTAGAGATGCCTCTAACTCAGCCTGATTTACTGCGTATAGATTTACTAATGTTCCATCAGCTAACTTGTAGTTGATCTGAAACTTAGTTGATTCAGGTGCAGCCATTTATTTTCCTCCAGTTTTTATATTTAATCTAGCAAAGGGTTGTCCCTCTACCTTTGGTACAAAGCCTAGTAGTTTTTCTACTTCGGCTGTATTAACTGTAGATCTACCAGCAACAGTAGTCCAGGTTATCTGCACACCACTAGCAGTCTCTCCAGTTAAACCTTCAAATGCGGTTCGTAATGAATCCCGCTTCTCACTTAATTCTTTTATTTGTTGATCAAGTTGTAAGTACATCAAGGCTGAGTGATCAACACTGCTATCTGCAATAACAGGTAGCTCAGCCTTGATATGTTCTTTTTTTAAACCACTACATCCAACCTCTCCTGTTGCATCAA
>SXGQ01423513.1_pt1 | contig 12931 bp, 13 predicted proteins | sample 3178371 | NCBI WGS metagenome assembly SXGQ01 (sample SAMN11356859, study PRJNA531348) | freshwater metagenome | isolation source: freshwater sample F1-20 | place: China: Fuxian Lake, Yuxi | collected 2017-12-25
CGATCTCGTCCGCATGCAGGCGCTAGTCTGGGATTCCGACGATCGCGATGCCAAACCCGCTGAACTCGAGATCACGGCCGACATCGTCGACAAACTCGGCGTCACGGTGCCTTCGGATCGCGCCATCCTCAGCAAAGTCGCCGAGTACCGCAAAGAACTCGTCGATACCTGCCTCGAGATGGACGATACGGCCATGGAAGCCTATCTGATGGATGAAAAAGATCCGTCAGTCGAAACCCTCATCGCTTGTCTGCGTAAGGGAACGGTGACTGGCGCCTTCACGCCGGTGCTCTGCGGCTCGTCCTATAAAAACAAGGGCGTCACCCAGGTGCTCGACGCTGTCGTCGACTACCTGCCGGCCCCGACCGACGTCGCCGCCATCAACACCGTCGATGCCGACGGTAACCCGATCGGCGAGCGCGTCTGCTCCGATGACGAGCCGTTCTCGGCGCTGGCGTTCAAGGTCATCAACGATGCCTACGGTGCGCTCACCTTCGTGCGTGTTTACTCCGGTGTGCTCACGAAGGGTATGTCGGTCACCAACACCACGCGAGGCAAGCGCGAAAAGATCGGTCGCATGGTCGAGATGTTCGCGAAAGAGGCCAATGCCATCGAGGAGGCCCGCGCCGGCGACATCATCGCGTTGGTTTCTTTGGCCGAGACCGACACCGGTGACACGCTCTGCGATACCGATCACCCCGTGGTGCTCGAGCGCATGCGCTTCCCCGAGCCCGTCATCAGCGTTTCGGTGCAGCCGAAGTCGAAGGGTGAACTCGAGAAGTTCAGCGCGGCCCTCGGCAAGATGGTTCGTGCCGATCCCTCCTTGCGTCTCGAGACCGATCGCGAAACGGGTCAGACCATCCTTCGCGGCATGGGTGAGCTTCACCTCGACGTGACGCTCGATCGTATGCGTACCGAGTTCAACGTCGAAGGCATCATGGGCGAGCCGCAAGTCGCCTACCGTGAAGCCTTCACTAAGCCGATCGAGCAGCAGTACGTCCACAAAAAGCAGACCGGCGGTGCCGGTCAGTTCGCCGAAGTGTGGATCAAGTTCGAGCCGCTCGAGCGCGGCAAGGGCTTCGAGTTCGTCGACGCGACCGTCGGCGGATCAGTCCCGCGCGAATACGTTCCCTCGGTCGAGAAGGGCCTCAAGATGCAGCTCGAGGAGGGTGTGCTCGCGAAGTTCCCGACCGTGGACTTCCGCGCGACGCTCTTCGACGGCAGCTACCACGACGTCGACTCGAACGCCCTCACCTTCGAAATCGCCGCGAAAGCCTGCTTCCGCGAAGCGCTGCCGAAGGCCGGTCCCGTTCTGCTCGAGCCCGTGATGAAGGTCGAGGTCGTCACCCCGGGTGACTACCTCGGTGACGTCATCGGGGACATCAACCGTCGTCGCGGCTCGATCCAGGACCAGCTCGAGCGTGGTACCAACATCGCGGTTGTCGCGACTGTGCCGCTCTCCGAAATGTTCGGCTACATCGGTCAGCTGCGCGCGATGTCGAGTGGTCGCGCGTCGTACACCATGGAGTTCTCGCACTACGACCCCGTGCCGCGCAACGTCGCGGACAAAGTCATCGAGGACGCCAAGAAGCCCAAGAAATAAAACCGCTGGCGGGCTGCTCAGCCCGTCTCGGGTTTATCCTCAAAAGACGGCTGCACCCTTCGGGATGCGGCCGTTTTTATTTGCGGTTACGCCAGCTCCGCCAAAGCAGCAGAGCGCCGATCACGATCAGGGCGATGATGATTATTCGGGCCATAACCTCAGTATAGTGCGGGGGTGAGTTACCCGACCAACCCCACCGCCCAAGGAAGGGATTTCGGCAGTACGCCCTATCGCTGGTACGTGCTGATCACGCTCACAGCCATCTACACCCTCAACTTCATCGATCGCGCCCTGCTCAGCGTGCTCGCGCAGCCGGTCATCTCGACTTTCGGATTGACCGATACCGAGTTCGGTTTCCTCGCAGGTCCTCCGTTCGCACTCTTCTACGCGCTCATGGGCATCCCCATCGCGCTCGCAGCCGACCGATACAACCGCGTAACGATCATCGCCGTCTGCATCGCGATCTGGTCCCTGATGACCGCGCTCTGCGGTTTCGCGACCGGCTTTCTTTTCTTGCTGATTGCGCGCGTGGGTGTCGCGATAGGCGAAGCGGGAAGCACTCCGCCCTCGAATTCTTTGATTGGCGATTACTTCCGCGCCTCGGCGCGCGCAAAAGCGCTCGCGATTTTTTCGACCGGCGTGATGCTCGGCAACACCCTCGCCTACCTCGTCGGCGGCCCACTCGGTCAAATGTCCGACGAGTCGGTCAAAGTCGTACTCGGAATCTTTGGCCTCGCCCAGCTTCCGGAGTGGGCAGGCTGGGGTACCGACTACGGCTGGCGATTTGCCTTCATCGCGCTCGGCGTACCCGGCGTGATCTTCGCATTCATCGTGTGGCTGACCGTGCGTGAGCCTCCTCGCGGATACGCCGATGCGTCGGATCAACCCAAAACCGAAAGAACCGGCATCTCGGCCACGCTGCGCTTGCTGCTGACGAAGCGTAGCTATTGGCATATGACGGCAGGTGCGGCGCTCGTGGCGATGGTCGGGTTCGGACTCGTCGGCTTTCAGGCCCCGATGATGCAACGACTGCATGGCATGGCACCGGGAGAGTTCGCGCTGCGCTTCGGAGTGCCTCTCAGCGTCGCCGGCGCGTTTGGGACACTGCTCGCGGGCTATGTCATTCACGCTCTGAACGCTCGCACGATTCGCATCGTCGCCATCTGGCCAGCCATCACGATGGCGCTCGCGGCGCCACTCTACATTCTGGCCTTCAATCAACCGGGTGATCGACTCGATCTTGCTCTCGTGCTGTGGCTACTCGCGGCGCTCCTGCACTACGGCTACCTCGGCGCTCAATACACCATCGGTCAGGGCGTGGTTCCCGCCTCATCGAGAGCATCGTCCATCGCGATCATGCTGTTCATCATCGCGCTCGTGGGTAACGGGCTCGGTCCGCAAATCGTCGGCTTGATGAGCGACAGTTTCATGACCGCGGGTCTCGAGGCGAGAGGCGTAGGCGACTCGCTGAGCGTAGTGGCCTGCAACCCCAAGGCCGTGGCCGCCCTAGCGCTCGAACAGCAAGCCATTTGCTCGGCGGTCTACGCCGAAGGACTTCGCAATTCCATGTCTTTGATGGCGCTTTTCATGCTGCCTGCAGCATGGTTTTTTTATCTGTCTTCACGCACGCTCGACCGCGAGATGCTCGCAAGGTAATTCGCAAGATCAGTCGCGGTTTCTTTGGTCGCCTTGGTGTAAGCAAAGGCATGTGCGGCGCGGATTTTTCGGTCGAACCACACCAGCTCGTGCGAGGGCTGATTCGGGCGAGTTGCCGCCAGCCAAAGCGCCGTGTCAGCGCCTGAGCGAGCATCACGCAACACCGGCCTGAACAATCTTCGAAACCTCGGCAACGAGCGCTGTACGCCAGCGGTGTCCGCCCAACCCGGGTGCATGACATAGAACCCGATCCCTTTGTCACCATGCTGCTCGCGCCAAAAGGACGTCAAGGAAATCTGAGCGCGCTTGTGCGCCGCATACGCCACCACACCATTGAACTGCGCCGAGTTCGTGATGTTGAGTAGCGCCGTCGAGAGCGGAATGCTATATCCACCGCCCGATGTGATGTTGATGACCGCGCTGCCACCGCTCAGTATGCCGCGATCAATCAAGCCCTCAGTCAGCACGTAATGCGCGAGCAGGTTCGAGGCGAACGAGGCTTCCACGCCTTCGGGCGTGATGACGAGCTCGTCGTTCATCACGCCGACGTTGTTCATGAGTACGTCGATCCGGCTCCCTCGCGACGACAGTCGCTCGACGAGTTCGCGCGTCTCGCGCATCGAGGTGAAATCGCAGTGTTCAATCTCGAGCCGCGACAGCCCTGCCGCCGCGGCCTCCGAGGCGAGTTCACGAAGCTTCTGCTCGGAGCGCGCGGCCGCGATGACCGTGGCGCCACCTTGCAAACCCGCCCACACCATTTGGCGCCCGAGTCCGCCGGATCCGCCGGTCACGAGCCAATGCTGCCCGCGAAAATCCGGCTTGAACGAGGGCCAGAACATTCGGCGCGTGAGGAAACCCACTTGTGAGAACGATGCGGCGAAGCGCCCGTAGAACACGAGCGCTCCGACAAGTTGTCGTGCCTTACTCATGCACCGCATTCTGCACGATATAATCACCCTCATGAAAACCTCACTCGCTTTGCTCTTGCTGCTCACCTCGATCACCCAGGTTTTCGCGGCGGATCCCATCACCATCGAGCGTCCATGGGCGCGCGCGTCGGCCCCGGGACAGATGGTGGGCGGCGGCTTCATGACTATCGTTCATCGGGGCAGCGATGAGGATCGCCTCGTTTCGGCCACAACGCCCATCGCACGCGAGGTGCAGATCCACACCATGAATATGGACGGCGGCGTCATGCGCATGCGGCCCGTCGAAGGCGGTCTCGCCATCCCCGCGGGCGGCCGAGTCGTCCTGCAGCCGGGCGGTCTTCATCTGATGTTCATGGATATCAGCGCGCCGCTCGTCGCCGGCACCACATTCCCGGTCACGCTGCGTTTCGCCAAAGCCGGCGACATCAAAGTGGACTTCAACGTCGAAGCGCGTCCGGCGAAATGAGATCGAAAGGTTTAGCGCTCGCGCTGCTCGCCTCGGCGGTCTTGATCGCCTGCGGGCCACCTCCGCCGCCGTTCAACGCGACGGAGGTCTCGAATCTGGCTTACGGCAGAGGCCTCGGCATTCCCGATACGAACGGCAAGCTTCGTCGCATCGACGACTTCAAGGGTCAGGTCACGCTCGTCTTCTTCGGATTCACGCGCTGCCCGGATATCTGCCCGACCACACTCATGCGCCTGCGCCAAGTGCGCAATGCCTTGGGTGAAGATGCCAGCAAGGTGCAGGTGCTGCTCGTCAGTGTCGACCCCGAGCGCGACACCCCGGACCGCCTCGGTGCCTACGTCAAAAGTTTTGATGAGTCGTTTATCGGACTGCGGCCTGAACCTGCGGACCTAGAGAAGGTGGTCAAGGCCTTCCATGCCATCGCCGTCAAAGTGCCGACGGTGGGCGACGACTACACCATCGACCACTCGGCCACGATCTACGTCTATGACCGCGAGAATCAGCTGCGCTTGATCGCGCAGCCGACTCTCGAGATCGATCTCTTCGCCGCAGACCTCAAGCGACTGGCGCAAGAGGGCTGAGGCGCGTTATTTGACGAAGCGCAGCGTCATTCGATCGGACTCTCCGATCGCATCGTACTTGCTGCGATCGAAGGTCGGATCGGGTGCCTTGCCCGAACCATAGGGTACGGTGATGCGCGTGGGCGGCAGCGTCCACACACCGAAGGGATGATCCTTGGTGTCCTCGGCATTCTCGTTGATCTCCGAGCGGCCCGCTAGACGGAGCCCGGCTTTTTGTGCCGCCTCGATCACGAAGGCTTCGGTGACATAACCACTCTCAGCCTTGGGGTCTTGCGTACCCGGATTACCGCGATGTTGCTCAATGGCGAGTACACCACCCGGCTTCAAAGAGCCGGCGACGCTCGCGAGGTTGCGCTCAAGCAGGCCATCCGTTCGCATCCAACCGTGAATCACGCGTGACAACAAAATGAAGTCGTAGCTGTTTTGCGGCAGCGGCGCGGCCACGGGCCCCCAGTTGACGAGCTCGACCTTGCCGAAAATCTTTTCGTCGGCGTAGCGCGCTGCGAAATCGGCGCGACCCTTGCGGGCAGCGTCGCTCAGCGACGGATTGTTGAGGTCAGCTGCCGTAGCCGTGTAGCGCCCATCGGACAGCGCCGCATAGGGCGCGAGGATACGCGTCCACCAACCACCGCCCGGCTGCACCTCGAGAATGCTCGCCCCAGGCTTCAGCCCCCAGAACGTCAGGCTTTCTAGCGGTCGACGCTCGGCGTCACGCGCCTTGTCGTCGGCTGATCGCCACTCGCCCGCCACCGTCTGTTTGAGAGCCGCATCACCCGAGGCGGCGAACGCGGAGGTCGCCATGAGCACAGTCGCTGCCATCGTCATCAACAAAAACTTCTTCATCAGTCGTCCCCTTATGGAATGTGATTTCCCGTCCCGCGCTCGTTCGCGCGACACGGACCGAGAACCGTCATCAAAATAATCGAACGCTGCAGCGCACTGCGCTGGTCGAGTCCCAGCTGCTGACGCAAACCCCTGCCTCGCTCGGCTGCGGTAGATGAAGCCGGCGCTACGGGCGCCGCCTTTCGAGCGAGCTCGACGAATTCAGGCCCCAGCCCCGGCTCCGGCTCTGATACCGGTCTCGGTACGGCGATCGGCGCAGCAGGTTTTTGCTGATTTTCGAACTGCTCTTTCAACCAGACGATGGCCTGCCAAAGCAGCGCGAGACCCGCAACGATTCCGACGATTAGATCCTCGAAGTTCATGAACTTAGACCCGATTCGTCAGCGCGTCGTGGGCGGTGTCGGCGTGTTGTCGTCGGAGGTGCCGGCGATCGAGTCACGCATGGCCGTATCCGCCTGGACGTTACGCATACGGTAGTAATCCATCACACCCAAGTTGCCGCTGCGGAAAGCCTCGGCCATCGCGCGCGGTACCTCGGCTTCCGCCTCGACGACACGCGCTCGCATTTCCTGCTCGAGCGCGACCGCCATCGCACGGCGCTCTTCAGCTTTGGCTTGAGCGATTTGTTTGTCGGCGTTCGCTTGGTCGATCTGAAGCTTCGCACCGATGTTGTTGCCGACATCGACGTCGGCGATGTCGATCGAGAGGATCTCGTACGCGGTTCCGGCATCGAGCCCCTTCGATAACACGTGCTTCGAAATATGGTCGGGATTTTCCAGCACGCTCTTGTGGGTGGCCGCCGAGCCGATGGTGCTCACCATGCCCTCGCCCACTCGCGCGATGATGGTCTCCTCACCCGCGCCGCCGACGAGACGATCGATGTTGGTACGCACCGTGACCCGCGATACCGCGATGAGCTGAATGCCGTCTTTGGCGACGGCGGCAATCTTCGGTGTTTCGATCACCTTCGGGATCACCGACATGTTGACGGCTTCGAGCACGTCTCGACCGGCGAGATCGATCGCCGCGGCGCGCTTGAAGGTCAGCGGAATGCTTGCCTTGTCCGCCGAGATCATCGCGTTGACCACACGACCGACATTGCCGCCCGCGAGAAAGTGCGCTTCGAGATCGTTGAGGCTGATCTCTAACCCCGCTTTGACGGCACTGATGCGGGCGTTGATCACGATGTTGGGGGGCACGCGCCGCAGACGCATGGCCACGAGCGTGGTCAGCCCCACGTAGGCACCGGAGGCCCAGGCAGCGATCCAGAGCGGAATCGGCACCAGATAAAGGACGATGAACAGCGCAATCAGCAAAAACACCAAAACCGTGCCGGTGCCGAACAATCCGATGAGTCCTGTAGCGTCCATTATTTACCCCTCTCTTTTGCGAACGACGACCCTATTGCCATCGACCCGAAAAACGACGATCGGTTCCCCGGAATCGATGTATTCGCCTTCCGAGATGACGTCGATGCGACGCCCCTCGATCAAGGCAAGCCCTGCGGGATGCAGCGGAGACACCGCGACACCCGTGAGCCCCAATAATTTGACGTCGTCTTCTGGTGCCGACACATAACCCTGGTCGGCAGTCATCCCGGCGTCGAGCACCAGTTTTCGGCCGAAGGGCGTGCGCGGCAAAAATCGCAGCAACGCCAACGCGGCCAGCGCTGCAATCAACAGCGAAGCCAGCACACGGGTGAGCACACTCACGATCACGCCGGCGGTCGACCCCGGGCCGAGCAGACTCAGTGCGAGACCGACGAGCAAACTCAGGACACCGAGCCCGCCAATGACGCCGAACCCAGGAAAGACGAACACCTCGACGGCCAACAGCAACACGCCAAGCCCGAAGAGCAGAAGTTCTTCGTATCCCGCCAATTGCACGAGCCAATGCCCCCAGAAGAAAAGCCCAAGCGAGGCGAGACCGATCGAGCCCGGCCAACCAAAACCCGGCGTACGGATCTCGGTGATGACACCGAGTAATCCAACGGTGATGAGGAGCGAGCTCACCACGGGATTCGTGAGGAATCGCACGATCGTCTCTGCCCATGACTCCTCGGCCGAGCGCAACTCCGCCCCCGCGAGTCCGAGCTCCCCGAGCATCTGCTCGAGGTCGACGACTTTTCCATCGACGAGTTTTTGCTCGATCGCCTCATCGGTGGTGAGGGTCAATAATTTCCCCTTCGCGATGACATCGGCGATTTCGACGTCCGGATCCACCATCGCCTCGGCGAGCCGAGCCGGCCGCCCCCTCGCCTCTGCCGTCGCACTGAATTCTTTGCGCAGATAGGAAATGGTCTTTTCTTCGACGGGCTGCGGTGCAGAGCCCGGCGATCCGCCCTGAACGGGAAGCGCCGCCCCGATCGTCGCGCCTTCGGTCATGTAGATTTTTTCGCTCGCGAGCGCGATCAAAGCGCCTGCGGAAATCGCACGCTTATTGATGAAAGCGACCGTGGGTACTTTGCTTTCGAGCAGCGCATCGCGGATCAGCACCGCTGCATCGACCCGCCCACCAAAGGTGTTGATCTCGAGAACCACTGCGGCAGCCCCGTCGCTCGCCGCTTGGTCGGTGATTCGCTCGATGAAGGGCGCCAGTCCGAGATCGATGATGCCGTCTACAGGTATGACGTACACATGACGATCTTTACCGGCCGGTTGCTCAGAGGCCGTGACCGACAGCACCCCCAAGGCGAGAAGACACACCGCCAGCCAACGCCGACCCACGGAAACACTGAAAAATTTGGGTTTCATTTAGATCGACTGTATCCCATCGGCTGCACCCCCGAAAGATTGACGAAACTTTGCCAACCCTCGGGAGTCCGTTGACAAATTTTTACAGGATTCTCTGGTCGAATTCCGTGCACTAGTCCTCGCTCAAACCCTCAATCGGAGACTTCCATGAAGGCCACACCATTTCTTCCCACTCTACCGGCGATCGCGCTCGCCATTATCGGAACGATCAGCCCCGTGTACGCGCAAGGGGTCGGTATCGACTCGGATCGCGCGAGCGCCCGGGACTCCCGACGTCTCGAGTCTGCCCTGAATGATCTGAACTTGAGCGACGCTCAAAAAGCCCAACTACGTTCGCTCAGTGAGAACCATCGGCAGGCCACAGAGGGTCTACGGGCGCAGGTCCGTGCAGCGCAGCAAACGCTCGCCAACACCCCGCGCACCGACCCGAACTACGAGTCGATCACGGCGCGGGCACGACAAGACCTCGAGAGTGTAAGAAACCAACTGCGTGTGCAGCAGCAAGCGTTCCAGAGCAATGCGCGCGGCCTGCTGAACCCTGAGCAACTCAACACACTCGAGGCCAACCGTGCCGAGCGTCGTCAGCGCATGATGGAGCGACGCGAAGGCCGCATGGAGCACAGCGGAAACCGAGAGCAACGCCAACGGCGCATTGAACGTCGCCCGCGGGGCTGAAGAAGGGCCGAACGCCTTGCCAATTCCATTAACCATCACCTTCGTAGATGACGTAGACCTTTCGGGTGCGTTCGATGACTTCCCAAACTCCCTCGAACCCACGGGGGATCACGAACTCGTCGCCCGCCACCACTTCGCGCACCGCTCCATCGGCACTCGTGAGGAGACTCCGGCCCATCACGACTCGGCAGTATTCCTCTTCGGTGTAGCGGACACGCCAAGCCCCCGGCTCGCATTCCCAAATGCCGACGGAGAACTTTTGACTCGCGTCGGTGTACTGCGACCAGATCCGCTGCCGCGGATGACCCGACAAAATCTTCTCGGGTGCTGGGAGGTACTCAATAGGCTCTGACGCAAGGAGAGACTCTTCGACCAAGCGGATGATGTGGGGTGCGCTCAAGTTTGATTACTCTTGGACCATCCTTTGATCGATCACGGGAGCCGATCTCCCGGGTTTGGTTTCTAATACCTAAACCCAATGCCGATTGAGCCCTCTAGACTGCTCGGCTCAAAAACACCTGTTGAATCTGTGATGTTTTCCTGATCAAAGTTGGTTTTCTTGACCTGGATTTGAATATAACCGATGTCATTAAAGAACGATCGTGATCCGAAGCCAAAGCCGAAACCCCTGACACTCCGACGGGCCTTAATGGAGTCTGCAGGATCAAGCGCTACGTAATCCTCGACACCCTTGGCGTTCTCGTACGATACCAGAGCGTACATCAGCGTATTACTACCGATCTTGTATCCCGGCTCAAAATATATTCCGTAGTTTTGCTTTGCATAAAACTCTACAGACTCTTCGTCATCGGAAACCTCGCCCGCTCGCAGATTCGACAATCCATAGGTCACCCCAAAAGAAAAGACAGCTCGGTCTGTAGCCGCGTAACCGTAGCCGATTTGGGCCACCGCGCTGGTTGAGGTCTGGCCGACACTCTTAACTTTGATTCCATCGATATCAATATCGGTATTAGTCGAGGCCATCGACCCGTTGATGCCAAACAACAACCCCTGGAAACTGCTGTCTTGAGCGCTTGCTGTAACCGAAGACAACGCAATCAGCGACGCGAGAAACACCACTCGTTTACCACACATACAGACTCCATTTATTTGAGTTGAAGGAGGTCGAGCGTATTCAATACTTAATCCATAACTCTGTTTGGCACCACACCGACAGCCAAATTGACATTAGGGAACCAAAATGGCGTCGAATAAATGGGGGGTGTTTGCAAAATCCCTTGCTCTATAGCCGAGCTAACAGAATTAGACGACTATTTTTCCTTGAGCCTGCCCTCGGTCTCCCACTGGAAAATCTCTTCCAGCGGTTTTTTGAACACGTCGGCGAGACGAAACGCAGTTTCCAGCGTTGGGGAATATTTTCCTGCCTCGATCGCAGCGATGGTCTGTCGGGTCACGCCAATACGCTCGCCGAGTTCGGCTTGAGTCATTTCGTTCGACAAGAAGCGCATCAATCTAAGATTGTTACGTAGTCGCTTCTTAGCCATCCCAGCCTCGACGGTACATCGAGACGATCAATCCGTGCCGCACGATCTCGGCGAGGGCGATCGAAAACGCGGCGGCGTGAAAGATCTTCCAACCAGAGTTGTTGAAAGGCATGAGACATCCCACCACGATCATGGCGCAGATCAGCAGGTGGTAAGCGACCCGCGTTGCACGCTGGTCGATCAGCTGATCTCGTTCGTCGGTTTTGGGACCTTCTTTATGACGAATCTGCATCACGGCGCTGGCAGAGCCGATGACGATCACCTGAACGATCACCGTCGCGGCAAACATACTGATTTGAGTGAGCGGTGTCGTCTCGCCCACCACCACGACAGCAGTGAAGTAGGCGACATACGTCACGATCATCGTGATCAACCAGACTCTCGCGAATTGCTCTTTGATCGGCATCGAAACATCCCCTCATCCGAATGGAAGGCTGTGCACACTTAGAACACTAATGTTAATAATATTTAACATTATGTCAAATGCCGAGGGACGCCTCTGAACACTCAGAGAGGGTGCCGGCTGAGGGATTAGGATCCCGACAAGCGTCTTACATCGGAGTAATTTTTGAGGCCAAGACCTTGTCGATGGCGTTACCGTCCATATCGACCACCTCAAATCGCCACCCTGCCCAGACAACAGTTTCACCTGTTCTAGGAAGTTCGCCCTTCAATAACAAGAACATCCCGCTCAACGAGGAGTAGCGATTGCGCTCTTCCTCAGGAAGCTTGCGAATCCCAAGCAAGTCCTTCAGCTCAAGAACGGGCGTCGTTCTTCGAGCAGCCAACTTCCGTCGTCTCGCCGAACGCCCCACTCGAGCTTTTGACCAGTCAATGAAAACTGGCCGGTGATCGCCTCGAGAAGATCCTGCATCGTCACGATGCCGAGTACCGCGCCATACTCGTCGACGATCAGCGCCATCTTCGAATCGGACTTTTGAAGCTGAGTCAGCAGATCGAGCGCGGCGCTTGATTCAGGGACGAAGAGCGCTTCATCGAGCATATCCTCGAGCGCATTGCCCTCGCCTTCTACGAGGCTTTTGATCAATGTCGTAGTGCGTAATACACCCACGATATGACTCCAATCTTCGCGGATCACGGGGTAACGAGCGTGTCTGACAGACGCGACCGTTTTGAGATTGTCGGCAAGCGGTTGATCGAGATCGAGTGAAACAACCTCTGCCACAGGAACCATCAGCGACACGAGCTTTCGCTCATCGAGTCGGAAGAGGTTCTGCATCATCGTTCGTTCTTCGGTTTCGAGCACGCCTGACTCAGCGCCCTCCTTGAGAACGGCGTAGATCTCGTCCTCGGTCACCTCAGATTCTCGCTTTTCCGGGATGCGCAGGACTTTCAGTAAAAGCTCGGTCGAACGCGATAAGAGATGAACGAACGGACGAGTTGCCGCAGCCAACAAGGCGATCGGTCTAGAGATGAGCCGGGCCATCGCCTCTGGGTAGGTTTGCGCGATGCGTTTGGGAATCAACTCTCCGACGACGATCGAGAAATACGTGATGGTGACGACGACGAAACCAGTCGCGATGTATCCCGCATAGGCGGCGTCGACGCCGGCATCCTCGAGAACCAGCTTGAAGGGCTGAGCAAGCGTGGCTTCACCGACGATGCCGCTGAGGACACCGATTGAGGTGATGCCGACCTGGACGGTGGAGAGAAAGCGGTTGGGGTTATCGGCAAGCTTAAGTGCCTGTGAAGCACCCTCGTCGCCTCGTTCTGCTGCCGCCTCGAGGCGGACTCGCTTTGCCGTGAGGATGGCGATTTCCGCCATCGCAAAAAGACCGTTGAATAAAATCAAACCCAATAAAACGAGAATTTCCATATTGGACGAGACGATCCTCCTTGTAGCGCTTCGATAGTGGTGATTCTACAAATTTGAGGATGGTGCCGGGTGAGGGATTTGAA
>SXGQ01071872.1_pt1 | contig 12930 bp, 17 predicted proteins | sample 3178371 | NCBI WGS metagenome assembly SXGQ01 (sample SAMN11356859, study PRJNA531348) | freshwater metagenome | isolation source: freshwater sample F1-20 | place: China: Fuxian Lake, Yuxi | collected 2017-12-25
CGCGTGAAGCAGGTCCTGTCAAAGGTGGCAGCACCGTGATCGCATTCGTGACCGACCCGGACGGGTACAAGGTTGAGCTCATACAGCGGGCCGAATACGCAGCGGGTCAGGGTTTGCGCTGAATCTGGCTGGCCTCGCGGGCCAGCGCTTCGATGCGTGCCCAGTCGCCTTGGGCCAGCGCATCGGCAGGCACCAGCCATGAGCCGCCCACGCAGGCCACATTGGGCAGACTCAAAAACTCAGCGGCATTGCCCTGAGTGACACCGCCCGTGGGGCAAAACTTCACATCAAAGAACGGGCCGCTCCAGGCCTTGAGCATGCCTGGGCCACCCGCTTGCATGGCGGGGAAGAATTTGAGTTCGGTGTAGCCGCCCTCTTGGGCCATCATGATTTCGCTGCCGGTGGCCACACCTGGCAACAAGGGCAAGCCCAAATCTTTGCAGGCTTGGCCAACCGCCGGGGTGAAGCCGGGGCTCACCGCAAAACGGGCACCCGCTTTGACGGCGGCGGCTGCGTCATGCGGGCTGCGCACCGTGCCAGCACCCACTACCGCGCCTTCGACTTCGTTGGCAATCGCTTCCATGCAGGCCAGGGCCTGCGGCGTGCGCAAGGTGATTTCGAGCATGCGGATACCGCCTGCCATCAAGGCTCGCGACATGGGCACTGCAAGCGCCACATCGTGCAAAACGATCACCGAGATCACCGGGGCGTCTTGCATCACTTGCAGAGCGGTCAAATTTCCATTCAGATTCACAGCCATGTGTAGGCTCCTTCTTCAGCTTTGAGCGCATTGCGGCGCATATTGGCAAACAGTTCACGGCCCATGCCCACGCCGTTAGCAACGCGCAGCTCAGCGGGCATTTCGGCGATTGGGCGGGCAGTCCATTCGGCCTCGCTGACCAGCACTTGCAAGGTGCCCCCCACGCCGTCAAGGCGAATGAGGTCACCGTCTTGCACCATGGCCAGCGGTCCACCGGCCGCGGCTTCAGGCGAGACGTGGATCGCGGCAGGCACTTTGCCCGACGCGCCGCTCATGCGCCCGTCAGTCACCAGCGCCACCTTGAAGCCCTTGCCTTGCAGCACGGCCAGCGGCGAGGTGAGTTTGTGCAACTCGGGCATGCCGTTGGCTTGCGGGCCTTGCCAGCGAACCACACAAACAATGTCGCAGTCGAGTTCGCCCGTTTTGAAAGCGGCATGCAATTCGTCTTGCGAATTGAACACACGGGCTGGCGCTTCAATGACGTGCAGCGCTTTGGGTACGGCAGAAATTTTGATCACACTGCGGCCCAAATTCCCCTGCAGCAGCTTGAGTCCACCCGTGGCGCTGAAGGGGCTGGTCGCGGGGCGAACCACGGTGTCGTCCTTACTGGAACCGGCTTCTCTCCAAACCAGTTGCCCGTTTTGGGCCGAAGGGATGCGGGTGAATTCACGCAGGCCGCCAGGGCGCACGGTGAGCACATCGGCGTGCATCAGGCCGGCATCGAGCAGTTCGCGGATCACATAGCCCGGACCACCTGCGGCCTGGAACTGATTCACATCGGCGCTGCCGTTGGGGTACACGCGGGTCAGCAGTGGCACCACGTCCGACAGGGCCGAAAAATCGTCCCAGTCGATCACGATGCCCGCCGCACGCGCCACCGCCACCCAATGGATCAGGTGGTTGGTCGAGCCACCCGTGGCCAGCAGGGCCACCATGGCGTTGACGATGCAGCGCTCGTCCACAAGACGGCCAATCGGTGTGAAGTTTTTTTCTTTGACCAGCGCCAGTACGGTGCGGGCGGCTTCGCGGGTCAGCTCAGTCCGCACGCCCATGCCCGGGTTGATGAAGGCCGTGCCCGGCACATGCAAGCCCATGGCTTCGAGAAGCATCTGGTTACTGTTGGCCGTGCCGTAAAAGGTGCAGGTGCCCTCGCCGTGGTAAGCCTTGGATTCGGACTCGAGCAACTCGGCGCGGCCCACCAGTCCCAAAGCCGCTTGCTCGCGCACCTTGGATTTTTCGTTGTTCGACAGGCCACTGGTCATGGGGCCAGCAGGCACAAAAACGATGGGCAAATGGCCAAACTGCAAAGCGCCGATCAGAAGACCCGGCACGATCTTGTCGCACACACCCAGCATCAAGGCGGCGTCGAAGACGTCATGGCTGAGCGAGACGGCCGTGGCCATGGCGATCACGTCGCGGCTGAACAGGCTCAGCTCCATGCCCGTCGTGCCCTGAGTCACGCCATCGCACATGGCGGGTACGCCTCCGGCTACCTGGGCCGTGGCGCCCAGCTTGCGGGCTTCGTCCTTGATCAGGTCCGGGTAATGCTGCAGCGGGGCATGGGCCGACAGCAGGTCGTTGTAGGCGTTGACGATCCCGATGTTGGGCGCTCGCGGGGTCAACACCTTGATTTTGTCGAGCGCCGTGGCACGGTTTTTATCCTCCTGGGGCATGGCGGCAAAGGCGTGGGCCACGTTGGCGCAGCCCAGGCGCTGGACTCCCGGGTCACGCTGGACGGCGGAATTGAGCTGCGTCAAATAGCCTTGGCGGGTCGGTCGGCTGCGCTCGGTGATGCGGGCTGTTACGCCCGCCAATATCGGCTGAAGTGTCATGTTTTGACGCCGGATGGGACGTGGTAACTAAATTACATGACCGATGGTAGCCGCGTTCCCCTGTTTTAGCGCGTTTGGCTAGTTACAGACAAGGTACAACTCGCTATCGACGGCTGAGAGACTCAAAAAAACCCGCCGTAGCGGGTTTTTTGCGGGCCCGTGACGCATTACTTGACAGCAGATGCGTTCGCGGCGGCAGACGCTGCAGAGGCATCCGTTGCAGGCGCTGATGCGTCCGCTGCTGGTGCTGAAGCTTCGGCAACTGGCGCTGAGACTGCCGCTGGCACTGCAGGTGCTGTTTTTTTGCTTTTGGCAATGCCAAATCCGACTGCCAGGCTCACGGCCAGCAAGACTGCTACGGCAACAACGGCCAAAACCACGGGTTGGTTGTCATCCTCTTGGGTCGACATGTGTTTTTTCTCCGAAAATAATGGATTGATTGTGATAGGGCCTCGTTGCACATGACCGACATCCAAGCCGATACAGCCCAAGCGTCAGCCACTGACTTTAGCCCCACGCACTTCAAGGGCGCTTTACTCGAACACTTCAGGGCCCAAACCGTCGGTCAGGACTTGTGGGTGTTTGGCTACGCCTCGCTTTTGTGGCGCCCCGAGTTCGAGGCACAGGAGCAGCACCTCTCACGCGTTTGGGGGTGGCACCGCGCCCTGAAAATGTGGAGCCGTTTGAACCGGGGCAGCCCCGAGTGCCCGGGCTTGGTGTTTGCCTTGCTGCCGGGCGGCAGCTGCCAGGGGGTGGCCTACCGGGTTGACAGGGACCAAGCCGACGAGGTGTTGGTGCGGCTGTGGGAGCGCGAAATGCCCATGGACGTCTACACCCCCAGCTGGCTGCCGTGCAACACGCCAAAAGGCCCGGTGAAGGCCCTGGCCTTTACCCTGCCGCGCAGCAGCCCGAGCTTCACAGGGCAGTTGCCTGCCGAGACTTACCGGCAAATTTTTCAGCAGGCCAGCGGGCGCTTTGGCACCACACTCGACTATGCCCGCCAAACCTACGAGAGCCTACGTGCCCATGGCATCGAAGACCGGGCGTTGGCGGCCTTGTTGCGCCATGCCGATGAAAAGCACAGGCCTGCTCAGGCCTAAGGAGCCCGCGCGGTCCGGTGCACACAGCGCCTGCCTATACTTACACCATGAACATCGCCGACCTGCGCAAGAGCTACGAAAAAGCCGAGCTCAACGAAAACGCCTCCCACGCTGACCCCTTGCAACAATTTGCGCAATGGCTGCAAGAGGCCATCGCCGCCGAAGTGCCCGAGCCCAACGCCATGACACTGGCCACAGTGGCCAGCAACCTGCGCCCCAGCACACGGGTGGTGCTGATCAAGGGCTATGACGAGCGCGGCATCGTCTGGTACACCAACTACGACAGCCGCAAGGGGCAGGAGCTGGCGGGCAACCCGTTTGCGGCGCTGCAGTTCCACTGGGTGGAGCTCGAGCGTGTGGTGCGGATTGAAGGCCGTGTGGAACAAGTCAGCGATGAAGAAAGCGACACCTACTTCCACAGCCGCCCACTGGACTCGCGCATCGGGGCTTGGGCTTCACCCCAAAGCCAGGTGATCGATGGGCGCTCGGTGCTGGTGACCAACGCCGCCAAATACGCGGCGCAATTCATGCTCAACCCGCCACGCCCGCCGCACTGGGGTGGCTACCGCTTGGTGCCCGACAACTGGCAGTTCTGGCAAGGGCGCAAAAGCCGTTTGCATGACCGGCTGCGTTACACCCAAGACGGCAGCAGCTGGCTGCGTGAGCGCTTGGCGCCATAAGCGGCCGTTAACAAAGGAACAACGCATTCACCGGTTTGAAAAGCGGATGGCGCGTGATTTTCGCGGAGTGGCTGTGCTGCCACGTATCACCAACTCAAATGGTAAAAGTAATTGCGCAGCAATAACTTCTCCTGAAATTGCAGACAACATCGACTTGGCCACCATCCTACCCAGGTCCTGCGTCGGCAAATTCACGGTTGTCAGGCCGGGGTTGATCGCTTGAGCCATTTCGGAGTTATCGATACCAGTGATCGACAGATCATCAGGAATCCTCAAACCCATACGCTGAGCTTCCAAAAGTGCGTCCACTGCCAACAAATCATTGCCGCAAAAAATGGCAGAAGGTTTCTGCCGTGCACTCATCAGCTGCCGCAAACCGAGACGTCCACCTTCTAAATTAAAAGCCTGCTCAGTAAATTAGCAATCAGGTAAAGAAAGCCCAGACATGCGCAAGCTCACCTTGGCCGAAATCACTTTGATGGGCACTTACACCTACACCACAGCAGATTTGCGTGCGACAGTGAAGTTGTTGCACGAAGGTGCATTTGGCGATTTGTCTTGGGTAGAAACTGTCCCGATGGCCGACGGCGCAAAGGCTTTTGCAGATCTCGACAGTGGCCAGATCGCTTCCAGCAAGCTGGTTTTGTTGCCCTGACAGGCTTGAAAAATCGGTACGGCTTTCTTGCTCACTCCAAGACCGATGGGCCAGCAGTCAGCAAGGCTGGCCAGCACATAACAGGACCAAGCCCCCGTCACTCCAAGCGGGGTCTGCTGATACGGCCAAAATGATGGATTGAGGATGTCACGTGGGGTAAATACCAACTCCAAAATTCATATAGATGATTTACATTAATTTTTAAGAACAGCCTTCAAGCCTGTATCCCAAATTCAGGCAAATTGTTCCAACCCATCCCAACCACTCAAGGAGAATTTTGTGATCCATTGCGTACTGCATGAAGAAAAAGACAGCGTTGCAGTTGTCGTCGTTGAAGGCATCGAAGCCGGTCAAAGCTTAAATGCCCTGATCTTGGACGACAACCGCACCATCACGATCAAGGCCAATGCGGCCATCCCCATCGGACACAAAGTGGCTGTCAAGGCGATGGCCACAGGTGACACGGTCATGAAATACGGCACAGACATTGGCAAGGTGGTTGCGGCCATTGCCATCGGCGACCACGCCCATGTCCACAACATCAAAACCAAGCGCTGGTAATTCACCGCTCATTGCCCTCTCATCTTCCACAAGGTTTAACTCATGACCCTCATTGATAAAAACACCACTTTCTGGGGCTACCGCCGTGAAAACGGCCGTGTCGGCGTTCGCAACCATGTCATCATCTTGCCGCTGGACGACCTGTCCAACTCAGCGGCAGAAGCTGTTGCCCACGCCGTCAAGGGCACCATGGCCATTCCGCACCCATACGGCCGTTTGCAGTTTGGCGCCGACTTGGAACTTCACTTTCGCACTTTGATCGGTGCCGGCTCCAACCCCAACGTCGCAGCGGTGGTGGTGATTGGCATTGAAGACAGCTGGACCAAAACGGTGGTCGACGGCATTGCCGCCACAGGCAAGCCTGTGGTGGGTTTCGGCATCGAAGGCCACGGCGACCATGACACCATCATGCGTGCTTCTAAGGCGGCCAAGAAGATGGTGCAACACGCCACCAGCTTGCACCGCGTGGAATGCCCGATTTCCGACCTCTGGATCTCGACCAAATGCGGCGAGTCTGACACCACATCGGGATGTGGCGCCAACCCCACCGTGGGCAATGCCTTTGACAAGCTCTATGGCTTGGGCACCACACTCGTATTTGGCGAAACCTCTGAGTTGACGGGTGGTGAGCACTTGGTGGCTGCGCGCTGCCGGACTGAACAGGTGCGGACAGATTTCATGAAAATGTTCAACAACTACCAGGACATGATCAAGCGCCACGCCACAACCGATCTGTCGGACTCCCAACCCACCAAAGGCAACATTGCCGGTGGTCTGACGACCATCGAAGAAAAAGCACTTGGCAACATCCAAAAAATCGGCAAGCAATGCATGGTGGATGGCGTGCTCGACAAGGCAGAGACACCTGCAGGACCTGGACTGTGGTTCATGGACTCTTCTTCGGCAGCGGCCGAAATGGTGACACTGTGCGCTGCCTCAGGGTTTGCGGTTCACTTTTTCCCAACAGGACAAGGCAACGTCATTGGCAATGCCATCGTGCCCGTAATCAAGATCTGCGCCAACCCACGTACAGTTCGGTTGATGAGCGAGCACATTGATGTGGACTGCTCGGGCCTGCTGCAGCAAGAGCAAACCATGGATGCTGCGGGTGATTTGTTGCTTGACATGATGATGCAAACCATCAACGGACGCTTCACCTCCGCCGAAGCCTTGGGCCACCGCGAATTTGTGATGACTCGCTTGTTTGAAAGCGCATAAAGCAGGCAAGGGCTGAAGACGTTTATTCAGCCCTTTTTTTTTAAATCTAGGAGAAAGATATGTACACCAGACGATCAGCACTTCACGTATTGGCTTCGGCTGCGGCCGTGTCTACCCTGCCATCTATCACTTTAGCGCAAGGCTTGGGTGACTTCCCATCCAAGCCCATTCGATACATCGTGCCCTTTCCTCCTGGCGGTTTGACCGACGTGATGGCACGCATGATCGCAATGAGTGTCGGCACATCTCTCAAGCAATCCATTCTGGTGGACAACCGCGCCGGTGCCAGTGCGAACTTGGGTGCCGACTTGGCTGCAAAGTCCCCCCCCGATGGTTACACCTGGTTGGCCATCACGCTGGCACACGCCGTTAACCAGTCGCTCTTTAGCAACCTTCCGTATAGTTTGGAAAAAAATCTGACGCCTGTCGCCCACCTTGCCACCAGCCCCTTGGTGTTGGTGGTGAACGAAAGCAATCCAGCCAAATCACTGGCCGATTTTCTGGTGCAAGCGAAAGCCAAACGGCTCAACGCCGGCTCCAGCGGTAACGGGACACCGCCTCATCTGGGTCTGGAGTTGTTGGCTTACAACGCCAAATTTGAAGTGACGCATATTCCTTACAAAGGTGGCGCACCATCACTCAACGACCTGTTGGGTTCGCAGCTTGATTTCATTGTCTCCAACATGCCCGAATGCTCCAGCTTCGTCAAAGCAGGAAAGTTGCGCGCATTGGCTGTGACCTCAGGCAAGCGACACCCCCTGTTGCCCGACGTACCGACATTCACCGAATTGGGCATGACCGGGGTCGAGCTTGAAAACTGGACGGGCTTGATGATGCCCGCCGATACGCCCAAGGCCATTGTTGACAAAGTCGCCGCTGAAACCCTGCGCACATTGAAGTCCAAAGAAGTCTCTGAACGCGTTGCAGCACTTGGCTTCACGCCCACGGGCTTTGGCCCAGCCGAATTCGGCGAAATCATTAAAAAAGACGTTGCGCGTTGGCGTGAAATTGTAAAAATCCGCAACATCCAGGCTGGTTAATTGGCATGCGCATGAAAAAAATCGTCATCACCGAGTTCATGGACGAATCGGCTGTGGCTTCGTTAAGCCACAGCTTTCGTGTTGTCTACGACCCAAAGCTTGTCGATGATGCACCACGCTTGTTGGCCGAAGTGGCCGATGCCGATGGACTGATCGTTCGCAACCGTACCCAAGTGCGGGGCCAATTGCTGGCGGCCTGCGCCCAAGCCACCGTGATAGGCCGACTGGGGGTGGGCCTGGACAACATTGATGTGGCCACCTGCGAGGCGCGCAGCATTCAAGTCATTCCCGCCACTGGCGCCAATGCCCTTGCGGTCGCCGAATACGTGATCGGCACGGCGATGGTGTTGTTGCGCGGTGTTTATCGGTCAAGCGAACAAGTCATGCGTGGTTCATGGCCACGCGCTTTGCTGTCGAACGGACGGGAGATTTCAGGCACCTGCTTGGGCTTGATCGGGTTTGGTGGCATCGGTCAGTTAACGGCTGAATTGGCCCAAAAATTAGGCATGCGAGTGGTCGCACACGATCCCATGTTGCCAGCCGACAGTTCGACTTGGACGCGCACGGGTGTTCAACCCGCCACGCTCGACCAAGTCATCGCGCAAGCCGATGTGATCAGCCTGCACGTTCCGCTGACGCCTGACACGACCAACCTCTTATCGGCGCAACGCATTGCACAAATGAAGCGAAGCGCCATCGTGATCAACACCTCACGTGGCGGCATGGTGGACGAGGCAGCGGTGGCTGCAGCTTTGCGCCAAGGTGATCTGGCTGGCGCAGCTTTCGATGTGTTTGAAACAGAGCCCTTAGGGGCTGGTTCAGTCTGGGAGGCTTGTCCCCATGTCATCCTCACGCCACATGTTGCGGGGGTCACTGCTGAGTCCAATGTTCGCGTCTCCACCCTGATTGCATCCGCTGTGGCCTGCGCCCTGAAAGCCTAATTCCTCATGTTTCACTCGTTTGAAGAACTGATCAACTTGGTGCAAGCGGCGCTGGTCCATGCAAGGGCCTCAACCGCCCAAGCCAGCGCTACGGCGCATGCACTGGTGACTGCCGAAGCCAGTGGCTTACCGTCGCATGGCCTATCACGGGTCAGCATGTATGTCAGCCATCTCAAAGCAGGTCGCGTGCTTGGGGATGCCGTGCCAGTGATTCAGAACCAGCGCGCAAGCGCCGTGCTGATCGATGCGGGCAATGGCTTTGCCTTTCCAGCTTGCCGATTGGCCATAGAGGAGGCCATGGCCAGGGCTCGGCAGCAGGGCATCGCCATCGCAGCGGTCACCAACAGCCACCATTTCGGCATGGCCGCCTACCACCTGGACCCGGTGGCCCAAGCGGGCATGGTGGGCATTGCCTGCGGCAACTCGCCTGCGGCCATGCCCGCAGCGGGGGGCAAGCGCGCTATTTTTGGCACCAACCCAATCGCGGCCATTTTTCCTCGAAGAGGCCATCCACCGGTCAGCGTGGATTTGTCCTTGTCAGAAGTGGCCCGTGGCAAATTGATGGTGGCCGCAGCCAAAGGTGAATCCATCCCTCTGGGTTGGGCCCTTGACCGGGATGGCCACCCCACGACCGACCCGGCTCAGGGCCTGGAGGGCTCCATGCTAGCCATGGGCGGCACCAAGGGCGCGATGTTGGCGCTGGTGGTGGAGTTGCTGGTCACCAGTTTGACCGGGGCCCACTTTGGGGCCGAGGCCGACACGTTTTTCAAGCCCGAGGGCAACCAACCTCGCTTGGGCCAGGTCTTCATCGTGATCGACCCCGGGGCGCTGGGCGGTCAGGGGGTGTACAGCGAACGCGTCGAGGCCCTGGTCTCGGCCATGTTGGCCGACGAAGGCGTGCGCTTGCCCGGCCAGCGCCGCCTGCAGCTGCTGGCGGCCGCGCAACAAGCGGGGGTTGAAGTGCCTGCGTCAACATGGGACGCCATCCGCGCGCTGTGCTGATGGGCTTGCCTGCAAACCCGGTGGGCAGCCACCTGGCCCAGATCAAAGCGCGTGTGCCGGGCGTTTTTTTGGGCAGCACCATCCACGGTGTGGCCCAGGTGGTAGCTGCCGGCATGATGGTGGGCCCCAAGGCCGGTGACAAGGCCACCGTGGTGAAGTTGTTCAGCGTGGTCTTGCTGCTGCCGGTGGTGATGTTGATCGCGCTGGGCTACCGCCATTGGAGCCAACAGCCCGACGCCAGCGTTGTTGCGGCCCCGAAACCGCCCTTGGTGCCCGGCTTTTTGGTCGGCTTTTTGGTCATAGTGTTGTTAGCCCGCTCGGGTTCGGTGCCGGTTGAAGTGCCGAACATGGCCCAAGACCTGTCGCGTTGGTGCTTGGTGGTGGCGATTGGCGCGGCCGCTGTCAAAACCAGTTTGGGCGAGCTGGCCCAACTGGGCTGGCAACCGGTCTTGATGCTGGTGTTTAAAACCCTGGTGATCGCCGCCTTGGTGCTGTGTGCCCTGTTTTGGGGCCGCTGGGGGTTTTGGAATGCCACGCTTTCACCCACTTTGCACCCACCTTGCAGGCCTTCCAAGCGCCTTGATCTCCTTTTAAAAAGCCATTGCCCATGCTTTACCGCCAAGTCAAACGGCAGCTGATCAACGACATCCAGACCGGCATGGCCGCGCCCGGTGCGGCGCTGCCCAATGAGAAAGAGTTGGCCCAACGCTTTCAGGTCTCGGTGGGCACGGTGCGCCGCGCCGTGGACGAGTTGGTGGCCGAACACGTGCTGCTGCGCCAACAAGGTCGCGGCACTTTTGTTGGCAAGCTCGACCGCGAGCGCTTCATGTTCCAGTTTTTCAAAATCGTGCCCCGAGACAGGCCGAGTGAATTTCCAGAAGTTCGGCTGCACAAATTCTCCAAGTCCAGGGCAACGCAAATAGAAGCCCAGGCCTTGGGACTGCATGGCAACCAGTGGGTATTCCGTATCGAAAATGTCCTTCACTTGCAAGGTCAACCTGTGATTCATGACCGAATAGCCATCGCTGCAGAGATGTTCCCGGGCTTGAATCAAGCTTCCTTTACCGCTCGAACCACGACGATTTACGGGCACTATCAGGCCGCTTTCGGGGTGACCATTGTGGAGGCGGATGAAAGAGTTCGCGCAGAATTGGTTCTGCCCGAGAGTGCGTATTTGCTGAATTTAGATTTGGCCACGCCCGTGTTGCGGATTGACCGAGTGGCGCACACTTTTGACCGTCAACCTGCGGAATTCCGCACCTCTATTGTGGACACTCGAAATTTTGATTACGTCTCGCGCATGCGAGAAATGACATGACCGACCTTGCCACGCAGGCCAGGGATTTTGCCAATGTCTTGGCGCTCGAAGCCGCGCAAATGATCCAGCAAGCGGGTGTTCAGCCACCTGAAGTAGAGTTCAAGTCGGCTGGCGATTGGTGCAGCACATTGGACCGGAGCATCGAGGAACACCTGAAGTCACGCATTGCCGAACGGTATCCAGACCATGGTTTCTTGGGTGAGGAAAGCGCTAAAACACAAATCAGTGATGGTTACTCTGGGTGATCGATCCGATCGATGGCAGCATGAATTTCTTGCGTGGCTATCCTCAGTACAGCGTATCCATTGCGCTCCTGTCAGATGGTGAGCCGATTGCGGCCTGCATTGTGGATCCCTGCCGTCAAGAGGTTTTCAGCGCAGCACGCCATCATGGCGCCACACTGAACGGCAAGCCTTTGCAAGTGGCGGGCACAGACCATTTGCAACTGGCCGTTGCTGCCACGGTGTTTCCCAAACCCCATGCTGCCTCCTTGCCCGAATATTTGATCCAATTTTCCCGTACGGTCGCAAACGTTTCGGGCGTCCGCCGCGCGGGCAGTATGGCCCTGGAACTGGCTTACCTGGCGGCTGGCAGAGCCGATGTGTTTTGGTCACATGACATGGGCAGCTGGGATGCCGCAGCGGGTGTGCTCTTGATTCGAGAAGCCGGTGGACAAGTCCTCACTCTGGACGGATTGATCTGGCACGAGTCCTGCCGTCTTGCCGCTGCTACACCGCAACTGGCCAACATGTGGCTTCATTTGCTTGTATCCGAAGGCCCTTAAAACAAACGAATGCTCTCGCCCTGTTGCTCATTCACAGACTTAGCCAGTCAGAGGCCACTCCTTAATCTTCAAATGCGATGCTGGGCAGCCAAGCCAAGGCCAAGCTGATGCCAACTCCCGCCATCCCTGTTGACACAGCAACAGCGGCAGTCGCCGTATCCTCTTCTTTCTGATAGCGCTGGGAAAACAAAAAACCATTGGTCCCGATGGGCAAAGCGGCTACCACCATCACAGACAAGGGCAAACCACGCAACCCAAAAGACCACCCCGCAACCAGCATCAGCAGGGGGTGCACAACGGTTTTGACCAGGGACAAACGAATCGATTTGACGAGGTTAAGTCCCATATTCGTCTGCGACAAGGTGATTCCCATCAACAACAAATCAATGGGTACATGGGGCCCACAGCAGGGCCGCCACCAGCAGGGTGTGCAGCCCAACGGGCATGCCTGAACGCTGAAACCTCATGAAAGGAAAAGTGGGCAGCTGCGAATCAATGTGCGTGCTTCATGCCGCAGTACTTGCCCAATGCCAGTCCTTTGCAGGCGGTTTGCAACTCTTTGGTGCATTGGTCCGGTTTTTTGCCGGACTCCAGGCATTTGGCGGCCGCCTCATGGGCTTCGGCCATGGCGCGATGACGGGCGACGTCCTGTTCGATCTCTTTCTTGCTGTGCTGGGCCAAGGCCCCCCAAGACAAGCTCATGGCGACAAGGATAAAGGCAATTTTATTCATGGTTTTGGGATGGTGTTTGACTTGGTGAAGGTCGGCTTCAGATCGAACATCGGCCACTGAAGGCCGACGATATTGTCACTCACGCACAAGCCGAGCAAACGTTTTCTTGAACTTGGTCACCTTGGGCGCGGCCACCGCCATGCAGTAGCCCTGGTAGGGGTTGCGTTCAAAAAAGTCGTGGTGGTAGTCCTCGGCCGCACTGTAGTTGTCCAAGGCCAGCACCTCGGTCACGATGTGCTGACCAAAGGCCTTGGATGCCGTCAACTTGGCGAGCAGGGCGCGGGCTTCTTCGGCCTGCTCAGGGGTA
>SXGQ01037150.1_pt1 | contig 12929 bp, 11 predicted proteins | sample 3178371 | NCBI WGS metagenome assembly SXGQ01 (sample SAMN11356859, study PRJNA531348) | freshwater metagenome | isolation source: freshwater sample F1-20 | place: China: Fuxian Lake, Yuxi | collected 2017-12-25
AGGTGTCCTTGGTGCGCTGGCGCACGCTTTTACCGCGTTCGAGCACGATGGGGCGCAGCCCCATCTGTGCCAGCAAGAGTGCGGCGAATATGCCGCAGGGGCCAAAACCCACCACCACCGGGCGCGCTGGCAGCACCGCGCGGGCCTGGCCAGGCAGCAGGTAGGCCATGTCGGGCGTGGCGCTGATGTGCGGGTGCTGCTGCAACTTCGCAAGCAGCCCGGCTTCTTGGTCAGGGTCGTGCAAGGTCACATCCACAATAAAGACCGCCAACAGATCTGCCTTGCGGGCGTCAAAGCTGCGTTTGAACACCTGCAGTTGCGCGATCGCCGCAGGCTCCAGCCCCAGGACCTGGGCACACAGGGCCTTGAGCGCACCCACGGGATGAGCAGCAGGCGCCCGGTCAGCCTCTGTTTCAGAAGGCGCATCGGCCGCCCGCAGGGCCTGCGCTGGCATTGCGGACAGAGGTAGTTTGAGTTCGGTCAGGCGAATCATGTCGGGCTCGTGGTGATCAAGCAGCGAGAGATGATAAGGCGGACCCCAGCTTTAGGGTCGTAGGCATCGCTTGGTGGTGAGTAAACTTGCAGAGTTGCCGGCTAGTGGTGTGCAGCAACAAGCAAATTTTGGGACTTATATGTTGCACCTGATGTGTTTTTTATGGGTTGGATTTATTTTTTCAGCTAGTGCGGTTGCCATGACTTTCGTCGTGCAGGGAAACTCGGTTTTCGCGACTGGTCCAGTCGTGGGCGAGGACTACATCAAGTTCGTCGCAGTGACTGACCAGCCTGGCGTTGAGCGGGTCGTACTACTCAATTCTCCCGGGGGTGACCTTTGGACCGGCATGACCATTGGGCGCAGAATCGCCGACAAAGGGCTCAGCACGGTCGCCGCTGGGTATTGCAATTCGGCCTGCTCAATCATCTTCTTAGGCGGTAAGGAGCGTACTTTTTCAGACGCTTTCCGGCCGGACCAGACCGTTATCGGAATTCATGGCCCACACGGTAAGGACACAAAAATCTTGAGTCCGCAGCAGGCTGGGCAAATATATGCTTTTTACAAACTTCGCATGGCGGATAAATTTAATTCGAATGTGATCAATAAAGCTTTGTACAGCATGGAGGATGCGGGCTCTATGCTCTGGGTTTTTGATCCAAAAAGACTACCGGCACGCGTGACCTATCACTGTGTTTCCTCTCAATCTTTGCGCAAAGATTGCACCGAATTCAAGGACCAATACGCACTGACCTTGGGGATCATCACCAGCGGCGACTTGACCAAGATTGAAGTGCCCGAAAAGCTGAGGGAAATTCCAAAAGTATTTGGAAGGGAGTTAAATCAGGGGTTTCTTGATGTGGAGGACTTTTACCGGGCGTTGACGAGCAGTCAGTGTGCATCAGAAAATTGCCGGCGTTTGATTATCAATTTTCGAACCAACGGCCTAGTCAATGCCAAAGAAAATAAGGCGCTAGCTATTCCTGTAAGCGGGCAGGGCCTTGGCGTATTGAGCGACCAGGCAAGCCCTGAAATGGCTTTTTTTGGTGCCATTTACCGTTGTAACCACGGTCTTGACAGGGCCGCCCGGCTGTGCGAGACCCAGGTCGTCAACGACTTTGATCTTCGCGGGTTTTATTCTGTCGACAAGTTGAACTCAATCGACACTTTGGCGAAACTTTCGGCACCTTCAGAAAAATTTTTCGCTAACGAGGAATATGGTGGTGGTATGACTAGCGCCAAAGCTTTGCGAACCCAAAAGCTGGTTGACATAACCCCGCAAAACGTCGACGGTATAAAAACTCTTGGAACGCAGGCGCTTGTTTTGGCTCTCAAGGGTGTGTCGCCACCGGTTCTGATCGATGTAGGCCAATCTGGCAGCACCCTGCCTGGCGCGCAAAGTCTGCTGCGTGGTGGATTTGCGTTTGATGACACGAATAGGGAGTTAGCCTACCAAGCTAGGTTTCACGGCCTTTTAAAGTTGCTGAGTCCTGATGTCTCAGCACCGATTGTTTTCTTTGCGAAGAATCGGGAGTGGTGGCATGGTGTCAACGCCGCAATGCGTGCCAAAAATCTGGGCTATGCCCAGGTGGGTTGGTACCGGGGCGGTTTGGACAGTTGGCAGGCTGCAGGCCTGCCGGTGGTGCCGGCTATCGTTCGAGCCGTTGCTGATTGACAGGACGAACTCCCAGTTTTGCCGCCCCAGCCCCTGGCCTGTTGGTTTAGCCGGGCAAAAATCCCTCGACCGACAGGTAGCGCTCACCAGTGTCGTAGTTGAAACCCAGCACGGTGGCGTCGGCCGGTAGCTCGGGCAGCTTTTGGGCAATGGCGGCCAGGGTGGCGCCGCTGGAGATGCCCACCAGCATGCCTTCTTCTCGTGCGCTACGGCGCGCCATTTCGCGAGCGGCCTCGGCCTCGACTTGGATCACGCCGTCCAATAGTGCGGTGTTCAGATTTTTTGGGATGAAGCCCGCGCCAATGCCCTGGATCGGGTGGGGCGCCGGTGCGCCGCCTGAGATCACCGGTGAAGCCTGGGGCTCCACCGCATAGACCTTCAGGCGGGGCCAGTAGGTTTTGAGTACCTGCGCGCAGCCGCTCAGGTGGCCGCCAGTGCCCACGCCGGTGATCAGGGCGTCAAGTCCGCCCGGAAAGTCAGCCAGGATTTCCAAAGCGGTGGTGCGCACATGCACCTCAATATTGGCCGGGTTGTCAAACTGCTGCGGCATCCAGGCGCCCGGGGTCGCTGCCACCAACTCTGCAGCCCGGGCAATGGCGCCTTTCATGCCTTTTTCGCGCGGTGTGAGCTCAAAGCTCGCGCCATAGGCCAGCATCAGGCGGCGCCGCTCGATCGACATGCTGTCGGGCATCACCAAAATCAGTTTGTAGCTTTTGACCGCCGCTACCATGGCCAGGCCGACGCCGGTGTTGCCTGAAGTGGGTTCGATGATGGTGCCGCCGGCCTGCAGCACGCCACTGCGTTCGGCGTCTTCCACCATGGCCAGCGCGATGCGGTCCTTGATGGAGCCGCCTGGGTTGCTGCGCTCGGACTTGATCCAGACCTGAGCCTGGGCTCCAAACAGGCGGTTGATGCGCACATGGGGGGTGTCGCCGATGGTGTCGAGAATGCTGTCAGCTTTCATGGTGGGGCTCCGCAGTGGTGATCTCTGTATTTTCTGCGCTCGTACAGACGGGCTTTGGCATAAGGTTATGAAAGCCCACGATAATGCCTGTGTGAAGCCTGCCAGACTGCCGCTGGTGCATCTCTGGAAACAGGGCACTGGAGGAACGTCCGGACTGCGTAGGGCAGCGTAGCAGCTAACAGCTGTCCACTGAAAGCCGGGTGCGCGAGCGCACGGTACAAGGTGAGGATCAGAGCAACAGAGACGAGTCGCCGCCGGGTAACCGGTGGCGGGTGAAACGGGCAATCTCTACGCGCAGCAATACCAAGTAGGCACACGCAAAGCGTCGCGGTTCGCCGCAGCGTCATGACCGGGGCCCCCGGAGTGTGCGGGTAGGTAGCACCGAGCTGCTGGGTGACCAGCAGCCCAGATTGATGGCAGTCACGCGGCGGGCAACCGCCGTGCACAGAATCCGGCTTATCGGTAGGCTTCACATTTTTGAGTCAGACGCGAAGGGGAGCAGGTCAAGAGCGTAGACAAAGAGGAACATGGTTTTTTTTCGCTTGTGCAGTCTGGCACTGTTGTTGACAGTGGCGCACGGGGTGGCAAGGCCCCAGGCGCTCAAGCCTGCTGCGCCTGCGCCCTTGCCGCTGCTCTTACCGCTGCCCCTGCCTCATGTGGTGCCACCCCCGCCGGGGCTGTCCGCCCAAGCCTCCGCCCTGTCGCCCTGTGTCGCCTTTGCAGCAACCCTGCCCAATGTGCGGCGTGAACTGTGTGAGGCAGCGCAGCTCCTGCCCGGCTCGGCTCGCTCGGTCAAAGGGCAGCCTCTTTGGACGCGTGACATCCTGCCGGCCAAACCGGGTTTGCGGGTGTTGGTGGTGGGCGCCATTCATGGCGATGAGTTGTCTGCTGGCTCGGTGGCCCTGCACTGGATTCGTTTGGCCAGCCAGCCTCCGGCGGACACGCCGCTGCCGATCCATTGGCGTTTTGTGCCAGTGCTCAACCCGGATGGCGTGTTTGCCCGCCCGCCCACCCGGGTCAATGCCAGTGGGGTTGACCTGAACCGAAATTTCCCCACGCCCAACTGGACCCGTGACGCCAAAATTTATTGGGAAAAGCGCACCGCACGCGATCCGCGCCGCTGGCCCGGGCCAACAGCCCTGTCTGAGCCTGAATCGAGTTTTTTGCACCAGCAGATGCTCAGCTTTCAGCCCCAATTGATCGTCAGCATTCATGCGCCCTATGGCGTGCTCGATTTTGACGGCCCCTTCACGCCACCCTCCCGGCTGGGCCGCTTGTACCTCGATCAGGTCGGTATTTTTCCGGGCTCCTTGGGCAATTACGGCGGTGTCCACAAGGGGGTGCCGGTGGTGACGGTGGAGTTGCCCAACTCATTGCGCACGCCGCTCGATTCCGAAATGCGCCAAATGTGGTTCGATCTGTTGCGTTGGACGACCGAGCGGCTGGCGCCAAGCCAGTTCGGCCGATAGGCCTTAAAAGCGTTCCTGCGGCAACAAAAACCGCCACTGCCCGAGCGGCAAGCTGCCCAGCATGATGCGCCCGATGCGCACGCGCCGCATGCCGGTGATCTGCAAGCCAGCATCTTCGCACAAGCGGGCCAGCAGGCCCGGTTGGCCTCCTTTGATCGCGCAGCGCAGCCGGCTGCTGCCCTCGCTGTGGCTGTTGAGGCTGATTTTGAGCTTGGCACGCGCCGGTGCTGCCCCTTCGGATGCCCGGTTCAGACGGCGCAGGGCCTCAGGGCTGATGTTGCCGGCCACCTCCACCATCAACTCGTGCTCGATCAGGGCAGCGTCCTCAAGCAGCTTGCGCGCCACGCGCCAATCTTGGCTGAAGACCAGCAAGCCGCTGGCGCCCGGCTCCAGCGGCACCAGCGCGTCCAATCCGACCAGGTGGCGCTTGAGCAGGCGCTGACTGGCTTCGTCACCGACCATTTGCCTGGCCTGGGTCAGCAACTGCCGCGCCGGCGGTGGTTCGCCCGGTCGGGGGCGCTGGGCGTCTGGCGCCAGGCGACCATCGTCAAGGCCTGCCGGCTTGTGCAGCAGCAGGGTTGCAGAGGTGGCGCCCAGCAGGCTGGCGTCACGGTCCAGCGTGACCACCTGTTGCTGTACCCGGTGCTGCGGCTCTTCGACCACCTGGCCGTCTACCCGCACCCAACCGCCGGCAATGTACTGTTCGGCCTCGCGGCGCGAGCAGGGTACGAGCGCTGCCACCCGCTTGGCCAGGCGCTCGCCGGTCTCGGTCACGGCTGGCCGGCCTCGATGCGCGCCACATGAGCCAGCAGCGAACGCTTGGCCACCGGCCACATGCGCGGGGGCACATCGTCGTAGGCGCGGGCTACCCAGTCGTCGGGCGTGCCCTCGGGCTGGGCTTGCATCACCGCCAGAATCTTGGCCTCTCGTTTGAGCCGATGGGCTTTGAGGCGGGTAATCGCCGCCCGGGCCTCACCGCCTACACCGCCGATGGCGTAGCCGTGCGCCGGCAGGATGAAGCCGACGCGGTGCTGGTCGCAGGCTTGAGCCAGGCGGTCCAGCGAGTCAAGGTAGGCGCTCATATTGCCATCGGGTGGATCAACCACGGTGGTGCTGCCGTTGAGGATGTGGTCGCCGCTGAACAACAGGCCGTCTTCGAGCAGCAGCAGGCACAGGTGGTTGGCGGCATGGCCCGGGGTGTAGATCACCATCAGGGTGTGGGTGAAATCGCTCTCTGGCCCCTGTCCGTTCAGGGTGAGCAGCGCCTTGTTTTCTAGTGAACGGTCTGGCTCGAATCGGCTGTTTTCGCGTGCCGTGGGTGCTGAGGGCAGGCCCAGAATCGGCGGCTGCGACTGGCACAGGGCCTGCAAGGGCCGCGCACCAGGGGAATGGTCGGGATGCGAGTGGGTGCACACAATCATGCGGATATCGCCGCCAGCGGCGCGCCACAGCCGCTCTAGGTGCGCCGGGTCGGCCGGGCCGGGATCGATCGCGACATAGCCGGTGTGCGGGTCGCCCACCAAGTAGCTGTTGGTGCCAGGGCCGGTCATCACGCCCGGGTTGGGCGCGGTCAGGCGTAGCAGGTTTTTCAAGAGCGCAACCGGCTGCTCGCACTGCCAGTCCAAAGCATGCAGCAATTGCCCATCCGGGCAGACCAGGGCGAGTTCGCCGTAGGGCTGCTCGTGCTCCATGTAGCGGGCCTCCTGCCCGGCCAGCAGGCCGGCGCGCGGACAACTGGTCCACAGTGGCTCTTCGGTGGCGGCACAGGCTTGCAGCAGCGCATCCACATGGGCATAGGCCCGTAGCCGCTCGAGCGTGCGGATGGTCGGAAAGATCATGAAAAACTGCCCGGCCTCGTGGCGCGCCAAGGCGTCGGCCGGACGCACCCAGACCGGCTCGAATTGCTCGCGTCCGTCAGCCACTGGGGTTTGCCCGGCGGGCATGCGCGCCACCAAAAACGGCACGTCAAACCGGCGCGGCAGGTCCCGGTCGGTGACCCAGTGCGCCAGCACAAACACCGAATCGGCAGCCAGCAGCAGGCTGCGCGCCTGGCATTGGGCGGCAAAAGGCTGGCTGCGGTCCAGCGCGGCGATGTCCTGCTGGTCAGCCGCTCGGCCGTCAGGGTGTTGCGCCAGCAGCACGCCGAGCTCTTCAAAGCTCTCGCGTATGGCGGCAATGGCCTGCGTCAGGTGCAGTTCGCTCTGGCCGGGGCGGCGCGTCGCCAAAGCGTGGCTGGCGGCATCGAGCAGGTCGATGCCGCCGCCGGGAAACACATAGGCGCCGGGCGCAAAGCTGGCCGTCAGCGAGCGGCGCGTCATCAGCACCTCCAGCCCGGCCGCGCCATCGCGCAGCAGCAGCACGGTGGCCGCAGGGCGGGTGGGAGCGGGATCGCGCTGGGGGTGCAGCAGTTGAGAGGTTCTGGTCATGGCTGGATTTTGCGGCCAAAAAGGCAGTATCGTCTGCCCCTTCATGGAACTTCAGGCGCTTGTTTGCGTAAACCTTATCCCTGGCCGACATACAAGGCCTATCATTGCCAGCCCCTGTTGGGCCAACTATTTTTTGGAAGTCAAGCCATGTCCCCTACTCAGATTGTTCGCCAGTTCCGCCGCAGCTTTTGGCCCGCGGTGGGAGTGCTTTTGGCGCTTTCACTAACCCACCCCCTCACTGCCCTGGCCCAGGCCTGGCCGACCAAACAATCCATCAAGCTGGTGGCGGTATTTCCGCCTGGCGGCTCGGTGGACCAGGTGGCGCGCCTGTTGGCGCCGGCCCTGTCGCAGCAGCTTGGACAGTCGGTGATTGTTGAGAACAAGGGCGGCGCTTCGGGCTCGATTGGCGCGGCTGCGGTGGCCGCCGCGCCCCCCGATGGCTACACCTTTGCGGTGGTGTTTGACACCCATGGGGTGAACCCGAGCCTGATTCCGAGTCTGCCATTTGACTCCAAAAAAGACCTGGTTCCCGTGGTGCTGGTGGGTACCGGAGCAATGGTGTTAGCCACGCCGGCGGGCTCTGATTTCAAAACCCTGGCCGATGCAGTGGCCGCCGCAAGCACGCCCAAAGGCGCAAGCTTTGGAACCATCGGCTCGGGCAGTCTGGGCCATCTGGCAATGGCGCTGCTGGGCAAGAGCAACGGGCTCGATTTTCAGCACATCCCCTACAAAGGCGGCGGCCCTTTGCTCAATGACGCCCTGGCCGGCCATGTGCCGCTGGCCATTGGCTCGGTTTTTTTGCTCAAGCCGCAGATCGACGCGAAGCGCCTGCGCCCCCTGGCCGTGACCACCAGCAAGCGCTCGCCCGACCTGCCAGAGGTACCCACGCTGGCCGAGAGTGGCTTTGCCGGCTTTGAGGCGCCGGCCTGGTGGGCCGTGCTGGCCCCAGCCCGCACCCCGCCCGATGTGCTGGCGCGCATGAACGAGGCGCTGAACCGAGTTTTGAAAGCGCCCGAGCTGGCCCGGCGCCTTGACGCCCAGGGCATTGACGTGGTGGGCGGCACGCCCGAGGCCGCGCGCGTCTACATCGAGCGGCAAATGGACCTGTGGGGCAAGGTGGTGCGGGACAACAACATCAAGGCCGACTGAAGCCGCGACCGCCATCGGCTGGAACTCAGGCCTCGGCTGTGACGCCCAGTGCCACCAGCAGGCGCGCCACCATGTTGTAAGCGGCAATGGCGCTGGTGAGCTCGACGATCTGGGTTTCGTCAAAATGCCGTTGTAGCGCCTCAAACACATCGTTGCCAACCGTTACATCAAGCGTCATTTGCGCCGCATAGCGCACCACCAGTGCTTCGAGTTCACCCAGCGCGGGGTCGCTGCTGGCGCTGCGTGCATCAGCCGACACCACACGATGCAGTGCCTCGAGCTCGGCTGCTGTGCCACCGGCGGCCAGAAAATCGGGCGCATGGTGGTGGTATTCGTAGTCGGCGCCGGTCAGCAGTGCCACGGTGCAGATGCCAAGCTCGCGCAGCTTGCGGCTGGTTGGCAACTCGGTGCGAACCGCCTTGAGAAAAACATTCCAGCCCCGCGCCACCGGCTCACTCCAGAGCAGCGCCCGGTCCAGGTTGAGCAGGCGGCCACCGCGGCGTGCCAGGATGGCGTCTACCAGCGCCTGCGGCTGGGGTTTGCGCTCGGGAGCCCAGTCATTGATACGCATGTTTGGCCTTGTATGTGCGATCTAAAGCCCCAGAGGATAAGCGGATAATTCCGCCATGCGAATCCCGTTCACCAAAATGCAAGGCGCCGGCAATGATTTTGTTGTGCTCGACGAGACCCAGCGGTGCTACGGCCTCTCATCGGCGCAGTACCGTTGGCTGGCCGATCGGCACTTTGGCGTTGGCGCCGATCAGATTTTGTCAGTGCGCCCGTCCCCCGCGCCGGGCATTGATTTTGAATACCTGATCCACAACGCCGACGGCCAACAGGTTGAACAGTGTGGCAATGGCGCGCGCTGCTTCGCCCGCTTTGTGCATGACCGCGGGCTGAGCACCAAAACCTGGCTGCGGGTGCAAACCCTGGCCGGCCTGATTGAGCCGCAACTCCAGCCCGACGGGCAGGTGATGGTGGACATGGGGCGGCCGGTATTTAAGCTCGCCGATGTGCCTTTTGAAAGCGCCGGCCTGCAGCCCCGAGATTGGGGCGAATGGCAGCAGTGGCCGTTGGACCTGCCCGATGGCGCGGTGGTCTGGCTGGCGGTGCTGTCCATGGGCAACCCCCATGCGGTCCAGTTGGTCACTGATGTGGATGCGGCCCCGGTCGCGCTGCAGGGCCCAGGCATTGAAAATCACCGGCGCTTTGCGCGGCGCGTGAACGCTGGCTTCTTCCAAGTCACAGACCGCAATCACGTGCGCTTACGCGTTTTTGAGCGCGGCGTTGGCGAGACGTTGGCCTGCGGCAGTGGCGCCTGCGCGGCGGTGGTGGCCGGCATTCGTCAGGGCCTGTTGGCGAACCGGGTGCAGGTTCAAACCCGCGGCGGCGAACTCACCATCGACTGGCCTGGTGGCCAGGCCAATGTACGTATGACTGGCCCAGCCAAGCCGGTATTTGAAGGCCAGGTTGACCTGCCCGATGCACCGTGAACATCTCAGCACCATTTTTTTAAGCATCCATGAACACGTCTATGAGCACGCCCTTGACACAGCCCATCACCGAAGACGATATCGCCAACTACTTGGCCAGCACCCCGGATTTTTTTGAGCGCCATGCCGAACTGCTGGCTGCAGTGCACCTGACCAGTCCGCACCATCAGCGCGCGGTCAGTCTGCAAGAGCGCCAAGCTGAAATGCTGCGCGAGAAAATCAAGGTGCTGGAGAACCGCCTGATGGACCTGCTGCGCCATGGCAACGAGAACCTGCTGCTCTGCGCGCGCCTGCTGCGCTGGGCCAGCAGCCTGTTTGGCGCCGCTGGCGGCGCCGAGTTACCGCCCCACATCATGCGCGAAATTGCCACCCGGTTTTCTGTGCCTCAAGTCGGTTTGCGTCTGTGGGATGTGGCCCCAGCTTGGGGCGAGGCCATGTTCACCCAAGGTGTGAGCCCGGAGCTCATCGGGTTTGCCAGTGCACTCGAGGAGCCGTTTTGCGGCCTCAACACCGGCTTTGAGGTGACCGCCTGGCTGCCTGATCCGCTGGCGGTTGCTTCGCTGGCTATTTTGCCGCTGCGCCTGCCGCTGGCCGACGGTGCCACCGGTGCTTTGTTTGGCCTGTTGGTACTCGCCTCACCCGATTCGCAGCGTTTCAACAACGCCATGGGCACCGAGTTTCTTGAGCGTCTGGCTGAACTGTGTGGGGCGGCCCTCTCCCCCCTGCACCGGCGCTGAAGCAGGCTTGGCCGTGGCTCACAACCCTGCTGCCGCCCAGGCCCTGTGCGAGCGTTACTTGCTGCACGCGCGGGTAGAAAAACGCCTGGCCGAGCGCACACTGAGCCTCTACGCGATCGATTTGCACAAACTTCGGGCCCATGCCGCCGAGGCTGATCTGGCGCTCGAGCAGGTTCAAAACACCCAGATCCGGCGCTGGGCCGCGCAAATGCATTCGCGCGGACGCAGCGCGCGCGGCATCGCCCTTATTTTGTCGGGCTGGCGCGGTTTCTACACTTGGTTGGGACGCACCGATCAGGTCGCCAGCAACCCGGTGCAGGACGTGCGCGCACCCAAAGCTGGTAAACCCCTGCCCAAGGCGCTGGGGGTTGACCAGGCCATGCAACTGGCTGACTTTGATGCCAGCACTGATGCCCCCTGGCTGGTGGCCCGAGACACGGCCATGCTGGAGCTGCTTTATAGCAGCGGCCTGCGGGTGAGTGAATTGACCGGGTTGGATGTCAATGCCAGTGCCCAGGCGCGCGGCTGGATTGACCTGCAGGCAGCCCAGGCCCATGTGCTGGGAAAGGGCAGCAAGCGGCGCAGCGTGCCAGTTGGCTCCGAGGCACTGCTGGCCCTGGAAAATTGGCTGGCTGTGCGCACTCAGCAGGGCCCCATCGAGCAGTCGGCGCTCTTTATCGGGCGCAGTGGCACGCGGCTGACGGCCCAGTCGGTCGGGCAGCGGCTGCGCCGGCGCAGCCGCCAGGCCGGCCTGGCCATGCCGGTACACCCGCACATGCTGCGCCACTCCTTTGCCAGCCACCTGCTGCAATCCAGCAGCGACCTGCGCGCCGTGCAAGAGCTGCTCGGGCATGCCAACATCCGCACCACCCAGGTCTACACCCGGCTCGATTTTCAGCACCTCGCCCGCGCCTACGACGCCGCCCACCCCCGCGCCAAGCGCAAGCCCTGAGCACAGCAAAACTGGATCTGGTAGGGCTGCTCGGGGGCTGAATTAATTGGAATCTGACCCCAATTGTTCCAATTGTTCGAATTAATTGGAATCTGACCCCAATTGTTCAATTGTTTGGTTGCGCAGCCGCACCCGGAGATAATCGCTGCCCACACAAGCCACCACCCAGGATTGCCATGACACTGATTCCCGCCACCATACTCACCGGCTTTCTGGGTTCGGGCAAAACCACCCTGCTCAAGCGTGTGCTGACCGAGGCCCACGGGCAAAAGATTGCGGTCATCGAAAACGAGTTTGGCGAGGAAAACATAGACAGTGATATTTTGGTCTCTGACACCCAGGAGCAGATCATCCAGATGAGCAATGGATGCATCTGCTGCACCATCCGAGAAGACTTGCGCGGCGCGCTGCGCGACCTGGCCGAGAAAAAACGCACGGGCGAGCTGGTGTTTGACCGGGTCGTGATCGAGACCACCGGCCTGGCTGACCCTGGCCCGGTAGCCCAGACCTTTTTCATGGACGACGAAATTGCCGAGAGCTATTTGCTCGACTCTATTTTGACGCTGGTCGACGCCAAGCATGCCGCTGTCCAGCTCAATGACCGGCAGGAGGCACGCCGCCAGGTGGGCTTTGCTGACCAGATTTTTATCAGCAAAACTGACCTGGTGCTGCCCGCCGAGGTAGACGCCCTGATGCACCGGCTAAAGCACATGAACCCCCGAGCGCCGCAAAAAGCCGTGCATTTTGGCGATGTCGCCTTGAGCGAGGTGTTTGACCTGCGCGGCTTCAACCTCAATGCCAAGCTCGACATAGACCCGGACTTTTTGAAAGACGAGCCGCATGAGCACGGCCATGCTGGCCATGACCACGATCACGACCACGACCACCATGACCACGGTCCAGAAGCGCATTGCGACCATCCCTCGCACCAAAACCAGCAGGCCGGGCCGGGCCACCATCACCACCATGACGATGATGTCAAGAGCTTTGTGTTCAGGTCAGACAAGCCCTTTGATGCGCGTCGGCTGGAGGATTTTTTAGGCGCCGTGGTCAATATCTATGGCCCGCGCATGTTTCGCTACAAAGGCGTCTTGAACATGCAGGGCAGCGAGCGCAAGGTGATTTTTCAAGGCGTGCACCAGCTGATGGGCAGCGACCTGGGCCCGCCCTGGGGGGAGCAGGAGCCTCGGGTGAGCAAGATGGTGTTCATCGGCATCGAATTGCCTCGCGATATTTTCTTGCAAGGCCTCAACCAGTGCTTGGTGGCCTCCGATCGCCGGCCGGCCGGTTTGGACACCGGCCCGGCTTCTTTGCCCCCCGCCTGAAAAATTGGGATTTCTCCGGCCCTAAACCGCTACACTCGCGCGCCGTGCAAGATCAAGCAGGCGTTCGGCGACTGCTTTAATTCAAAAAAAGCAGGGCTGGTGTGAAGAAAAATGGGAGCCGCTGTGTCAGGGCGGATCGCCGCGCTGATGAAAAATAGCATGTGCACGCGCATTCTGCGAGGAGTCAAGATTGAAAGCTCAAGCCGCCAAAGCCAAACCAAGCCCGGCCAAACCTAGCCCGGCCAAACC
>SXGQ01779701.1_pt1 | contig 12929 bp, 7 predicted proteins | sample 3178371 | NCBI WGS metagenome assembly SXGQ01 (sample SAMN11356859, study PRJNA531348) | freshwater metagenome | isolation source: freshwater sample F1-20 | place: China: Fuxian Lake, Yuxi | collected 2017-12-25
CTGGAGTTCGAGGTGCACCGCCCTTTCTACGACTGGCTCCTCCGCACGCTCGACACCCCCGCCAAGCCGCAGCAGATCGAATTCGCCCGCCTGAACCTGACCTACACCGTCATGTCCAAGCGCCGCCTGCTCGAACTCGTGCAGGAGAAACGCGTGTCGGGCTGGGACGACCCTCGCATGCCCACCATCTCCGGCATGCGCCGCCGCGGCTACACCCCGGCCGCGGTCCGCAAGTTCTGCGAGACGATCGGCATCACGAAGCATAACTCCCTCTCCGACGTCGCCCTCCTCGAGCACGCCGTCCGCGACGACCTCAACAAGACCTCCTCCCGCTTCATGGCGGTGCTGGACCCGGTGCGCCTCGTCATCGAGAACTACCCCGAAGGCCAGGTCGAAGAGCTCGAAGCCGTCAACAATCCCGAAGACCCCTCCGCCGGCACCCGCCAGGTGCCCTTCTCCAAGACGCTGCTCATCGAGCGCGCCGACTTCATGGAGATCCCGGAGAAGAAGTATTTCCGCCTCACGCCCGGCCAGGAGGTCCGCCTCCGCTGGGGCTACTTCGTGACCTGCACCGGCTGCAAGAAGGACGCCGCCGGCAACGTCACCGAAGTCACCTGCACCGACGATCCCGCCACCCGCGGCGGCGACGCCCCGGACGGCCGCAAGGTCAAGGGCACCATCCATTGGGTCTCGGAGAAGCACGCCGGCGACGTCGAGGTCCGCCTCTACGACCGGCTCTTCGCGCACGAGGACCTGAACGACATCCCCGAAGGCACCGACTGGCGCACGCTCCTCAATCCCGGCTCGCTCAAGACGATCCGCGGCTTCGTCGAGCCCGCCCTCCTCGCCCTCGCGCCGAGCACCCGCGTGCAGTTCGAACGCACCGGCTACTTCTGCGCCGACGCCAAGGACTCCCTGCCCGGCAAGCCCGTCTTCAACCGCACCGTCGGCCTGAAGGACTCCTGGGCGAAGGCAGTCGCGAAATAAGGTAGGGGCGCGACGGCGTCGCGTCCGTTCGCCGCTTAGCATGCCCAATCAGGGCATGCCTTCGGGGCATACCATATCCGTCAGCCACGGATGCGACGTCGTCGCATCCCTACCCATTCTTCGGCCCAACCCTGGCCAACCGGCCCTCTGATCAATCGATCAACAAAACTGCCCCCACCCCCACCCCTACCCCTGCCCCTTCCTTAAACACCCTTGACCCACCCCCCACCCTCCCTTTGATGCACCTTCTAGCTGTTAACAAAGGAGAGGTGGCAGAGTGGTCGATCGCGCTGCATTGGAAATGCAGTGTACCGCAAGGTACCGAGGGTTCGACTCACTCCCTCTCCGCCAGCTCGACAATTCGCTTTGCTCAGGAGCCGGAGATAGGGCTTGGGACAGGGCCAGACGTGCCGGAGGGATGAGAACCCAGGGTTCGACGGAGCGAGGCTTGTCCTCGCGGAGATGGGCCGCCCGATGGGCGTCGCTTGCGATGGCCGAAGGCCAGCCAATCCCTCCCTCTCCGCCAGCTAGATTAAAGCCCGAAAGTCCTTACTTTCATGGGTTAGCCACGCGCACTCTAACAAAGTCTCTAACAACCTATCGCCAGGTGGGGTCAGCACTGCGTGCTGACCTAACTAGGTCGCCACGCCGTGGCGACCCTACCCGACCCCACCCCCTCAGAGCGCGACGATCATAAAGGTCAGGATGAGTCTGGTCCGGAGGCGCAGCTTGGAGACGAAGACGGCGGAAACGAGGCCGACTGTCAGGTAACCGAAGGCCTGCTCGGCCAGGAAACTTGACCAGCCGTCCTGATCCTTCACGGCCGCATGAAGCCAGAAACGGATCGGCAACGCGCACAGGATGACGATGAAATATCCGGCGACCTCCCGGCGTAGGTTCCGCTTGAATTCGGAGGGTCCGCTATTGGGCATGCTCGTAAGGCTTCTCGGCGGGCACGATCACCGGAGCGATGACGGACTTCCACACGGCGTAGCCGGCCGGGAGCATGTGGATGTCACCGGGCTTGAAGAGTTCTTCCCTCGGCTTGTCATCGGCGCCGATGAGCGGCTCGGTGACGTCGATGAACTTCATCCACGGCTGCGTGGCGCACTCCCGGGCGAGCAAGGCGTTCGTCCGGCGGATCTCGGCGATCTTCTCGAAGCGCTTGCCGGGACTGGGCACGACGCCGAGGACGTAGAGACGGGCCTGCGGCAAGGCGGCGTGCAGCTTGCCATGGAGCCTGCGGAAATGCGCAAGGACTTCCTCGGGCTCGGCGCCGGCGTTGATATCGTTGCTGCCTTCGTAAAGAACGACCGCCCGCGGCTTGAACGGGATGGCGAGGTTATCGACGAACCAATCCGCGGCCTGGTTCATGCGGCTGCCGCCGATGCCGAAATTATGGACGGTCAGCGGCGCGAGGTCCTGCCTCACGGTCTTCCATAGCTGCATGTGCGAGCTGCCGAGACAGATGACGCCGCCGGGCGCCGGCGGCGCCTTCTGCGCGCCGGTCAGGACCTTCTGATATAAGGCCATCACCTTCGCGGACGAGGACTTGTCCGTCAGGACCTCGTCGGCCGCGATGACGGCGGGCGTCGTCAGGAGGAATGCGCAGAGGAGACGCAGGGGCATGCCGCTTACTTAGCGTCTTTGGGCTTCTTTGTCTTGTTCTTTTTCTCCTCCTTGTTGCCGCTGCGGCCGGAACCGTCGCCGACTTCGTCCTTGTGACCGGCGCCGGGATCCAGGCCCGCCAAAGCGGCCGCAAGGCGGGCACGGGCGGCCACGGCGGCTTCGTCCTTGGTGTCGGCCGCGACGGCGACCTCGAGGAACGGCGCGTCCTTCATGTCGTAAAGGGCGCCGGTCTGGTCGAGCTTCCAGCCCGCTTCGCGGACGTAGTAGTGGTTGCTGAGCTGGCAATAGGCCCAGGTCCGCGGGGACTTCGTATCGCCCTTGAACTGCGCGACAAGGCTGCGGCCATCGATCACGCGACCAGCCGGCAGCGGCGCACCGCCGAGTTCGGCGAAGGTCGGCAGGAGGTCGCTGGCGTCCGCGACGTTGGCGTTCACCTTGCCGGCCGGGGTGACGCCGGGCCAGGCGGCGATGAACGGGACGAGGCCGCCGCCCTCTTTCATCGAACCCTTCTCTCCTTCGATGCGGCGGCCAGCGATGGTCGCTTCGGGCGCGTTGGACTTGGCGCTCCCGTTGTCGCCCATGAAGACGACCAGGGTGTTGTCACGCAGCCTGAGGCGGTCCAGTTCCGCCATGAGCTTGCCGACCAGCTTGTCCATGTAGGCGATGTTATCCGCATAATGGCGCTTCCTTCTGGCCGAGTCACCTTCGCCCTTCGGCGCGGGGATACTGTCAGGCGTCGGCAGGATGTCTCCATGCACGTGCGACATCGAGTAATAGAGGAAGAAGGGGCCGGACTTATGCGCCTCGAGCCAGGCGGTCGCGTCCTTGTGCAGCAGGTCAGGGATGTACTCGTCGTCCTTCACCGGCACGGTCTGTCCGTCGAGCACGTAGGTGTCAGGGTCGCCGCGGACCTCGCCGCCCTCGGACATCGGCTTGGCGACCTTGCTGTTCCAATACATGCCGCTACCCTTGAAGTAGAATTCGTGGTCGAAGCCCCAATCCGACGGATCGCCCGACGGCGTGAGCTGGCCCCACTTGCCGATCATCGCGCTCGCGTAGCCGGCCTGCTTCAAGACGATCGGGATCATGACCTCGGCCTTCTCGCCGGTGCGGATGACGGTCTTGCAGGCGTCCTGCGTGACCGCTCCGGTCCGGAAGCCATAACGTCCGGTCAGGATCAGGGCCCGGGACGGGCCGCAGAGCGGCACGGTGTAGAAGCGCGTGAAGCGCACCCCGGCGTTCGCCAACGCGTCGATGTGCGGGGTCTTGTAGCGGTCGGAACCATTGCAGCCCACTTCGGCGAAACCGAGATCGTCGGCCAGGATGAAGACGATGTTCGGTTTCGGGGCGGCGGTCGAGCCCAAGCAGACCAGGGTCAGGAGCAGTGAAAGCAAGGCGCGCATGGGGTTGCCTATGTAACCCCGGGGAGGCCGAAAGTTTGCCCATAAAACGGTGTTTCCATGCCTACTCCTGCCCTTCATGGTCAGCCCATGCGCCCCACCCTCCTCGCCCTGCTCGCCTGCGCCACCCTTTCGGCCGCCGACATCAAGGTCACCCCACACGAAGCCGTCGACGTCGCCCAGGACGGCAAGGTCGTCGCCCGCTTCATGATGTCCCACGACGTCAGCACCCCGGCCAAGCGCCTGGAAAACTACAAGCCCTACCTCCACGTCTTCGACCCCAGCGGCGCCCTGCGCCTGACCAAGGGCCCGGGCTTCAACTTCACCCACCACCGCGGCATCATGCTCGGTTTCATGAAGATCACGGTCGACGGCAAGACCTACGACCGCTGGCACATGGTGAAAGGCGACCAGGTGGTGACCGCCGTCCAGCCGACCGCCGACGGTTTCGTGGCCGCGATCGACTGGCAGGGCGAATCCGCCACGGCCAAGCCGATCCTCACCGAGGAACGCGCCTTCACGTTCACCAAACCCGCCGCCCCCTTCTACCTCGGCATCGAGATGCGGAGCATGCTCGTGCCTGGCCAAGGCGAGACCAAGATCGACGGCGACCCTGAGCACGCCGGCGCCCAATTCCGTCCGTCCGAGAAGATCGACGGCACGAAGACGACCTACGTCTACCCCGGCAAGGACGTCCAGATCCACAAAGTGCGCGACCTGACCTGGGTCGCCGAGATCTTCACGACCGAAGGCAAGACCTTCACGGCCCTGCTGCTCAACCACCCTTCCAACCCCAAGGACACGGCCTTCTCGGCCTACCGCGACTACGGTCGCTTCGGCGCCTTCCCGAAGGGCGTCGCCACGCCAGAATCCCCTTTCAAGCTGCGCTACCAGTGGCTCATCGCCGAAGGGGATGTCCGCGACGCCGCAGCCTTCCAGCAAGCCTACAACGCTTTCGCCGGCGCGAATGAGCCGACGCCGGCCGTGACGGTCATGCTCGCCGAACAACCGAAGCCGAAGGCTCCGGCCAAGAAGTAAGCTGACTTAGGCGCCGACGCCCTTCCGGACGCGACCGATCGCGGCGGACTGGCGTTCGCGCAGGATGGCCTGGGCTTTGAGCACCTTCGCCTTCGCGGCGGCCGGGTCCTTGGCCATGGCCAGCACGGCCGGGACGATGCCCGCGAGCTGCGGTTCGTCGTCGAGGTCGAAGAGCCACTCGTTCAGGCCGATGTCCTTCCACATATTGCCCTTGGAGGTCTGTTCGGCCCAGCGACACACGATGGCCGGGATGCCGTTGCCGATGCACATGATGGGCGAGTGCATCTCGTTGCCGAAGAGGCCGGCGCTGCGGACGTAGACGCTGAGCGCTTCGTCGGTGAGCCAGTAATCCTGACGCCAGACCACGCGCTCCTTCACGTCCTCAGGCAGCTTGTCGTAAAGGATCTCTTTGCCCAAGGCCATCTGGGTCCGGTCCTCGGGGCAGATCAGCACCTTCAGGTCGGTCTGCTTGACCACCGCGACGATGGCTGCGCGTAGTTGGGCGTGGTCATGCTCCTTCATCTCGTCGTTACGCTTCTGCTTCACGGGGTCGAAGGCGCGCTCCTTGTGGATGGTCCAATAAGGCGTGCTGCGGTAACGCGGGATGCAGCAGAGGAACTTGCCCCGCTCGAGGCCCCAGCCGTGCAGGAAAGCCTCGGCTTTCTCCTCATTGCGCAGGTCAGTGGCGAACGCGCCGTCCGGTCCGAATTCCATCACCGGGCACTTCACGCCGCCGGCCTTGGCGGTCTCGAGCGAGATCGAATCACGGAAGTAGACGAACTGGGCGCCGCTGAGGATCTCGACCGTCTCCGGGGTCGGCACACCTTGGGTGATCCCGAGCACGCCGTAGGGCTTCGGACCCTGCTTGCGCCACATCGCGACCTGTTTCTCGCCCACGAGCGAAGGACCGGAACCGTGGAGCAGGAAATCGTTCTCGGCGTAGAGCTTGGCGACGTCGGGCCTGGGCCCGACGAACTTCAGCTTCGGGAAACGGGCCGCCAATATCTCCTTCACGCCGTTATCGACGTTGGAAGGCCACAGGGTGATCTCGGCCTCAGGGAAATATTTCTCCAGCAGCGCCAGCATGCCCGGCGTGTGGGCGATGTCCCCGATGTTCACCGTCTGCCAGGACGAGCGCAGGACCACGCGCGGGGCGCGCTTGCCTTCGGCCGCGCCAAGCGAAGCGGCGATGGCCGCCACGAAGGCGGATTCCAGGAAACGGCGACGGTTAAGCATGGGGATAAAGGGCTAGAGTCAGGGATAGGGCTAGGGCTAGGGCTGGGGTTAGGTTGAGTCAAACTCCCCTTCCCTGCGCGAAGGTATCGAATGCCCAAGGGAGACCGGAAACCGGAAAGAAAGCTACGGTATGTTTGGTAGGGTTGAGCGGCCCGCTCAACCGCGGCTGACCGGGCCGGTCAGCCCTACCGAGAAACTACCCCAGCCAATCATCCCACCTCCAGTTTGAATCTATCGGTACGACCGATTTCCAGGTCTCAGGTCTCGGCTACAGGCTCGGGAACAGGTTCAGTTTCGGGAGCCAGCCCTGGGACCCGCAACCGAACCTGAATACCTGAACCAGACACCCGATGTCCGAGACCTGTGACCTGAAAATACCCCCAGCCAATCATCCGGTCTCCCTTTGAGCCCCAACCGCTAACCGCCAACCGCAGACACCTCTTTAGTTAGCATCAATTCTTCTTCCCCTCTTCGCGTCCGGGCAACATCGCGAAATACTGCTCCCGCACGGCCTTCACCTTGGCCTTCATCGGCTCGACCTGGGGGGTCAGTTCGGCGTAGGACCGGGCGATCTCTTCGAGGTTCTTGTCGCGTTGCGGGATATCCTTCAGCGCGGCGGCGAGGGCCTTTTCGGCGTTGGCTTTTTCGCTCTGGGCGAGTTCGAGGGACTTGGCCGCGGCGGCGACGAGCGCGCGCTTGGCTTCGACGGGCTTCGCGGCTTCGGCAAGCCGGGCGCGGATTTCGACGAGCGATTTCTCGAGGACGGGCAGGGCTTCCTTGGCCTTCTGGAGGGAGGCCTGCAAAGCGGGCAGTTTGGCCGCGTAATCCTTCTCGGCGGCCACGCCGGGAGCGGCGAGCTTCGTCCGCTCGGCGACATGCATGGAACGCTCCTTGGTCACGGCGGCGACTTCGGCCATGGCGGCCTCGACGGCCTTGTCGGCCGCGGCCAGCGCGGTCGCGACCTGCTGCGCGGCGACGGCGGACTTCTGCCGGGCTCCCAGCGCGACGGCGGCGTTCTGCTCCGCCAAGGCCGCGGAGGACTGCGCCCGGCTCACGGCGAGCCTGGCCGCGGCGACCTGCTCCTCGGTCTGTTTCTTCCGGGCGAAATAACCGAACGAGAAGATCGCCTTGAAAAGACGGGCTTCGGCGTAGGCCTGTTCGGCGAGGACCTGCCGGGCGCCCGCCGCGGCGAGGGCGGCCTGCGCCGCCGCGGCACCCTGGCGGGCTTTCTCGGCATGGGCTTCGGCGGCCGCCAGGGCGCCCTGCGCCTTGGCGGAGGCTTCCTTGACGGCGCCTGCCTGCTGGCGGAGCCCCTCGGCCCGCTTGTTGAGCTCCTCGAGCCGGGCCGCCAAGGGTGTGGTGAACTTGGCGCGATAGCCGGCGACGGCGGCGTTGGCGACCGCGACGACCGCGTCGCGGTCCTGGCCGAGCCGCACGATGGACTCGTTCTGGGTCTCGATCGCCTTCTGCTGGGCCTCGATCCTGCCCATCGCCTCGGCTTCGGCGACGCGCAGGGGCGTCAGCGTCCTGTCGAGCGCGGCGAATTCGGCTTCGATCGATTTGAGCGCGGCGGCGAGCTGCGGGATATCCCGCTCGTTCTGCGCGATGGTCTTCTTCGACGACTCGATGCGGGCGGCCGCGGCCACCTTGGCCGCCTCGTTCTCCGCCTTCGCGGCGACGAGGTCGGCGATGTCCTGCTCGAGCTTGGCCAGCTTCTCCTGCTCGGTGAGCACGCCGACGTTGAACTGCGCGGCCTTGAGGGAGACGAGGCGCTCCCGGCAGGCGGCGGTCTCGGCGACGATGCTGCGGACGCTCGCCTGGGCGGAGGCCAGTTCGGCCTTGGCCTTGGCGAGCTCGGCTTCGGCGGCGCGGTAAGCGGCGGCGAGCGGACGGACCTTGTCGGCTTCCTTGGAGAAATGGGCGATGGCCGTATGTTGCGCGGCGACGGCCTTCGCGGCCTTCTCCTTCTCCGCCGCGGATTTGGCCTTGGCGGCCATGCCCTGCCAGTAATCCAATCCTTTCCTCTGCTCGGCCAGCTTGGCCTCATGCTCCGCGAGCTGCTTCGCGGCGGGCTCACCCTCCGCCTTCGCCTTGGCCAAGGCCGCGTCGGCGGCGGCGACCCGGGGCTCGGCGGCCTTCGCGGCGGCTTCGGCCGGCGCGAGCGCCGGGGCGAGCTCGGCCAGCCGCTTCTCCGAAGCGACGAGCCGGTCGGCCAGCCTGGGCGGATTGCTGGAGACCTGGGTGACCTCGCGGCCGCTGTCGGTCTCGAAGAAACGGATCTCGCCGAGCCAGTTGCTCGTCACGAACTTCTTGGAATCGTAGAGCGCGACGACCTTGGCCACCTGGTCGCCCTGACGGATGCCTTGCGCGTGAGGAAGACGGTTGCCTTCGATCGTCCAGAGGGCGGTGGTGCCGTCGGCACCGCAGGTAAGCAGGCGGCCGTCGGGCGTGAAGGAGACGGACTGCGCGTTCCCGCCGTGGGCGGACCAGCTGCCGATGCGCTTGCCGGTCTTCATCTCCCAGGTCATCACCGTGCCGTCGGCCGCGCAGCTCGCGAGGACGTTGGAGTCGGCGCGCCAGGCCAGGTCCGTGACGCTGCCCTTATGCTGGCCGAGGGCGTAGAATTCCCCGCCGTTGTCGGCCTCCCAGACGAACACGTTTCCGTTGCGGTCGGACGTCGCGAGCAGGATGCCGTCCGGGCTGAAGTCGGCGCCCGTGATCCATTCGGTGTGCTTGGCGATGACGTAGAGCTCTTCGCCCGTGGCGACGTCGAAGCACTTCACTTTCTTGGCGTTGGTGCCGAGCACGACCTTGCGGTGATCGGGCGAGATGTCGGCCGACATCGCTTGGTCGAACTCCTTGCCGATCTCGGTGACGCGGCGGCCCGTCCGGACGTCCCAGACCACCGCGTGGCCGAGCTTGCCGCCGCGGCCGCCGCCCATGATCAGGAGCGAGCCGTTGGCGCTGAACTTCAGCGAGCGAGCATGGCCTTCGGGATAAGGCAGGATGCCGGCGAGCTCATGGGTGTCGGTGTCGTAGAGCAGGATCTGCTTCTGGCCGGCGACGGCGAGCAGCGAAGTCCACGGGCTGGCGGCCATGGCCACCACGGCGGAAGTCCGGGGCGTCACGACCACCGGCTCGAGGAGCACGTGCTCCGGGCGGGCGGCGGGTCCGTCCGGCGTGCCGGCGGCCCCGCTGAACGAAAGGTCGACCTTGGGCTTGTTGGAGGCCTTGGCCACGCTGCCTTTGGCCTGGAGCAGGCCGCCGGCGATCCACCGGGAAAGCAGGGTGAGGTCCTTGGCGTCGAGGGGCGCGCCCTCCGGCGGCATGAACGGCTCCTCCTTCTTCGCGCTGCAGGTCCAGAGCCGGCTGCCTTGGGGGTTGCCCGCGTCGACGACGGCTCCGCCGCTGCCGCCGTTCATCAGGCCGGCGTAACTGGTGAGCTCGAGGCCGCCCTTCTTCTTGTCCGGATTGTGGCACGAGAAGCACTTATTCTCAAGCAGCGGACGGATGTGGTCGTCGTACGTCAGCTTCTCGGCGTCCTGGGCGACCGCGCCGGCCGAGACCAGGCCGACGGCGAGGATCAGGCAACGGCGGGTGAGCCAGCGGAAGGGATGCGGGACGGGCATGCGCGGTCGGCTCAGTGGTTGAAGTAGAATTCCTTGGAGTTCATCAGCGCCCAGAAGGCGTCCTCGAGGACGATCTGACGCGAGGCGGGGTCGGCGGCCACGGCGGCGGCCACGGCCTGGCGCTCGGGGGCGCGCGGGTGGCGGCCGAAGACGCGGAGGAAGAGCTCGGTGACGATCTCGTCGTCCTTCCTGCCGGCGGCGATCATCTTCTCGATCACCTGGCCCCGCCGGATGCGTTCGTTGACCGCGTCGCCGTTCATCAGGTGGAGGGCCTGCGAGAGGTTGGGGTCGGTCTTCACCTCGGTCGAGGCAACGGACTCCCGCTTCGAACGGCCGAAGGTCGTGAGGAAGTAGTTCGACACGGCGCCGTCGGCGATCTGCACGGCGCGGGCGCCGAGCGGGAGCCCCTGGAACTTGTTCGGCGTCTCGGTGATCTGGGAGATGGCGTCGAGCAGGACCTCGGCCCGCACGCGACGGACCTGCGCCCGGGCGAAGTTGAGCTTGTCGCCCGCGTTGCTCTCGTTGGTCTTCGAGCTGCGCTGGTAGGCGGCCGAGGCCGTGATGTCGCGGACCAGCCGGCGGACGTCGTAGTTGTATTCCGTGAGGCGCGCGGCGAGCTCGTCCAGGAGCTCGGGGTTCGACGGCGGGTTGGACACGCGCACGTCGTCGACCGGGTCGACGACGCCCACGCCGAGGAAGTGGGCCCAGACGATGTTCGCGATGTTACGGGCGAAGAACGGATTCCGGGGCGAGGCCATCCATTCGGCCATCACGCGACGCCGGTCGTCGCCGGGCCTGAGCTCGGGCTCCTCGCCGCCGAGGAACTTGGGCTTCACGTTCTTCTTGGTCAGGAAGTGCTGCGACTCGCCGCCCTTGCTGTTGAAGATGATGACCTCCTGGGGGTCGTCGGTGTTCTTGCGGCCGATCTGGGCGAAGAAGGCGTTGAAGCCGTAATAGTCGTCCATCGTCCAGCGGTCGAACGGGTGGTTATGGCACTGGGCGCACTGGATGCGCATGCCCATGAACACCTGGGCGACGTTCTCGCTGAGCTTGAGGCGGTCGAGCTCGCTCTGGTAATAGTTGACGGCCGGCTTGGAGACGGTGCCGCCGCTGGCGGAGAGCAGGTCGACGACGATCTGGTTGATCGGCCGGTTCTTGCCGATCTCGTCGGCCAGCCAGTTGTAGTAGAGGAGCGCGTTCTTGTAGAAGGGCGGCGCGTTGTTGCCCTGGTTGATGCCGGAACGGATCTGGAGCAGCTCGGCCCACTTCATCACCCAAAGCTCGGTGAACTCCTTGCGCTGGAGGAGGCCCTCGACGAGCTGGGCGCGCTTGTCGGGTCGCTTGTCCTCGAGGAAGGCGGTCAGCTCGGCGGGCTTCGGGTAGAGGCCGATCACGTCGATGTAGACGCGACGGATGAACTCCTCGTCGGTGCAGGCCCCGGAGGGGACGATGCGCAGGCGGTGCAGGCGCTCGTTGACGGCCTTGTCGATGTAGTTCAGCTCGGCGACCTTGGGGCGCTCGTAGACGAGGCCCTTCGGGATGACGATGGCCTGGGCGGTGACGCTGAAGACGTCGAAGCGGGCGAGCATGAAGGCCGCGCCGCGTTCGCCGGAGCGGACGAGGCCGTCCTTGTCGATCCTGGCCACGGGGTCGTTGTTCGACATGAACAAGGCGAGCTTCGTGACGTCTCGGTCGGTGCCGTCGGAGTAACGGGCGCGGACCGTGATCTGCTGGGTCGCGTCCTTGCCTTCGAGGACGAGCTGCTTCGGGAAGACCTCGATGCCGGTGACCTTGGCCACGCCCGGCGCGTCGTCCTTGGCGCCGTTGGCGATCCACTCGAGGATGGTCCGGTTGTATTCGGAGTCCGCGTCGTAGAGCTTGTTGCCGGAATGCGGCACGGCACCGGTCGCCTTCTCGACGAGGGTGCTCTCCTCGGGGATGGCCAGGTTGATGCGGCGGCCGATCAGCTCGCGGGTCAGGCGCACATAGTCGCCGTCGGGATCCATCCCGAAGAGGGAGAGACGGAACCCGTCCTTGCCGCGGGCGGCGCCATGGCAGCCCCCGCTGTTGCAGTTGGCGCGCAGGAAGACCGGCATGACGTCCTGGCGGAAGGAGACGGCGCGGTCCTTGCGGCCTTCCTTCACCGCGACGGGGATGCGGACGGCGCGGCCGCCGAGCGCGGCGACGATCTCGGTCTGGCCGCCGTCGGCGACGGCGTGCACGGAGTAGCCGTCGAACTTCGCGACCTTGTCGTCCGCGACCTTCAGGTCGGCGAAGGCGGTGACGTCGCGGGTGGTGGCGTCCTTGAAGGTGGCGAAGACCACGATGCGGTGGAAGTCACGCCGTGTCTCGAGGGTGACGGACTCCGGGAAGATCTCGAGCTTCTCGAGGGTCGTCAGCTTCTGGGCGAGCTCAGCCCTGGCTTCTTCCTTGGCCTTGTCCTTGGCGGCGAGCACGACGCCCGCGGGCCAGGCGGCGCCTTCGGCGACCCAGCGACGGATGACGTCGATCTCGGCGGCCGGCAGGGGCCCGCCCTTCGGCGGCATCAGGTCGTCATGGTCCTTCGGCAAGGTCAGGCGCTTGAGGAGTTCGCTCTTCTCCGCGTCGACGCCGATGAGCGCGGCGCCGCTCTCCCCTCCCTTGAGGAAACCCTCGCGGCTGGTCATGAGCAGCTTGCCCTTGGTCTTGTCCGGATTGTGGCACTCGACGCACTTGCCCTCGAAGATCGCCCGGACCTCGTCGAAGGCGACGGGCGCGGCGGAGGCGGGCGAGGTCAGGCCGGCGGCGAGGAGGACGAGGAGCGGGAGACGGCGGAAAGACATGGGCGAGGGATCAGTTCTTGGGGGCTTCGTTCTTGAGGCGGAGCTGTTCGAGACGGGAGAGGACGACCGGGGCGGGCGCGGCGGCCGGCGAGCTCGAGCTCTCGACCTCGACGCTGGTCGCGTTCGGCTCGACGCGCCGACCGCTCGGACGCACCGATGACGACCCGACGCTGCGAGCGCTGGTCGGC
>SXGQ01158770.1_pt1 | contig 12927 bp, 32 predicted proteins | sample 3178371 | NCBI WGS metagenome assembly SXGQ01 (sample SAMN11356859, study PRJNA531348) | freshwater metagenome | isolation source: freshwater sample F1-20 | place: China: Fuxian Lake, Yuxi | collected 2017-12-25
ATTGCAGGTGCAGAAATGGCCATGCAGGACTGTGGAATCAATGTGGAGCCAGGCAGTGGAATGGCTGCGGCCGGATACTATTGGAGACATAACTGATGAACGAGCGACTAAAACAAATTATGTTGGATCACGGTCTTCACAAGTATATCACAGAAGACTGTCAACATCGTATGGAAAAGCTGGCTGAACTCGTTGCAGAAGAATGTGCGCAGATCTGCGGCAGTCAGGCAGACAAGCGAAACATTCGCTATGCATTTGGCATTCCGGTTGGCAGTGATGTCAAATACCCTGGACCAGAAGCACATGGTAGTGTGACATCACAGTATGAAAGAGAATACAATTTACCTAAACCATGACTATTGACATTAGGTTAAGAATATCATATACTGTAAATGGAGGTATGTTATGAAACTTGCTATAATGGTTCTAGGTATGTTTGTTCTCATAGGTTTATTCCTGTTTGTTTGGTATCATATTGAACGCATGCAGGATGAATTGGAAAACATAGATGCACTTGAACACAAGGACAAAAAATGATAGCTGAAATGATTATCTGGGGATTTTTTAGTGCATGTGGCTGGCTTACAGCCAACTGGATCAAAGAACAAGTATGGCCTGAACCTCCAGCACAAGAACAACCATTACAGCAAAATCAGGATTCAAAAGTAAATACTAAGAAAGATTAGTTTTACTTTAGGATACACTATGTCTGATGATAATAATGATATAAAAGCACAGTTAAAAAAATTAAAACCAAAAAAGAAACTAGCAGTACCAGAAGAATTTTTGGATAATGCAAAAAGCTATGATGACAAACTGATGCTGGTCAAGGTCTTAACTGAAAAAGAAAAAGGACGAGTATTGTTGATAATCAAAAACATGCTGTCAGGGGCAGTAAAATCACGTAACCGGAAATAAAATGCATAACACAAATTCAAATATCAAACGCATAGGTCAGCAGGTGGGCATTTACATGGAACAAGAATTTCCTAGCACTTTGCCTAACATGGCACTGCCAGCAGTAGAAAAACTGGCAGAACAAGTGGTGCGTGAGATTCTAGATGATATCCGCAGTGACGAAAGTCTAGGAGAAGCTAGACATGCTGCTGTACAAAGATTAGCCGAGACCTGGGGAGTTGAACTATGATGTGGTTCAAGCGTTGGCTATGCCGTATGGTTGATAGTGCTCGTGAACGAGAGTTGGTTAAAGCACAGACCGATACAATCGTATCTGCACGATATGGTACACCAAATTCAAACCCTAATCTCTTGTTTAAAATCTACAGAGCTGCTAATGGTTTCGTAATGGAAGTAGGACGGCAAGATCGTCGCACTCATGACACCAACTATGAATTATATTTGATTGCTGATGGGGAGGATCTTGGGGACAGTATAAGTAAAATTATTACCGTGGAGACCTTGAGAATTTGAAAACTCGTTGGACAGTCAAGATCGAAGAAGATCCGTTTACAGGAGATCTCATGCTGCCCTTGCCCTATGAACTGATTGAACTCAAAGGCTGGCGAGCAGGGGATACTCTTATCTGGATTGACAATGGCAACGGTACCTGGAGTATTGAGAAAAAGACTGTGGCTCATGATGCTAGAAATAATCCAATAGAATGAGTAACACTCTTGACAGTGTGCAAGCCACCTATCGTGTTATAGCCACGCCAGATGGTTACAGGGTGGAGCGTAGAGAATATAGGACCAGCGAGTACGAGCAAGGTAACAATGTGATTCGTACTCAGCAGTATCACTATGAAGTTTACAATCGTTGGGGACAGATAGAAACTCCTCCTGCTGCATCAGCAGTGGACATAAATACTTGATTGATAGGAGATCAACTATGAAAAAAGAGTTACTTGTAGGTTCAATGATACTGTTTCTTTTGTTTGCACCTTTGTCTAATGGTGCTTTTGCTGCTGAAACCAAAAAAGTTTGCATGGAAGACAACGGCAAACAAGTATGCAAAACTGTCAAGGTGCACAAAAAGGCAGAAAAGGTCACAGACGGCGATCCAACAGACCCGGTAAAAAAAGACGATAAGAAAAAGAAATAAAAAGCCCCGAAAGGGGCTTTTGGCTATCTAGAGTCAAAATTGTTTACCAAATGTCTTGCATGCCCAACAAGTTTCCGCTATAATCACTGCATGCTGGCAACAGCTACTTTATATAGAGGAAACTTTTAATATGAAACGTATCAATCCTGAAACCAAGACCTTCAAGGTTCTTGAAGCTCTCAAAAGCGGTCAAAAACTAACAGCCGCACAAGCTCGCAAGCGTTTTGGCGTTAACAATCTTGCAGCCGAAGCTAGCCGTATTCGTTACAACGGTTATGCTATCTATGCAAACCAGCGTCATGCTGCTAACGGTACAGTGGTTACCGAGTACGAAATGGGTCGCCCCAGCCGTGAGGTTGTAGCACTAGGACTCAAAGCCAAGGCACTTGGCTATACCATGGAAGATCTGTAAGATCTACTGGTAGTGTAACACAAGGCGCTACGGCGCCTTTCTTTTTGTACCCTTAATAAATATTTTTATGGGTGGAGAAGTTTTCAATCCCGTATTCAACCTTGAACGGGACATTAGGCGTACTTGGTGGATGGTAGAACGAATCCGCGAAGACTCGGTTTACGCTCAAAATTTGTATGCTGCCTGTTGTAATAATGTGTACGGTCCGCATGATGTTTGGGCCATACTGAAAAATGTAACCTGGAGCTGTGGTTGGCGATATGCCAGCAACATGGTTGCTGAAATCTGTGGCACACAGTACAGCGATTTTTATTGCAGTGGGGTACAACTGTATAATCCAGATTTTGTACCAGAAAGTGTCGTGACGCCAGCCATACGTAAAGATTTTGAAAACATAGGTTGGATTCTCGTTGACAGTAACACTCGTCCTGTAGTATAATATCCATTTTGTAGGAGTTAATCATGCGTGTCAATGTAGTATCTGACCTTCACCTGGAATTTGGCGACCTGGAATTACCAGGTGGTGACGTGCTGATTCTCTCCGGTGACGTATGCGAAAGTCGTACACTGCGCAAGTACAAATATGATCCCAACAATCTCATGACCGAGGTTGGCAATCCCAAGCGCATGGATCGTGCTGCACGATTCTTCAACGAAGAAGTTACCAAGTATCGTCGTGCTATCTATGTGATGGGCAACCATGAACACTATCATGGTAAATTTGCCAAGACCTGGCACGAGTTGATCGCAGAAGTGCCAGACAATGTGGAAGTGCTGGAACAGCAGAGCTTGGAAATTGATGGTGTGCTGTTCTTGGGCGCCACACTGTGGACGTCATGCAACCGAGCAGACCCCATGACCTTTATGGTGCTGAAGAACGGCATGAATGACTATCGTGCTATCACCTATCACGATCGTGTGCGCAACATCTATCGCAAGCTGGATCCACAGGACACCTTGGCAGAGTACTCAAAGACTGTGCAATACTTTAGGCTCATGTGTGAACAGAATCGCGACAAGAAGATTGTGGTATGCACACATCATGCACCCAGCTTTCAGAGTGTGCATGAGCATTACAAACACGAGCGTGAGATGAACGGTGGCTATGCCAGTGACCTTACAGACTTTATCATGGACAATGAAAACATTCTGTACTGGACACATGGCCACATGCACGATCCGTCAGACTACATGGTGGGCCAGTGTCGCGTGATCTGCAACCCACGTGGCTACAATGGCTACGAGCAGCGAGTCAAGCAATTTGATCCCACAGTGGGGTTTGACATCTCTGCCTAAAATGGCAAAACTGGTGGTTGCATGTGCAGTCACCAGTTATTATAATACTATTCAACAAAGGAAATAATCATGGCAACTAAAATAAATCTACGCCGCGCAGCAGCACTACAAAATGTACTGCACGAAACTATCAAAAGTATTGAAGTAGAACCAAACACAGATGTTAACGAATGGCAAGATCCTGCAGAAGTTTTGCAAACAGCCAATGCAAAATTGTTTGTGAATGATTCGCGTAGAAACGATCTCTTGATGAGCATTTACACCATACGCAGTCTAGTGGCCACACAAAACTCCATGAGCGGTATTTCAGGCAAGCTGAGTCACATGGCATATATTGACAAACGCATCGCACAGCTAACTGATCTTACTGAAAATTCCACCAAGCTGGAATCCCTAGATGTGATAAGAGGACGCCTGGACAAGATTCGCAATCGTCCTGCAGACAGTCGTGCGTCTTTATATCATAGAGACGAAGATGTGCGTGTGTGCGTACTCACACAAGAGCAAATTGACAACATAAAAAGTGTAATTAAAGAACTGAAAAAGCAAAAAACCAATCTCAACGACGAAGTGCTGGAATTGAATGTACGCACCGAGATTGAGCTCACTCCTGAAGTTGATACAATTCTACTTCGTGAAGGGCTGATTTAAATCCTGAACGTGAGTTCAGGTAGGGCAGACTTATCTGTCCTTGATTCTGTGAGGTTAGAGAAGAGAGAAAACTTCCAGCAATCCTCTGATAAAGGACTGCGAACTTACGCTGGTTTGGTGGAGCGCACTGATTAACTTTGTCAATTGTCTGCGCACGATATCAAACATGGTTGCTGATTGTATATTGCTGATTGCAAATTGCGTATTGTTCTGTTTTCCACTTGCTACCTCACTGAATCTAAATTTTTAATCTTAACACATGACAAGCTATGCAAATCTAACCATACCAGTGTCTCCGGGAACTGCTAGTGTAAGCATACTAGGTGGATCCGGTGGATCCGGAGGTGTACTTGCTGCTACCACTGGCACATCATATTCCTGGACACAGCCCTACTATAACCTGCAAGGAACTACTAACATTCAATCGTCTCTTGTGGTTTCTGGAAATGCAGATTTTGCAGGTAGAGTGAAAATTCAAGGTCAAGACATTTCTGAAATCCTAGAAAAAATCAATCAACGCCTGGCCATACTCACACCTGATCCAAAAATGCTAGATAAGTATGCAGCACTAAGAGAGGCCTATGATCACTACCGAACTCTCGAGGCCCTGTGTGTGGATTCCAATGAGAATAGAACAGAAGAATGACAAATGGTACGTGATATGTGGACGCATTACCAGAGATCAAGTGGAAAGCATGCTGTCATGGTGCTACAACAACTGGGCAGGTCATTGGGGTGAAATAGATCACTCCTTTGGCAACACCATATTCATATTTCATAAACTGGAGCATGCCAATTGGTTCATGCTCAAATATCAACAGATCAATTGACACTTAATCACCGTGAAAGTATAATTATATTCATGATAGATGTAATAATTAAAGGTGCCTCCTGCGCCAGTGATGCTGCTGCATGGTGTTTGGACAATTTGTCTGCTGGGCATTGGCACATGGAAGTGATACATTTTTGCACCCCTGGCGTAAGATACAAGTTTAGTTTTTTAGATCAAGGCATTGCCACTTTTGTTAGTCTGAAGTTTGCATGAGCACAATAATAAAACTGGTTTGGAAAGAATTCAAGCCCAAGGTTTTAATAGTGTATGCAAAATACGATCATGGTGCCGTTACACCCACCGGATTGCGCGAAGAACATTTACTGCCTGTGCAAGAATGGTGCGAAGCAAACAACTGTGGTACTCGTATAAGTTTTGACATGTGGAAGTTTAAAAACAAAAAAGAGATAACTGCCTTTTTGCTTAAATGGGGATAGAATGAACATAGACCTTTTGCCCTGGATCCTGATAGTGCAACTGTGGAATGATCCTCCACCTACAATGAAATTTGTGTACAGCAAGGTATACGCTGATCGTGCAGCATGCATGGAAGCTCGCAAAGAGTGGGAAAAACACTTTGTGGCACTGTGCAGTCCAAAAACTGATGATAAAGAAAAGTCTGAACAAAAGTCCAAATGAAAATAGTAACCTTGCCTTTTAAAGATGGCATAGCCGAAGCTGAAACCAAACGCGGAGTAGATATTTCTCGCTGGTTGAAATCACAGGGCTTGACCATGGGCAAAGACTATACCTGGAAAGTGAACATGGTAGAGCGAGAACTGCAATTCATGTTCAACAGCGATGCAGAAGCCTGGGCTACCCTGATCAGCATGAGAGATCTATGAACGTGATAGCTGTTGAGCCTTACTATGATCGACTGCAAGAGCACTGGCAAGCCAATGTCAAAGATCTAGAATTTTGGGATTGGATCAAACAGGAATACGGTGGCTATCATGTGTACCTGGCCAGTAATTATCAAGCTGTAGGAGAAAAAGCAGGCAGTGGATTATACTTTGGTTCAGAAGAAGAAATCACCTTTTTTACTCTGAGATGGTCATGATAAAAGTTTATCTCACGGACGAAGGCAGAGATCTTGACTACAATCGCATGAGATTGTATTTTATAGATGCTGCTATTTGGGCCACCAAACACTGTGCAAGTTATAAGAGATTTGATATAACGGACACCGCTGATGTCAGTTCGTTCTATGATCAGGTGGCTGAGTACGAGTTTGCAGACGAACGCGACGTAATAGCATTTAGATTAAAATGGTCATAATCATTAGTATAAACAAATTGGTATAATATGAAAGAAATTCCTTCTGTAGTAACGGTGACTTGTATAAGAGATCTGCCACTGCTAGAACTACAAGCACAGGGTGTGTGCAAATATCTGGATAGAATCAATCCAATTGTGATCGTTGTGAACGAAGCCGATCCTGCTCCTTGGTTTGATTATTTTGATCAACACATACGACACTATTACGATAACCATGATCTAACTATTCTAACTAGAAACATTGATTTTCCTGGACCTTGGCAGGTATTTAGATTACACGAGAGCAATCCTTGGAGTGCGGGCTGGCAAACTCAACAGGTGCTTAAATTAGTCATAGCAGATAAATTGCAGAGCAATAGCTATCTAGTATTAGACAGTCAAAATTTTTTAATATGTCCTTGGAGTGCATGTTATCAAGGGGAAAAAATACCTTATCGTAAAGGTCATTTTGTCATGCCTAAACAGGCGTATTATAATTACGCTAGGACCCTGAATTTAACCAATCTACCTGATCTATCCAAACACTATATGAGCATGTGTACTCCGTTTTACATGCATACCAACATGGTAAAGAGTTTGATAGCATCACAGGGCGGGTTGGACTCGTTCATTCAATTTTTCCATCAAGCATCTGCGATTAGAAGTGAATTCATGTTATATGCTGTGTGGTTGGAAAAACATGGCGGAGTTGAAAACTATCATTGTATCACGCACGATTATGGACATCCTATGTTGCGTGATCATAGAACAGAATTTGATAATGATTACAAGCATTTTTTATTTGCTATCGGAGCCCGGCCTATTCATGCCTGGGTCAGCGTAAATCATAGAAGCTGGGGAGACATGACCGACCAACAGTATGAAATACTATGTAGAAAACTCAGCAACTACAATCTTGTACCAAAGTTTGAAGAATATCGTGCCAACTACATTGACTACAAATTTTGAATATACGCCTTACATGTATAGGCTCAACATGATAGAGAAAACTAGAAGTCTGTTAACCCTGTGCTGGTGGCAGTACATGCCAGGAGTAAAAGTGAAACTGCGTTGGCCCAAAGGCACAGTGGTTGTAGGCTACGGTGACTCTAGATGGTATGATGTTGGTGCCACTTGGGTGGAAATAGAAAGTGCTGATCCTAATGACTTCTATCGTCCTTGGTTAGAACAGCATGTGGGACGGCAAGGTTGGGACTGGGACTGGCGCATGGAGGACAACGATGTGGGCGACAACCTGTTGACTGTGAAATTACGACGCAGCAAGGCCAGCGCGGCCACTGCACTGGCGTTGAAATGGTCATGAGAAGACTGAAAAAAAATCTTTGGCCACACCGTGTGCCCTTGAATGAAGATTACCGGCAGGATATAACCAAGATAGAAATCTGGTTAGGTAATCAACTAGGAACCTTTCGTGGAAGATGGAATGTGGTTTACGAATTCAATCACACAGATTTTTACTTTAGGCACGAGCAGGATGCTGTGCTGTTTGCGTTAAGGTGGGCATGAACCTATCGAACAACTGGATGACCTGGTGCTACAACGATGATCTTGAGCAAAAAACAAGACAGTCGTCGCAGGATGTGTTTGGCATTAAAATGCAATCGTATAACGGTCCGGTATTAGATCTGCGTACAGAATGTGTTAATGCAGCCAGATCAATTCGTGACACCTACCCTAATGAAAAATTTTGTTTGTTGTTTTCAGGAGGCAGCGAAAGCGAAATTCTGGTGCGATCTTTTTTAGCAGCTGGCGTGCCTTTTGAGACATTTATTTACAAATATGAGCATGACATTAATGCCTACGATGTACACCATGCACTGAATGCATGTGCCAGTATGGGCATAGACTATCATTTGATTGATTTTAAACTTAAAAGTTTTTTTGAGAATCAAGCTCACGAATACAGCAAGCAAGCTCAAACAATTATACCATCATTATTGGTTCAGTTGCCCATGTGCGAAATGGTTCATGGCATTCCCATAATGGGAGGCGGAGAACTTATTTTACAGAGGACTCATAGTGACTATAGCACTAAAGGCACATGGGTGTTAGAAGAATGGGAATACAACTGGGCCTGGCAAAAATATTTTTACTTAAAAAACCGTCCTGCTATTGTGGATTGGTGCAGATGGAATCCTGCTCAGTTTTTGTCCTGGATGAATTTACAGTGGTTCAATGATTTGGTATCTGACAAATATATGAATAAACTTGGAATAGATTCTACAAAAATACACGGCTATAGAGAAGCATGGCCTGAATTGTCCATAAGGCATAAAAGCACAGGTATGGAAAATCTTGACAGCTATATGCAAGATTTATTTCAAGAATTGTTAGAGTTTAATAATTATGAATATTATGGATGTGAGCGTTATGTGAACTATGATCAAGACAATCATCCATACTCTAGGGGTGGTAACAACTATTCTGTGTTTTACACTCCGGAACAGTTCAAACACTTGATAAGGAACTAACAAATGGCATACGTTGGATTATGTTCTAGCTTTGCAGATCACACTGTCTATCCTTTAGAACAATTTAATAATCGCTGGGTCTTGATACCTAATAAAATTCCATACATAATGGAAAACATTTGTAAACATAGACAGGCTATAATTGTAGATAAACCAACTGATTTTTTTGGATCCATAAGCTGCCCGTTACACGGATGGACCTATAATACCAACGGTGAACTGTTAGGAGAACCAGCTGATTTTTTTGAGGAAAAAAAATGTTTACGTACTAAAGAACTCTATGAGAAATTTGGATTATTATGGTCAGAGAATCCACAGATTGATTGGGATGCAATTCCCATGAGAGAACTCTGGAATCCACAAAATTATGTTTACCATAACAGTGTGGTCATGCAGAACACATACAATATTGATTATTATCTAGAAGCTGTGCTAGATTCATATCATATACCATACGTACATCCTGGACTGAGTAATTTTTGTGATGTGAGTACATATCAACAAATCACAGGCACTGGATTCGCTTTTCAGAGTACCAAATTGCATGCACAGTTCAAATCCAATCCCAGTGAAAATTATCAAAAATTTCAACAGCACATAGAACAAAATTATGCCAACAGATGGCAGATGGCTTCGATCTGGTTAGTACTATTCCCTAATTTGATTATTGACCATTACCCGGGAACCTGTATTGTGTACAGCATCTGGCCCACAGACACAGGCTGCTATACCAAGCTGGACTTTTTGTATGAAGACGATATTGCAGCGTTTGATCCAGAGTTCATAAGACTACAACAGGCTTGTTTTAATGAAAGTCAAGATGAAGATGATATATTGTCCTTGCGTTATCAAAAAGGTAGAACTAATCTTGCCGAATGTTATACGCATCCTATGGAAAGTCAAATAAATGATTACTATGCTCAAAACTTTTATCAAAAATTCATGCGCCTATGAACGATCTCTTGCAACCGTTTGATCTATCTTGCGCTAGTCGCCTTGAAGCAGACATCATGGATGATACTGCACGAGAAATTCGTAATGAAATAGATAAATCTGTAATTGAAGAAATAACCTGGATAGCACACATGCACAATCATCCTGACTGGCACCTGGTGGAAATACCTTGGGAAAAAACTCATGACAAAAACTTCAACTGGAACGAAGCCTGCGCCTGGGCAGTGGAGCAGTTTGGACTGCCTGGAGAAAACTTTGTAACGCATCCCAGTGTAAATCAAATGAAGTTCTTGTTCAAGCACGAGCAACATGCTATAATGATGACACTACGCTGGATCTAAATGGAAGGCAAATTCATACCCAGTCTGCAGGTAAGTAAAAAAGATTATGCGGTTCTTATGAATCGCTTGGTGGCAGAATATGGCATGCGTATCTTGCTCAGCTGGGTAAGCCGACGTGAACTGGGATTCACCATAAGGTCACATAGACCACGATCTGGCGGCGAACAGATATTTCTGGATTTCTATGATGAAGCCAGCAAGACCTTTTTTCTATTAAAGTATTATAACCATGAAAACTGAAGAAGAAATCCTAAAGCTGGCCCAGATATTTGATGATATCATTGGCAGCGAAAGTCGTGCAGTACAAGAAGCATTTCAGCGGTTAACACTGTTGGCTACCATGGCCAAGCCAGACAATGATCAATTTGAACAGGGTCCGTTTGCTCGTGTGATCACAGGCATACAGGTCATGGAACAAGAAATCAAGAGTCTACGACGCAGTGTGCAGATTTTGGAAAACAAGCATGGCACAGTTTCAGATCTTAAACTGGATCTCACTGATGTGGGCATTGATTTATCGCAGTACAATATGCCGCATGTGGCTCCGCTCACAGCCAGCCAAATTGCAACTATTACACTCACGGACACCATGCACACATCTCCTAGCAGCGCGGCTTTTTCTGGGATTGACACAATTGTGATTGGCGACTATAATAGTTGGTCATTAGACGATAAAAAGTAGGAGCACTCATGCGTAATCATTATTGGACCTGTAGTAAGTTTGCAGATTGGCTGCGTGGCACACCCATGCCCGGTGCTCAAACATCCAAAGGTTGGAAACAATGGCGAGCTGAGGCCAAAAGTCGTCATCCTTTTCGTTATTGGCTAGCCGATGATGCACTAGATTATCTGCAGACCTTGGTATACTATATCCCTGACAAACTGTACGCGGCAAAGTATTATATCAATAATCGTTGGATTACCAAAACTCATGCGCTCACAGCTCATCCTAGAAATATTAAACCTGGCAACTGGTGTGATGTGGGTGATCGCTTTTTGCCTTGCATGTTCAATGAACTGGTAGACTTTGTAGAAGTGGAACTGGCCTGGTGGCACTTGGTTTGGGAAGACAAAGAAAAGCGCAAGAAATACAATGCACCTTGGTGGCGTTTTGGTTGGTGGAATCTCCGAGCCTGGCGTTGCCCACAAGCAGGACTGGACAATCTTGAATGGCAGATGAGTCTCACACGAGATTGGTTATCAGACGACGATCCAGATCGTTGGAAACTAAGTGAGCAAGCAGAGCGAGCCAAGGAAATTTTAGAACTATACAAATGGTGGACAGAGGTGTATCCAAATCGTCCAGATGCCATGGATGCCAGCGGCTGGAGTGACTATTGCGAACAGCGTAGAGCAGCAGGTGAAGACCTGCTGGACTTTGAAGATCGCACCCCTGAACAAGAAGCTCAAAGTCAAAAGGCCTTGGATCTAAGCCATAAGATTGAAGAACAATACAATCAAGAAGACGAAAACATGATGATTCGCTTGATTCGCATCAGGCAGTCACTTTGGACTTGACGTTAAATACTTGATAACATATACTGCATATTATGGAAACCTTAATCAACTCACTGCTTTGGTTTTTGATCTTTTACAATCTGCTCGGCTGGAGCCTGCGTTATTATGTGAACAAAAAGGACAGAGAGATTGTTCGTAATAAACTGGACGAACAGATACGCATAGTGGCTTTGGAAAAACTTGAAGAACAAAATGTTATTCTGGCATATGATGCAGAGAACAATAGATTTCTTGCACAGGGCAGTACTGAAGAGGAACTGGAACAAACCATCAAGCAACGGTTTCCACGCAATATATTTTTGATGAATCAACGCATGTTTTCTGCTATAGAAGGCATAGATATCAAATATGAAAACACAAAAACCAGCTGAAGGCATACTGTTACATCGTGACTATGGCGATGCTAGAATGTATACTGTGACCTGTGAATGCTGCGGCCCGGACTGCACACACAATGTGTGGATTGAAGCAGAAAACGTAGGCGTAAGTGTGATTACTCATACCAAGCAAAAAACACGCTGGTGGAGTCTAAACCGTTGGCAGAAGGCCTGGCGGCTTATCACGCACGGCTATCTTGAATATGATGCTTCAATAATCATGACTGAACAGCAGGCCTTAAACTATGCTCAGGCCTTGCAAAGTGCTATAGCTGATGTGAAAGCCTTTCGTGCCCGAAAAAAAGTAAAAAATGATCCATCTGTTTGCTAATATTCAAAATCCCTGGCACAATCAAGATCGTTGGCCCTGGTGCGAACTTGTGCAAGCATCTTGGGTGATTACCAAAAACAAAACCTTGGATCTGTGTCTGGACTTTTATCCTTCTACTCTGTTTAATCTCAATCTAGATGCCCGGTGGTGGGGACAGGATCATGCAGGCCCAGAGCTGTGTATTGGCGTGCTAGGTCTAGGTTTCTCCATTGGGCTGCACGACAGACGGCATTGGAATTACGAAAATAACAGTTGGCTAATACATGACTGAATTTTTAATTGCTAGTAGGTGGTTTTTCTACGGTTTTGTTGCTGGATTGCTAACGGTTCCGGTAGTCAAGTTCTTGACACAATTGGTAAAAGAGTATAAAATAGCAAAGCTAGAATGGCATAACCCTCATAGGA
>SXGQ01280279.1_pt1 | contig 12927 bp, 13 predicted proteins | sample 3178371 | NCBI WGS metagenome assembly SXGQ01 (sample SAMN11356859, study PRJNA531348) | freshwater metagenome | isolation source: freshwater sample F1-20 | place: China: Fuxian Lake, Yuxi | collected 2017-12-25
AATCCTATTGAATAAAAAAATTTGAATTTTTGTCAAAATACTAATATATATAGGTTAGATGACTAAAGTGGTCATTCTTGTATGTCCCTAAAGGAATACATGAAAATGGGTCTATATAAAGACCATTTAAGAAAGGAAAATATATATGTCAGTAGTAAAATATCAAAATAATCCGTTATTTCGTGCAGTTCATCGTGATGAGTTTCTAACTCCATTCGATCAAATTTTTGATGAATTTTTCAAAGCAAATGCGCCTAATTTTAGTCAAGACTTTGGAGTAGACTTTTTTGAAAAAGGATCGTATCCAAGAGTAGATGTTATAGATTACAGTGATAAAGTAGTTATAGAAGCTGAAGTTCCAGGTTTAAGTAAGCAAGATGTAAATGTTGAAGTGGAACAAAATGTACTTACTGTAAGTGGTGGTAAAAGTAAAAATGTTACAGATTCCCAAAATGGAAAATATATCAGAAGAGAATTAAAGCGTTCTAGTTTCCGTAGATCTTTTACTTTAGGTGAAAATATTGAAAAAGATACAGTTTCTGCTACATTTGAAAATGGTATTCTTTTAATTACTCTTAATAAAGTAAAACCTGTTGTTCCAGAAGTAAGAAAAGTTACAATTAAATAATAAGTTATATATTTATATAATGACTCTCTATTGTTATAAACAATGGAGAGTTTTTTATTTTCGGACTATATATTAGAATATGAAAACACCATTAACTTTTGAAAGAATTGTAGGATTATCATCGTTATTTATAGCGAGTTGTGCTGCATTCTTTAGTATAATTGGTATAGGAATGTTATTCAGTGGATCTGCAATTGCATCTATGATTATGGCAAGTTCACTTGAAATTGGAAAATTAGTGGCAACTACATTTTTATATAGATATTGGAAAAAATCGCAAATTTTATTAAAAACATATTTAATTTTAGCAGTTTTAGCATTAATGTTTATTACCTCTCTTGGTATATTTGGTTACCTAACATCTGCGTATCAACAGTCTGCAATTGAAAATAAATTGAGTGAAGAGAAGATTGTTTATATACAAGATCAAAAGAAAATGTTTGATGATAAAATGAATAATTCTAAGAAAAGAATTGAAAGTATAACAAAATTAAGAGTTTCCCAAGAAGAAAGATTGAATGAAAGTATGACTAATGTTATTATTAGTCGCAACCCAATTCAGTTGGCACAAATTCAACAATCAACAAAAGAATTCATCGATAAAAGTGAAAAAGATATAGAAAACGAGAATAATAAGATACAGTCAAGTATTGATGAAATGCAAAAATTGGATAAACAGATATCTGATATTAAATTACAAGGAAGTAGTAAAAAAGATTTACAGACATTTAAATTTGTTGCTGATGAATTTGGTGTAGATATTAATAAAGTAGTAAAATGGTTTATAATTTGTTTGATATCCGTATTTGACCCTCTTGCAATTTGTTTATTGTTGGCTTATAATACTACTTTAGGAGATGTTATTTATGTTAAAGATGTTATAAAAAAAGAAGAACCAAAAAATGAACCAACCGTTGAAGAAATAGTTGAACAAGCAAAAGAAGAAGCGACACAAGAGGTTAAAGACAGACAAATAATTAAAGAAATTATTAAAGAAGTTCCTGTAGAAAAGGAAGTAATAAAAGAAGTTCCTGTAGAAAAGGAAGTAATAAAAGAAGTAGTAGTTGATAATAGTTACAAACCAAATCATTTTAGTTTTTAAATTAAAATAATAAAAATTGTAATATTAATTTGTTTTTAAAAATTTTTACTATATATTTAATTATCAGTTTACTACTATAAACATATGGACGAATTTGATATAAAAGAAGTATTACATATTTTAAAACAAGCTGAAAAAACACAAGATTGGGATTTATTAAATGAAGCTATATCATTTATGGAAGAATATCTTGATGATGAAGACAGTTCCGAATATGAATAATTTATGTTAGTTACATTAATAGTACTCTCAGTGGTTTTTACAGTTTCAATTTGTTTAAACATTTATCTTTTCATTAAAATGAATGATTTATTCGATTTAATTGAAACGATGGAAAATTGGACGAGTCAATATAGAACCTTAGTTGAAAATACATATCGTAGATTAAAAGAAATTGATGAAAAACAAATTTTTGAAAAAGACGATGATGTCGGTTTTGTTTTTTCAGAGATGGTAAAATTGATTGAATTTATCAAAGAAAAATCTAAATGAAAAAATCAAAGAAAAAAATGAAAGTTTTAAAAAAAAGAGATATTAAGAAAAAAGTTGTTAAGAATCTTAATAAAAAAATCTCGTTAAAATTAACAAAACAAAAAAAGAAAATGGTTATAAACAAAGTCAAAAAACAGAAAAAAGTTATTCCACTTAAAAAGGAAAAAGTAATTAGGAAAACAACTCCTAAAATTATAATTGAAGAACCTTATGTAGAACCAGAATCTCCTAAGAAAAAATCTACAGAGAAAATGTATTTTACAAAAGATACAGAAATGTATATTATAAAATACAACAAAGAAGAAGATCAAAATCAAAGAAATTATATTTACGAAACTCATATTAAAAATGCGTTTGAAAAATTAGTTGAAAATGTATTTAATACATTTAAATTCACTTATTTTGATAATAGTCCAATTGAAATTCAAAAAGAAACTGTTGCTCATTTAGTTTCTAATATGAATAAATTTGAGGAAGGTAAAGGTAAAGCATTTAGTTATTTCAGCATAGTTGCTAAAAATTATCTTATTTTCCACAATAATGGTAATTATAAAAAATATAATCAACATGTAAATATTGCAGACACTCCAAGTGAATCTTCTGTATGTTTACAAACAGTAGATGCTCACTATAAAGATGTAGAAACCAATGAGTTTCTCAAATTAATGGTAGATTATTGGGAAAAAAATGTTGGCCGTATTTTTACTAAACAAAGAGATTTAAATATAGCTAATGCTGTTATAGAATTATTTAGAAATTGTAATAGAATTGATGCTTTTAATAAAAAAGCATTGTATCTCTATATTAGAGAAATTTCATCTTGTAAGACTCAACAAATTACTAAAGTTATAAATAAGATGAAAAGTTATCAAAAAGTAATTGCTCAATCCTATTTGGATAGAGGTAAGTTAAATTGATAGTGTAATTATTCAAATCCATATCTATTTATAGATATGGATTTAGATTTTGAATTATATAAAGGTAAGAAATATTCAAACTTACTTAAAGATGTTGTAATCAATTCTGAACAGAAAAAAGACCAAATTGATATTTTGGTATCTGATTTAAGAAGTATGATTAAAACACCAAATGATGCTATTGTTATTGTTCCTCTTATAAAAGATTACTTGGATGTAAGTGTGAGGAACGATGAACAATTAGTTAAATTAGCTGCAATAGTACAAAGATTGGTAAGTAACGATAATAAAGGTACAGAAGAAGTAGGTGGATTATCAGAAGAAGAAAGACAACAATTAATGGCTGAAGTAGGAAAGATTACAGAAACTATGAATACACCAATTGAAATAAAGAAATAATATGCCATATTTTAATATTAAATCTTCTCCAATTAGTTTTGGACAATTAAATAATATTGGTTTATCTGTTGGAGGACAATCATCTACATCTCCTTCAAATGAATTTTATGAATTAGAACCTGCAATTGTATTGGATATAATTTTGGATGAAACTCATCCTGAAATAGTAAATAAAAGACATTTAGTAGATTCTAAAAATATTCCTCAAAACTATAAAGGTGACGAACCTACAAATAAAGATATAGATTACACTTATATTGGTGCATGTAAAGTAAGATTATGTTTTTCACAACAAGGATTGGAAAAAGAAAAATTGTCATGGGCATTTCCAATGGAGTCTACTGGTATAGTAGAATATCCACTATTAAATGAAGTGGTAATTGTTGTAAAATATTTAGATAAGTTGTTTTACACTAGAAAATTAAATTTAAATGGATTTATAAATCAAGAATCCAATTTTAGATTAGAATCTTTTTATGGAAATAACACAGGAAATAAAGATTTAGTATCCGATGATGATATAAAAACGGAAGCAGTGATAGGTCCGAAATCTTTAAATGCACATAAAAAAATTGCAAATAATCAAGTAAAAGGAGTACTTGGTTCATATTTCTTAGCAAATTCAAAAATTAGAAAATTAAAGAGATATGAAGGTGATACTGTTTTTGAAAGTCGTCACGGACAATCAATACGTTTTTCTGCATATGATAATGTAAGAGATAATGATAAAGGTTTTTATTCTGATTATAAAGGTGATCCTACGGTAAATTTACCCAATGAAGGATGTGGAAATCCAATGGTTTTAATCAGAAATAGACAAAGAAAATTGTCATTAGATAAACCAATATCAGTTCATCCAAAACTTCCGCCAATTCCTGTAATAACAGATTCTCAAAAAAATGTTGGTGGTTTAATTACTGAAGATATAAATCACGATGGAAGTTCAATTTATATTACATCAGGATTAACCAAATCAAAATGGAGAACAACCTGTTATAAATCTATATTTCAACAAGGAAAAGAAGAACAACCACTATTTTCACCAAATGGTTCCACTGCATATAATTTTGACATAGAAAATTTGAAGGGTGATCAAATAGTAATTAATACAGATAGATTGATTTTAAGTAGTAGATTCGGTGAAACATTACACTTTTCAAAAGAAAGATATGGAATTGTTACTGATAGTGAATATACAGTTGATGCGCATGATCAAATTGTAATGACTACTAATAATAAAACAGTAATTAATAGTCCTGCTATTTATTTGGGACAATATGGTCAAACAAATGAACCAGTATTGTTAGGACAAACTACTGTAGATTGGATGTATGATTTATGCAATTGGTTATTAGATCATGTTCACTGGTACAATCATACTCATCCAAAAACAGGCGGACCAAACCCAAATAAAACGCAAGAATCTGTACAAGACAAACAATTGAAGTTTTTAAGAGACAGTCTTGATAAATTAATGAGTAGAAGAGTATTCGTTACTGGTGGTGGTTATGCACCAGGAGTAGATGGTGTAACACCAGAAGGGTTTAAAAATGCTACAGAACCAGTATCAGTTAATGTAGTTTCTGGTGAAGGATTACCTGGTGAATTTAAAGGTAAATTAAGAAGAGAAGGACCAGTTGAAGTACAATTTGAACAAATATGATAAATAAACTTAAATCATTTAAGGATATTGATCCAGCATTGCCCGGTCCTCCAACTGAAGCATCTAATGGATTAAAATTTGTTATTGCTAAAAAAGCAGATGTTGCTAAAAGTATTCCTACACCGTCTATTCCATCTATACCAAGTATACCGACTCCTGCAATTCCATCGGTTCCTAATATACCAAGTTTACCATCAGTTCCTAATATATCTACACCAAGTTTACCTAATATATCTGGATTAAGTGTACCAAGTGTTCCTCCTTTGCCAAATATTCCGAACATCCCATCTGTAGGAATACCAAAAGTATCTGCTCCAAATTTTAATCCGCAACATTTTAGTCCTGGTAAAATAGCAGGTAAAACAGTTGATAGATTGACAGGTTTAGCAAAAAGCGCATCTTCTGCTGTAAGTGGAGTTGTAAAAAGCGCATCATCAGCGATTGGTGGTGGAGTAGGTGGATCTTTGAGTGGTGTTACTGGAGGAGCTATTGGTGGTACAATAGGTGGAGCTGTTTCTGGTGGTGTAACTGGTGCAATTGGTGGCGGTGTTGGCGGAGGACTCGGTGCTGGTATTGGTAGTAAACTTGGTGGTGGATTAGGTGCCGGCATTGGAGGTGCGGTGGGTGCAATTAGTGGAGTTGCATTGGCTAAAAAGATTAAATCGGGAATTGGTAAACGAATTAAGACCGTAAAAATACCTAAACCACCTTCTACAGAACAAATAAATAACAAAATAAATAATACAATCCCTAAAATTTAATGATAATTATATAGTGTATGAAAAGTAACGAATTAAAAGAAATAATTAGATCTATAATTAAGGAAGAATTGGATAAAACATTGCCAACATTAATTCCAAAAATATTGTCTGAAGTATTGTCAGTAAGACAATCGAATACGATTCAATCTAGTGAACCTATAGTTTCAAAGAAAACTGTAGTAAAAGAAACAGTAGAAAAGTCAAAAGAATTGAAAAAATATTCAAGTAATCCGATTTTAAATGAAATTTTGAACCAAACTGTAGTTAAAATACCAAATGAAGGTTCAATGGCCGGACTTGAATCCACATTCAAATCACAAGCATTTGCTGGTATGCAAATGAATGAATCAGTAGAAACACCACAACCAGTTGCTCCTGTAACAGAAGAACAAGGTAAAGTAATGAATGTTCTTAATAGAGATTTTAGAAGTTTAATGAAAGCAGTAGACAAAAAGAAACAAAATGGTTCTATAAATTCAGGTAAAGTATCAATAGAATAATATGTATCCAATAGGTCTTACATTACCACTTCAAATCGGTAAAAATGGTTACTTTGAACAAAGTTACGATACTTTGACTCAAGTAAAAGCCAATATTACTAATTTGTTAAGAACTAAAAAAGGTGAAAGACGAATGAATCCTAATTTTGGTTCTGGTTTACAAGAATATTTATTTGATCAGAATTTACAAGACTCTCCTGATATAATTAAACAAATTATTACAGATGAAATTAATAATTATATTCCAGGTATAGTAGTAAATAATATTGATATTGGCATATCAAATAAAGAAAAAAATCAACTTACAGATAGTTATATATTATATATAAAAATACAATTTACGGTTAATAATCAAACAGATATACTCAATTTGACAGTTAATCAAAATAATATATAATTATGGCAGATATCATACAAAAGTCTTTTAATAACTCCCGTAGAGAAATTAAGTATCTTAATAGAGACTTTTCTTCTTTTAAATCGTCTTTGATTGAATATTCAAAAACATATTTTCCAAGAACATATAAAGATTTTAGTGACGCATCGCCAGGTATGATGTTTATTGAAATGGCATCTTATATTGGAGATGTTCTTTCATATTATACAGATTATCAATTTAAAGAAAGTTTACTACCATATGCAGAAGAAAGAAAGAATGTTCTTGCATTAGCAAATTATCTTGGGTATAAAACAAAACCAACTAAGTCATCTACTACAAATATTGATCTATATCAATTAATTCCGTCTATTAAAGATTCTAATAACAATTACATTCCAGATAATAACTATGCTCTAAAAATAAGAGAGTATATGGAAGTTTCTAATGAAAGTAATGTAAGTTTTATTACAACAGATCCTGTTGATTTTTCACTTGATAGTAAGTTTTCTCCTAGAGAAGTTACAGTATATTCTAGAGATGATTATGGAGTACCACAATTTTTCTTATTAAAAAAATCAGCGAAAGTTATTGCAGGTAAAATTATTACTACATCATTTACAGTAGGATCTGCCGTACCATTTTATAAAATTTCATTATCAGAAAATAATGTGATTGATATAATTGATGTAAGAGACAGTGATAACAATAGATGGTATGAAGTAGATTATTTAGCACAAGATTTAGTATTTACTGAAACTGAAAATACTAATTTTACTAATAATAATTATGTTCAATTTTCATCTGAAGTTCCAAAATTAATTAAAAGTTTTAAAACATCAAGAAAATTTGTTGTAAATGTTACTGCGAATAATACTACATATCTTGAATTTGGTGCGGGTACAGATGCAAATTCTGATGAAATAATATATCCAAATTCAGAATTAGTAGGTATTGGATTACAAAATATCAGTAATTTAAATTTAAATTATGATACTAGTAAATTACTAAAGTCCGAAACTTTTGGTCAATCACCATCTAATACAGTATTTACTGTACAATATTTAATTGGCGGTGGATTAACATCAAATTCCCCGTCTGATACTATTAAAAATATATCATCAGTGACATTTTTAAATGATATATCGGGATTAACACCATCTCAAAATTCATTGTTAACTACAGTTAAAAATTCATTAAGAATATCTAATCCAAATCCTGCTGTAGGTGGAAAAGATGAAGAAAGTGTGGAAGAAATTAGACAAAACGCATTAGCTAATTTTGGTTCACAAAATAGAACAGTTACTATAGATGATTACATTTCTAGAATTTATTCAATACCACCAAGATTTGGTTCTATTGCAAAAGTAACCGTAATATCAAATTCAAATCTGTCAATTTCTAAAAATCAAACATTATTAAACGGATTTACAGACAATAATAATCAAACAACATTAATTGATAATAGTTTAGAAAATAATTTTAGAAAAGTAAATTTTGATGTATCTAATCCATTCAGCTTGAATTTATATGTTTTGAGTTATGATTCAAATAAAAACTTGACACAAACAAATGATGCGTTGGTTTATAATATTAGACAATATTTACAAAAATACAAGATAATATCAGATAGTGTAAACATTATTGATGGTTATATTATCAATATAGGAATAGATTTTAAAATATTAGTTTATAATAATTTTAATAAAAAAGATGTACTAGATCAATGTTTACAAAAAGCAAAAGATTTCTTTAATATTGATAAATGGTATTTTAATCAACCAATTAATATTAATCAATTTGAATTAGAGTTAGCTAAAGTTGAAGGTGTACAATCAGTAGCAGAAGTAAAATTTAATAATCTTACTCAAAATAACGGAGAGTATTCTCCACATGAATACAATTTATCTGAAGCTACACATAATAAGATTATATATCCATCATTAGATCCATCGGTATTTGAAGTCAAATATCCAGATAATGATATTAGGGGCGCTGTAATTTAATAAATTTATCATTAAAAGTCTTATAAATTTCATACTTATATTTATATAATAGAGTATGCATACATTTATATTTCCAAAACAAGACACATTCATAACTAATGAAACTGGTTATGTCGATAAAAATTTTGGAATTGACGAAATTTTAGAAATCAAAGCACAAAATCAACTAGTAAGAGATGTAACTTTTTATAGTTCTTCAAGTCTTTCCGGTAGTTATTCTACATTTGATGTATTGAATTATAACGGACTAATTTCTGATAGTTATCTGTCAGGATCAGCAGTATCTGCTAATATATACATTAGTGGGTCATCTCAATTTAGATCGACAAATTATAATGGATATGTATCTGGAACATATGGTTCTGGAATTCCGATTACATCAAGTTTAACGAATTATAATGGTTCAGTTACTGGCAGCGTAAGTGGAAGTATAGTAGGATCTTTTACTGGTTCAATTTTTACTGCAAGTGGATCTTTAATTAATTACACAGGATGTATAAATGGAACTTTACAAGGTACACAAAGTGTTTTTAATCCTACGACTACTTTTACAAATGATCCAGAATTTAGTAGAATTTTAATTCAATTTGATTTAACATCAATTTCAAGTTCTCTTTTAAATGGAGACATAAATAATGGATCTAAATTTTTCTTAAAATTAAAGGCATCTTCTACAAGTGAAGTACCGTTAGATTATAAAATTTATGCATACCCTGTAAGTAAAAGTTGGGATATGGGTATAGGAAGATATGACACTGAAGGAATGGGTAGTTTTGGTGCTAGTTGGTATTATAATACTACACAAAATACTGCTAGTTTATGGTATTCGCCTACATCATCTACAGTAACATATAATTTCAGTGATTATCTTTTAACATCAAGTTTAGGATCTGCGTCATTTCAAAATGGCGGTGCTTCTTGGATATATAATGTACCCTCCAACTATATTCAACCATCATCAAATACATCATCTTCATTTTATAATGTTTCAAGTGCATCCGTTTATATATCATCATTTTGTTCGTCATCATTAAGCGGCAGTTCATTAATTTGTTCACAATCATATTCTTACAGTACATCTGATATTTATATGGATGTTACTTCAATAGTTAAAAGTTGGATATGTGGATGTGTTCCAAATAACGGGTTTATTTTAATAAGTTCACTTGAATTAGTTCAAGCAGATGATGTTAATTCTAGTATTAGATTCTTTAGTAAAGAAACAAATACAATTTATCAACCATATTTAGATGTAAAATGGGATGATAGTATCTATTCGTCTGGTAGTTTAATACCATTAACAGGATTTAATCCATATACAGTAGTTGTTAAGAATGTAGGTAAAGAATACAAGTTTGGAAGTGTACCTCGTATAAACATATTTGCAAGAGAAAAAGCACCATTAAAGAACTTTGTCAAAGGATATCAACAAAGTCAATATTTAAGTTCAAGCTTATTACCATCCGATTCTTATTATGCTATTAAAGATAATGAAAGTGAAAACTTTGTAATTGATTTTGATGAATATACAAAATTAAGTTGTGATGGTGCAATTCATTATTTTAGATTGGATACAACTGGTTTACCTGTGGAAAGATATTACAGAATTTTAATAAAAACGGAAATTAACGGCGAAATTGTAATATTCGATAACGGAAACATATTTAAAGTATCGAGATGAGTATAAAATCACAAATCAATGACTTTTTGTTAACAGGCAAATTCACTAATAATATTGATGAATTTAGTAATGTAAATTTATATATTAGTTCAAGTGAAGCAAATGAACAATATATCGCTTTTGAATTGATAAACTTCAATTATAAGAAAGGTGAAATTGAAAATTTATATGATGTAGGTATTACTGAAATACAAACAGAACCATCTGTTGAAAAACAAGTATTTAATCAAGCATTTTTGACTGAATATAACAAGGTATTATCTGAAAATCAAGATTTAAAAGAAAAATTAAATGACTTGGTTGAAGAAGTACAATCAGATCCATCTAAATCACAATTAAATGCATCTAAAGATTTAATCGTAGAATTAAGAATTAAATTAAAACAAGGAAATAAACCCGAAGATTTTTCTGACGAATTTCCATTTAATTTAAAATCCGAAAATGAATAATTTATGTCATTTCCATTTTTAACAATATCATCTAATAGTGGATCACTAAACAGTGGTTCTTACTTTTTACAAAATGATTTGGATACATTCGCTGATGTACCATTTCAAGAATATTATTTTGGAAATTCGGAACAAGATATAATTGAATTTAGTGTATACGATATTGAAGGTAATATTAATGTATGGAAATATTTACCTATTTCTGCAACATATACCGTATTAAATAAAACTTATAAAGATGTAGATAACAATACTTTAAACTATAGTTTTAAACAATATAATAGTAATTATACAATTGCATTTAATAAAAACATATTATTAAATACACTCCAAGATTTTACAGGTTCAGGCATTAATTCCGGCAATCATGTCGTAAGTTATAATTTTATTAGAAATATTGCTGGTAATCCTAATTATCAACTTTATATTAAAGACATATCTCCAAGTAGAAGAGAAGTTAAATTAACACCGTCTTTTAAATTAGATTTAACAAAAGAAGAAAACATACTTGTAAATCTTCAATATCAAGCATTTGCCAGAAAAGCAGTATTAGTAAGAGATACAATTTCATTATTTAATTACTTTTTGGATTCATATCAAATCTATAAAAATAGTGATACATTAATTAACAATAATAAAATAATTTTTACACTATTAAGAACTAATTTTGGATTTAAATCAGATACAGATATACTTGCATTTTTAGATGATACATACAATGGTTTTAATCGTCCATTTGTTAATTCTCAAAATGGACAGTTAATTCAAAATAGTTTTGAAGGTACTAAAAATTATATTAAAGACTGGCTGTACACTTATTATAAATCAATTTATTCATTTGAACAAATAAAGGAACAATTTAAATATATAACTGAAAAATCAATATCTTTAAGATTAAGTCAAATCAATTCATATTATACAAATAATATAGAGTTGAAATCTCAAGTTGAAAATTTTATTATTGATTTATTTTTTACAAATTTTATTTCAAACACAGTTGATACAGTTCAAACATATCATGATAATAAATTTTATGCATATTTGAAAAATGCATTAAATTTTGGTAACGATATATTTTATACTGTATTAAATTATACATTTGTAGAAGAAGATGACAATACAAATATTATTGTAAAGTTATTCAATGAATTACCATTAGATGTTTCATTAAGAGACAAATGTTGGATTTCAAATATATCACTAGTACCAATAATTCAAAAGTTTGTTATTAATGTTCCTGTTATTAAGAAAAGTTTTAAAATATCAGGTCCAAATTTTAATGTACCTATTGATTATTACAATAGTTCACCCGTAAATTATCAAAATTCTAATAATTTAAAATTAGATAATACTACAAAAAATGATGTAGAATTTTACAAAAAATTGAATAATCTTAATGTTGATTATACTGACTTTTCTAACTTTATAGTGTTTGGTTCTGCAGAATTAAGAACCAAATTATTTTTAAATAAAGTTACGACTATAAATCAACTTAATAACTCAATAAATTCTATAGTTACTACATTATCAGCATCTGCTGCTAATAGTGCGTCATCATATACATTACTAAGTTCATATACATTTATTAGTTCGTCATATGCAGAAGAAGTAAATGGTTATAACTCTCAATTAAATACTATTTTTAATTCATTTGACGGTTATGATGCATATTTGTATAAAAATATTACTTTAGTTAGTGGTAGTACAACATCATTTGTCAATGGTGCATATGTTCAAAATTTCAATTATCCTACTTATATTGAAAATGCAATTGAATTTGATAAAAATAACAGAGACAGTCTTGTAAACAATACACCTGAATATATTTTATTAGACGATAATAATACTGATTATTTAATATTTTTATCAATGATTGGACATCATTTTGATAACATTTACTTGTATATTAAAAATTTTCCAACACAACAATATGTTGAAAATAATCTATCATCA
>SXGQ01576311.1_pt1 | contig 12926 bp, 12 predicted proteins | sample 3178371 | NCBI WGS metagenome assembly SXGQ01 (sample SAMN11356859, study PRJNA531348) | freshwater metagenome | isolation source: freshwater sample F1-20 | place: China: Fuxian Lake, Yuxi | collected 2017-12-25
GTTGTTGTTGTTGTTGTTGTGGGATCAATTCGTTCTTGTTTTTGATCGGGTCTGCATGGAATGCATTGATTGGTGTTGGTGTTGTTGTTGTTGAGGTTGTTGCATTTGTGGCGAGATGCGCAGCATGTTCAGGTCCTGGTGCAGCGAACTGTGCAGTGAACTTGCCGTGCGCAGTTGCTTCCGGTACATTTCCTGTCCTTGCAGCTGCCACAGCGACGCAATGCACGACACGGCGGGCGGTTCGCTCACAAGCACCAGGCGGAGCTCGGTTTCATCGTGTTCAGCCAGGTCTGTCAGATGGTTGATGAGCGTTATATCTTGATGCGATTGGAACTCCATTTGAAACGTGGTTTTGGGGTTGGTTCTGGTTCCGGTTCCGGTTTTGGGATTGTTGCGGTTTTGGCCGAACAGCATCCAGCAGGAGGAGGTTTGTTCGGGCACTTGCTTCACTACGCACAGGCGCCACCCGGGGGTTTTCAGCTTCAGAACAAAGGCACCGGGGAGCATGATTTGATTGCGTTTAAGTTGATTGCTGATTGCGTTCTTGCTTTATGTTATTGTGTTTGTTGGATCGTTCAATTTTTTTTATTAATTGCGGCGATTTTCAGGCACAAGGCCAAACGCGATCAGCAGCAGTAAAACTACTTGAAACAGGACCGTTGTCGCATCGCTGGGGGATTCAAACGCACTGCCCGTGAACTTTGCGCCCGTAAACTTTGCGCCCATTGCATTTGCGCCCATTGCATTTGCGCCCGTGAACTGATTGGATAATGACTGGTTCATGATTTTGTGGAATTTGTCGCTGTCGCTTGTGTCGCCCGTGGTTTAATTCAATTTTTGGAATAAAATGCGTTGCCCAGCAGGATGGTGCCGGCAATGCCCAGAACCAGGCCCACGTGGTAGTTCACCTGCATGCCGCGATACACGCGCAGCCAGTTGGCGCCGTCCTGCTTTTGCTTGAAATGCAGCACCATCCAGTCGCTCTTCGGCGACAGCACGTAATAAAAGTAGTTGGTGGCCAGCGTGATGGCCGCCACGCTGCACAGCAGGGCCGCGCGCGACAGCGTTTGGTACTGGTGGTGGATGCCCAGCAGGAGTGCGGACAGCAGCAGACCCCAGCCGAAGCCGCGCAAGTAAATGCCGCGCCGCTCCTCCACAATCTTGGAGTAGGTTTGCCGCTGGTCTTCCGTCAAGGACCGCATGTAGTCCTTTACGAGCTGGGACCGGTTGCCCATGTAGGTGCAGTACGCCATGCCGGCGATCAGGGTGGCGGCAATGCCGCAGCTGGTTGTGCAGCACTTCATATGTGGATGTTGATGTTGATGATATATCATGATATTTTTTTTGGGATTGGATTGGTTGGATTTGGGATTTTGGGGTCTTGCATTATTTGAACCGCAGAGTGCCGTTGCGGAATTCCAGGGTGTTGATAATGGCGCCGTCAATGTCGGCGTTTTTCAATTTGGCGGCGTTGAGTTCGGCATCACGAAGGTCCGCCATGTGCAGATTTGCGTCTTCTAAACTGGCGCCTTTGAACTTGCAGTATCGCAGGTCCGCTTCTTCAAGGTTGACGCCCGACAAGTCGGCGTCTTCAAAGTTGTTGTATGACAGATTGGCGGGGAAGGCGAATTTCACGGTCTGCAGGTTGGCGCCTTTGAAGCTAATGAAGTCGTATGCGCGCCCTTGATCCATCCCGGGATCCGTCAGCATGATGCCAACGCCGAATGACGCGCCGGTAAGGTTCGCCTTTTCAAATGATGCGCCGCGCAGTTGGGTTTCGGCGCCTTCAAATCTCGCCTTGGCGAAGTTGGCTTCGCGGAATTTGCTGCCACTGAACCACACGTCGGTCAGAACGCTGTCGTTGAATTGCGCCTTGTCAGCAGAGGACAACTTGGTCATGTCTGACTCCGTGATGCGGGCGCCGCTGAAACGCGCTTCGTTTATGCTGGCATCTTCAAACCCGCAGCCCCGAATGGTGGCTCCCGTCAGGATCGCGCCGTCCAATTTGGCGTGGTGGAACATCACGTTCTCCAGGGTTGCGCCGCTCAAATCGGCGCCCCTCAAATCCGCACTCACCATGTTTCCACCCAGGATTTTGATGCCCTTCAAGTTACGCCCCTTCAGGTCTTGGGCTCTCACATTCTTCAGCGTTGCACCGGGTTGAAAGGCTTCTTTGGCTAAGGGCGACAAGGCTATGGGCGACGAGGCATTGGGACTCATCCCTTGTTCCAGTCCAGCAGCTTGGCCCATTTTTTCCAGCCAACTGAATGCAGGACCTTCGGACGGCGCCTTTTCTGTCGCCTTTTTGGTTTTGGACTTGGACTTGGGTTTGGGTTTGGTCTGCTTCGGGGCTTTGGCCGTCTTGGTGGGCATTGCAACAGGGGATGGTACAGCAGCAGCAGCAGCAGGGGATGGCATTGCAACAGCGGCAACAGCAGCACCCGTCTTTCGCTTTGCACTGCACTTGCCAGTTTGCCCCCAAACGCACTCCTCGCTTGCGTCACACTCCGGTTTTTCTTTTATAACGGAGCATTTGCTTCCACCCGAAATGGTCATATTGTTTATACAATGCATCATTATTTTATCTATGATCAATTTTTACTCAAATTGCAAATGCTAAATAGTGTTGTCAAAAAAAAGTTTTTTATTTTTTTTTTGGGGTTGTACGACACGACACACAATCACAACTCAATCACAACACAATCACAACACAATCACAACTCAATCACAACTCAATCAACTTCCATGGCGTCGGCGTATGGGTCTTGTTCTTGTTCTTCTACCAGTAATTCATCGTACTGCGCGTCGTACGCCATCATGCCGAAGCTCATGCACAAGTCCATAATTTGCCGCTCCACGTGCACGAAGGTGCCGTCTCGTTGCAGGTCGTTGTTTGCCGCGCTGGTCACAACTGCGGCGACGCGCTCGTTCAGTCCGCAGATGTAGGCCCGGCGTTCCAACGCATCCCGCGCTTCGCGTTCTTCGTTGTGGCGCAGGCCAATTTGCATGTTCATGCTCATGACACGCACGTACTCGGCGGTGAGATCCTCGCGATGCTGTCGCGTCAGTGCCAACTCGTCCTGCAAATGCTGGTTCTGTATTGATGCGCGTTCAAACATGATGCGTTCGTCGTGTTCGTCCGCGTCCATGTTGTGCACGTCGTATTCCTGGAGCACAGCACCACGGCACATTGGGCAATTGTTGCGATTTTGCCCGCCGGTGGCCATGTTGGTCATGATGCATGCGAAGTGGAACTGGTGACCGCAGTCCAGGCTCACGAAATTGCGAGCGGGGTCGGTTGCATCAAAGCAGATCGCACAGCATTCGGTTTCGGGGTCTTGGTGTTGCTCTTGACGACGGGCCGGCTGGAATTCCACGTCAGGAAAGTCGTCTTGGTCTTCAAGCGGTTGCGTCAGCGCATCAGAGTCGTTGTCGCTGTCGCTGTCAATTTGAATGACTTCAATGCTTTGTGCAAGTTGTTGCACTTCGGCGTCGTCGTCAATCACAATCACTTCGTCTTCAGAAGCATGTGCAATCGGCGACAGCACTTGTTCTTGTTCTTGTTCTTGTTGTTCGTGTCGCACTTGCAGATTGTAAATCTGTGAAGCAGGGAAGATGTGGTGGTTGCCATCACACGTCTCAATGTGGACGGCACGCTCTCCGTTCAGATCAAACAGGCTCACAATTCGGCCATGATGAATGCGCCCATCGGTGGTTTCAATGCTCACATTGCGACCAATCAAATGGGCCAAATGTTGTGGCGCTTGGACTTGAACGGGCGCTTGGACTTGGACTTGGACGTCTTGGACTTCTTGTTCTTGGACTTCTTCGTGCTTGACTTGGACGGGCTCTTGGAACACACGTACGGGTTCCTGTTTTTCTTCCATTTCTTCGCTTTCTCCGATCTCACGGTAGGAAATGAAGTGCATGTTCCACACCTTCAAGTGGTCACCCTCGCCGTTGATGCGACGGCGCTTCACTTCATTGCCGTACACGTCTTCGTTCTGCTGTTGCTGCTGCATGTTGATAATCATCGTAGTTCGTAGTTCGCTTAGTTGCTGATTCGCTGTCTGATATAAAAGTATTTCAAAAGGGGATTCAATTTTTTTTATTTCACTATAATTTCAGGGATCACATTTTGTCAAACAAAAAATAAAAAAAAATAAAAAAAATTGATTTTGTTTTTTATAAAGTAGTTCATAATTCATAGTTATTAATTCGGGAAAAAAAAATGCCTCGTCGTGGCTCGTCGGATGCAAGGTGCACGGTGGCGGGCTGTTCGTGCGAGTGGATCGTGGTGTCAAAGAACCGGCACACGTACTGCGACGAACACATGCAGCAGGCCAATGCGCTGTACGCGGAATACAAGGCCGCGAATGCGGTGGCGGTGGCCACCTTTGCGGACGACGCGCTGGACCAAACAATTGCGCTGCGCGAGCAGTACGCGCGCAGGTTCCTGGATTACGAGGACACGGGCGCGCACCGGGCTTACATCGGCATTCTCCGGCGCGTGCGATCAATCGCTTATGCTTGTCGACGCACGGCCTACAATCGTTGGATGACGGACAGCGCCTACTTTGCGGATTTCAAAAGGGTTTAAAAGTGGAAAAACAAAAAAAAAGGGGGTCGGGTACTGTGTTCCTTTGCGGTTAACAATTTATGAACACGCCGTCATTGAGGGAATTCAATCCCGTTTTTTTTTTCGCATGGGATCCTTTAAACCGGCAGAGTGGGGGGACCGCTTCATCCACCGCTCTGCTTATGCTGCTTACCGGATTCGTTCAAATACAGCGCCCGCATTTGCCGGATGGCCATGCGCTTCGTTAAAGCGCGCTTGGAGAAGCACTTGCGAGTGCCTTTCTTGCACACTTTGTAGCCCCGGCGGCGTTGCTTCCGCAGCGTGTACGGCATTGAATGCGTTAATTGGGTATGACGTAATGCGTTATGACTTAATGAGATATTTTTTTGAAATTTAAAATGAAAAATTCAAAAAAAATTGAATTACTTTTATTTGATTTGTTTTCTGTTGTGTGTGTGGAACAGATGATGGAAGTACAAGAACAAGAACAAGTACAAGAACAAGAACAAGAACAATTACAAGAACAAGTACAAGAACAAGTACAAGTACAAGAACAAGTACAAGTACAAGAACAAGTACAGATGATGGAACATAGAGCCCGCGCAATGCGTCTGAAAATGAATGAGAAGGGCATGTGGCGGTGGGCGCTTCGCGGCATCGTCATTCAATGAATTCAAAAAAAAATGTACCCCCTCATATATAAATTATTTTTTTCAACATGAACCCGGATAGGAATAATAGGAAGAATGAATACTATAGAAACCGGATAACTGGTCAATCCGAATCATGGGTGCTCCCCCCAATGAATGAGCCGTCAAGGCCAAAAAATTTTATGGAAGAATTGCGAAAAGAACTGGAGCTAGAACGGCGAAGATTGGAGCTAGAACGGCGAAGATTGGAGCTAGAACAGAAAAGATTGGACAGAGTGATGGAAATAGCAAGAAGCAGATTGGCGCCAGGGGCAACAATGGCAACAATGGCAGCAATGGCAACAAGGGCAACAGCGGCAACAGCGGCAACAGCGGCAACAGCGGCAACAAGGGCAACAGCGACACCAAGGGCAACAGCGGCAACAGAAATACAAGATGAAGGTTCCCCAATGGCAACAGAAATACAAGATGAAGAAGGTTCCCCAATGGCATTACTACGCAGAAAATCTAGTACCAAATGCTGCAGCATCATGGGTGGAAGCGGGAGAAGCGGAAGAAGCGGAAGAAGCGGAAGAGCGGGTGCAAAATACACTAAAACCCGATCTCCGAAACCAAATCCAAACAACAGGTCTCGCCGTCGCATGCGCAGGTTTGGGTTGGGGGCAAACGAAGGTTCATACTGGACGACCCCTAAACCCTAAACCATGAACCCTGAACCCCTAAAAGCACCCTAAACCCTAACCCCTAAACCCTAACCCCTAAACCCTGATATATCCATTAAACCCCTTATTTCCCCATAATACATTATTGAGAATTGACTGATATTATGAGGCCTGATTCATATTATGAGTTATGGCCCATATTGTGAGTAATGAGTGATGCGTATCCGATGCACATGAATGCGTATCCGATGCACATGAATGCAATATGAATATGTTTTTTTTGATTCTTTCAGATTTACACACGAGAGAAATTCATATAAAAAACATGACCCCCCAAATTATCAAAAATAAAAATAGGATTTACCGACGACAGGTGTCGATCCTGTGGCCTTGGAGTTATGAGCCCCATGCGCATCCCGCTGCGCCACGTCGGTTATGGTTGTGGTTGCTCCAGTGCCTTGATGCACCAATGCGATTTGTGATTAGATACCGGAGACAGGTTTCGATCCTGTGACCTCGGAGTTATGAGCCCCGCGCTCTTCCTTTAAGCTACCCCGGTTAAGGTTGCTTCGTTTTACGTCCAGCTTGACAAGTCATGTGCCATTGTACTGTGTTTTGACGTCGCTTAGCTATGACGTGTTGCTTCTGTAAAGCAACCGAATTGAATTGTTACCGGTAACAGGTTTCGATCCTGTGACCTTCCGCTTATAAGGCGATAACCATCAGTCTTTCGGACTCATGCAAGTCTAAAGGTGTGACCGACGATGTTTGAGACGCTCTGCCGCTGAGCTATACCGGTGAAGTGTTGCTGTGGTGACAGCGTGGCAGATTCTTGTAAACCTGCGAAATATGAATACGGTAATACGTTTCGTTCGCATGACCTCGGATGTGTTATGTTTAACGTCTCCAACTAGACGACCAGCTTCTGCAAAGCAGGTGAATTGGAATTGACCGGAGGTTGGGTTTGAACCAACGACCTCGGAGTTATGAGCCCCGCGCGCTTCCTCTGCGCCACCCCGGTGAAGGATGCTCATGTTTTATGTCACTTGAGCTATGACGTCCAGCTTCTGTAAATCTGGCGAATTGGAATGGGTACCGCCGGTATGTTTTGATCATACGACCTCAGGGTTATGAGCCCCGCGCGCTAGCCTCTGCGCCACGACGGTTAGAAGTTGCTCCAGTGCCTTGATGCACCAATGCGATTTGTGATTAGATACCGGCAACCCGTTTCGATCGGGTGACCTCGGAGTTATGAGCCCCGCGCGCTGCCTCTGCGCCATGCCGGTTAAGGGTTGCTACGTTTTACGTCCAGCTTGACGATGAGGCAATGATACGTTTAAAGTCCCCATCTTGACTATGGATGATACGTTTAACATCAGCATCTAGACGTCCAGCTTCTGTAAAGCTGGCGAATTGGAATGGATACCCTCGGTCAGTTTCGATCTGACGACCTCCGGCTCATAAGGCGATAACCATCAATCTTTCGGACTTTAAGCAAGTCTAATAGTGTGACTGACGATGTTTTTTCGGCGCGCTTCCACTGCGCTACGAGGGTAGGAATTTGTTGACCCCTAATATTTTGTTGAAAGGGATCATTACAGAACAATGGTTCTATTTTTCGCAGTGGCACTCATGGTATTGAACCTGCAACCATCGGACTTTTAGGCATGTGATCTGACCATTGAGCCAAGGTGCGCGTTCATTGCGAACTGCTTGTAACCCATGATGCGAAATGGGTATATTAAGATGATGCCTTCTGGATGACCCCTCATCCAGACCAATGCACAATCAATCATGATCTTGAGCGACGACGACGTGTCGCGCACCGTTTGAATATCGGCTTGTCTGTAATGTTGTAAAATTTTCCGATGCGTTTTTTCCCCTGGTGAAAAGTCAATGCGTAATTTTTACTCATATGTTCTTTTCGGGTTACGGTTTTACATGCGTCAAACCCGGTGGCATGACGGTCGCTCAGCTGTTTGTATCGTTCTCCCACTTTCAGCTCTGCCGTTGTCAGCATGCCCTTGGGCTGCATGAATGTACTAAATGGCCACATCCTATATTAGCAATTGACAAAAAAAAAGGTGTTAGTAGAACAGAACAGCAACGCACGCACTTACCTTTTTTCATGGCTCGCCGCCATGCCTAGTGACCCAGGCAGATCCCGTCGTCCATGTCTGAAACCTCGGAGTTGAACGGGTACAATAAGTAGTTCGCGTCTTCCTCAAATGTGATGGGAAACGATGCGCCGTTGTCATGGATGGCGTTGATCACCTCCGCCACTGTTGCGAAAGACAGGGGGGCTTTGTGCTGAATTGACACCACGAGCTGCATGCCGTAGGTCACGGGGGGGTGCGGGGTCAATGAAACCCACGCTCCGATGTCGCATTCTGTCCATTCGCCCAATTCCAGGGATTTGAATGCAATCCGTTGAATCTTTTCTTCCAGGCCCAGCACGTCGGGTTCGGGCAACATATCGCACATGTGGCACCTCAATTCCACCAGCTTGGACTCCATTTCCTCCCTCGTCATTCTTCTCTCGGTTAATCCATCCAAAAACCCCATATTGATCTTCAGAGTCACGTCAGTTGTTCGCATTGTCTTTGTGCAGGTTCGCTGTCTTATCATTCATTACATGCAATTAGCTTTCAATTTTTATCAAAATCACTGTATTGGGTCAAGACATACGGACCAACCAATGCAAAACCCAACCCAACACCAATTCAAATCAATATTATTCACTTCTTACAACATTCTATACGAGAGAAATTCAGTAAATAATAATACACCTGGTTCCTTTTTTTAAGCCAATTATTACAAAAATTGATCCCATTCGTTCAAATACTTATACCAATGCAGACACCCACGACCCAAATGCAGACACCCACGACCCAAACGCAGACAATGCAGACAATGCAGACAAACGACGCAATCAGTCACACGACAATGCAGACAATGCAGACACAGGCAGATCCCGCATCGCTCAGTCACACGACGACGCTCAGTCACACGACGACGATCAGTCACACGACAATGCAGACAATGCAATCCGTTGAATTTGATTTTGAAAACGATGACGACGCATTTTACGACTTCATTGAATTCGGCATTGCGTCCAATGGCGGACGTCTCTCCATCCGGTAACTAATCAATGCACTCAACAATCCACTCAACAATGCTCTCAACAATGCGTCTCTATCACAATGCTCTCAACAATGCATCTCTACCATTCTAACATTTTTTCATTCTTACAACATTACAAATGAGAGAAATTCAATCATTTATTCATTCTTGAGTAATCGCTCTCATTATGAACCATGGCCGGCCATTATGCCCGTCACGTGACAAACATTTGATTAATCATTAATCTTTCCAAACCGATTAAGCTTGAGTCCTTCCACCGATTTAACCTTTGAAACGATTTTACCTGCATTATTTACAATTAATCCACTTTTTGGCACTCCACCGGTTGTTAGATACGACTTGCCATTCCACACATCTTCTCGTGTGCTACGCAATATCTCATATGTATTTCCATCAATGTGATACAATCCATCATTGCTTTTTATGTGATTGTGTTTTTTCAATTTATTCATTATGATGCTATAATTTTCAACTTCAGTTTCACTCACTATCACATCGGGTAAGATTGCAGTAGTGACATCGCAATCGTTCAACGCATTTTTATTTCCTTTTTTTAGTTTCAAATTTTCCATTTTTAAATGTTTGTTTTCGGCTCTCAACAAAACAAGTTCATTTACGTTATTCATTTCGTCGTGAGTTTCCAATTGTTTCTTCAATCGTTTGTTCTCTTCTAATAATTTCATGTAGTTCACTATATTGCATTCAGTGTTCACTATTATGCCCTTTATTGTTTTATCTAGTGATGGAAATGACAATTCATTTGCATTTAATAACTCTATGTATTTTTTACCTTTTAATATGATTGCTCGTCGTCTTTCAACGAACATCGGGTGTTCTTTGATTGCATTTTCTATTTGCATTTTATTCTCCACTTTGAATGCATTCAACAACCGAAAATTTGTGTAGGTTTCTTTATGACTCAATACACGATTCTTCAAATTATTTGAATTACCAAATTTAATTAATTTTTCATTTGCATCACTAACATCATCTATCACGCCGTAATACACGCACTGCACATTGCTTCCAAATTGTTCCAACAACGTTTTCTCCCTGATTTTTTCTCTTGTTTTCTCTGACATTTGCAGTTCCATGTTTGTTTTTTCTAACTGCAGTTTCAATTCGGTGCTTTCCTCATGCACCACTGTTTGTAATGTTTCTTCCAATTTGATGTAATAGTCGTGAATTTCATCTGCCTTCTTTGTCCCTGCCTTTAAACAAAACTTTTTGAAGGTTGCAACATTCAGCATTATTATTTCTTTGTTGTGACCACCTTTATTGTGGTCCGGTTGCTTAACCTGTGGGGTAAGCGATGTTATGTAATCGGTATCCTTCACAAAATTATTTTCAAGCAACATCTTTGCCTTTTGTTTTGTTGAGAATTTTAACCACTTCCACACGTCATCCAAATCAATGACAAAATCCAACTTGGAATCATACTTCAAAAAACCGTAAAAACTTGCAACAAATAGTTGTTGTTCAGTTTCTGTAAATTTCGTCTTGATTTTCGTCAACAATTTGTTTTGATAGGTGCTTGATAACTTCGTTATCGGATTGTTCTCTATCAAATCCACTATATCAAATGATGCAGACATAATTATGCATTACCTATGCTTTTTCATTTATATCGGTTATTGCTTTCAATATCAATAAACATTTACAACATTACAAATGAGAGAAATTCAATCATTTATTCATTCTTGAGTAATCGCTCTCATTATGAACCATGGCTCACCATTATGCCAGTCACGTGACAAATGGGGCGAAGCCCCTTTAACCCCCGTTTGACACGCGGCATTCAGTCACGCGACAATGCATATCATTTCAACCCTTTTACAATATTGAAACATTTCAATTGAGAGAAATTCAACCATTTATTCATTTCATATATGTTGAGAAATCATTCACAAACTGAGGTACCATTCAGTCACACGACATCACCACGCAAACAAAACAACCACAACAACCACAACAACAAAACAAACACCATCTATAATGCATCTATTGCCTTGTTCAGTGCGCTTGGATTATTTTTTGTAACCTCTAAATTACGCTCACGACTCATGTTGCGACTGCCACGACAAATTCCTCCTCCACATTCGCTTATATTTAAAAAAATCATTATTATTACAAATATACCCACAAATTGTAACAAACGCGGATACATACTCATTATTATATATACATATATACAATACTTTTTATACAACACCCTCATCTCATCTACATATTCACTACATGGGATCCATCTCATATCAACAGTTCTCCTCTTACAACATATCACTTGAGAGAAATTCATCCTTTCTGAAAAATCACTCACAAACTGAGGTACCATTCGGCACATTCAGTCACGCGACACGTTTGACATGTGACCAGGGGGCCGAAGCCCCCTTTAAACCCGACACGTTTGACATGTGACAAGGGGGCCGAAGCCCCCCTTTAACCCCGACACGTTTGACATGTGACAAGGGGGCCGAAGCCCCCTTTAACCCAGACCACGTTTGACATGTGATCACGCAACACCTACTACATCTACCTACTCGCTTTCATTATTTCTCAAAAAAATTGATTTCATTCCTTTTCAAATACTTTACCATTCAGTGTTACCCAACTACCAATTCGTACTGACAAAAACATGGCCTGCAACATCTGTACCGACAACTTCAATGCTTCCAATCGCAAACAAATCGGGTGCCCGTCTTGCGCTAAATCCGCATGCAGAACCTGCTATCAAACCTTCCTCTGTGGCGATGATGTCACTCTTCCCAAGTGCATCTTCTGCAACACTCAATTCACGCATTCTCAGCTTCAACACATCGGTCTCACCAAGCTCTTTCTTCAGGGCAACTTCGCCAAGCACCAACAAAATGTTCTATTCGCTCAAGAACAAGCCATGCTTCCGGCAGCGCAAACCGCCGTCGCGCATGACCTCCTCGTCAAGAACATTGATCACCAAATTAAGGATGTCTCGCTACAAATCAAGCAACTTACGGTTCTCAAACTTGATTTGTTGCATACTAAACGGCAATTGCAACGCGAAGGGGCTGCACCTGAATCCGATGCAACCAATGACCAGTTCATTCATCGCTGCGCTCATACCGACTGCAACGGCTTCGTCTCTTCCGCTTGGAAGTGCGCTACATGCCAAAAACACACCTGCCCTCATTGCAGGGAACCAAAGGCCGCTCACGACGATCCGATTCACCTTTGCAATACCGACTCCGTCGCTTCTGTCGCGCTTCTCAAATCCTCTACCAAACCGTGCCCAAATTGCAAGGTTCCCGTTCACAAAACAGAAGGCTGCGATCAAATGTTCTGCACCCAGTGCAAACGCCTTTGGTCTTGGAACACCGGCAAGTTTGAAACTCGCGGTCACAACCCGCACTTCCTCCAGTGGATGCGCGAAAATCACCCGCACGGCATGCCTCGCGATCCCGGCGATGTCTTGTGCGGTCGCGAAATTGATCCTCAATTCCTTTCTACGCTACATCGCCTTATCAAGGCCACCATCGCTTCATTACCTCGCGATTATGACTCACGCGTTTTCGGCTCCATCTTCGCTTCACTTTCATCCATCACTCATTTGCGCCATCACGATTTGCACCTGTTACAACTTGCTGACCGCGTTAACATCAATCTTCACGCTCGCAAGGCTTTCGTTTCCAATCTCATGTCGCTTACCAAATTCAAACAAGTCACGCGACGCAACCACCTTATTGTCTTGAAAAATGAACACATTCTGCAAATCCTACAGGCCGTCATTCAAGCCACCACCGACATCGCCTTCCGCTTTCATCACCACCTTTCGCTACTTCCTAACGCACAAACACTTGCACTTTCTATTCCTACATTTGATGCACAAATTCAATCCTTCGCGCTTGAATTGTTCAA
>SXGQ01480812.1_pt1 | contig 12925 bp, 14 predicted proteins | sample 3178371 | NCBI WGS metagenome assembly SXGQ01 (sample SAMN11356859, study PRJNA531348) | freshwater metagenome | isolation source: freshwater sample F1-20 | place: China: Fuxian Lake, Yuxi | collected 2017-12-25
GCTGACATCGACCTGATAGCGACCCGGCAACGCATTGGCGCCACCCGCAAGCGCGCCATCCCACGAGAACGGATAATCGCCTGCGCCTGCGGGTCCAAGCTCAAAGGTTTCCATCACCTGACCGACGGCGTTTCGGATGTAAACCACCGCGCCATCGACCGGCTCCGTGATGCGAACCGAGCCATCGAGCGACTTTCCTTCGGCGAGTTCGCCGTAGTTGCCAGTTGAAAGCACCGACCGTCCGATCAGTGATCCGCTCGAGAGTAATCGACTGCTCGACATCTGTTCAGAGAGTCCCTGCAGCTGCTTCGACATCTCACCGATGGAGTTCACCGTAGAGAACTGCGCCATTTGGCCGAGGAATTCGCCGTTTTCCATCGGCTGCATCGGGTCTTGGTTCTTGAGCTGAGCCATCATGAGCTTCAGGAATTCAGCCTGACCCAACGAGGTCGAGCGCTGCATTTCCTTCTGTTGCTCCGCTTCAAGACTGAGGACGCCCGGAGGCAACTCCGTTCGGCTCGATGAAGGAATGGTGGTACTAGCCATTAAATCGATCTCTATTTGGTATTCATGTCGATGGTGCGCATCATCAACTCGCGAGCCGTGCTCGCCGTGGTGATCGCCGTCTCATAAGAGCGCGCCGCATCGAGCATGTCGGTGATTTCTTCGAGCGGATTGACGTTCGACCGGTAGACATAGCCGTTGGCATCCGCCAGAGGGTTGCTCGGATCGAACACCTGTGCGTTCACGCGATCGGTTTCCGAAATCGCCTTTACCTGCACACCAAACCCGCTCTGAAGCTCACTTGAGGCTTGCTCAAGGACAGTGGCAAAGACCGGACGCTTCGCGCGGTATGCCTTATCCTCCGATCCCGCGACCGTTTCTACGTTTGCGAGGTTCGAAGCGATCGTATTCAGCCGAACGGTCTGTGCGTTTAGTGCACCACCCGCAAGCTTGAGAATATTCGAGAGGGACATTCGCGACCTCCTGAGTTACGTGTCTTAATCGCCGCGATACGCTTTGCGCATTCCGGATAACGCTCCTTCCGCGAAGCGCAACGCAGCCAGGTAACGCCCAGCAGCATCGCCATAGGCAGCTTCTTCAATGTGGGTCTCCACGGTGTTGCCGTCACGAGACGGCGCAAGGGGAACACGGAACATCAATGCATCCCGGGTGAGTTGATCCGGCGACTCAACATGCGTCGGGTGGGTCACTGCGAGGCGCATCTCATCGCCGGCATCGGCAAGTGCACGCTTGAAGTCAACGTCGCGCGCCCGATAGTTCGGGGTATTGGCATTGGCGATGTTCCCGGCAATCACCTCGAGGCGACGCGCTTGGACGGCGGCCGCTGTGGGGAAGACTCCGAGTGCTCTATCAATGCTGGACATTGTTTTCCGGCGCTCCGAACTGAAAAGACACAATCTGCGGAGAGGTAGAGCAAGACTTGTGCCAAGGCCTTTTTCACCGCACTCCTTTATCGAGTACGCGACCGCAGTGAATTGCGCATTGGTCGATCAGCGACGCGAGACCTATCGAGTTGGGCCTATAAAAACCGAGGTTTTGACAATGTTGCGAACATCATCTCGGTGGCGTTGGTGATGTGGTTCGTGGCGCCGGAGGCTTGGCTGCCGCCATGCTGTTCACCGGCAAGTTTTCGTAGCCGTGCAACCTTCCACCGGCAAAGCCTTGCCGGGACGGCGGTGAAGTTCGCGCTGGTCTTTTTCCGAGAGCCTCGAACGCTATTGGCTCTTCGACAGCAACGTTATTGCTCCAGCTCTTCGCGGCGCCACGACAATGAGCGATCGCACCGTATCGGTAAAAAAAGCCTGTAAAACGACGTTTTTCATCGTTAGGCGGTCCCGATGCAGAACACGGTTGCGTCTGCACTGGCCTCGATTAAAGAGTGCAATATTCTTTTGATCGCCGGGCGATGGCCCGAACCTTGCTGTGATCTCCCCCGCCGGGCTGCTTTGCCACCGACCGGCAGTTGGCACGTCTCGTGCATGGCCTTAGTGACCAAGATTTAGACCGACGAATTTTCGACGGAGACCGTACATGCCTCTTACGATCAATACCAACATGGCGTCCATCCAATCGGAGCGCGCCCTCGCGATGAACCGCGGCAACATGGAAACCGCCATGCAGCGGTTGTCCTCCGGTAAGCGGATCAATACCGCGCTGGACGACGCTTCGGGCCTCGCTGTCGCAAACCGGATGCGCAATCAGATCGAAGGTCTGAACATGGCGATCCGTAATGCGAGTGATGGTATTTCGCTCTCCCAGACCGCGGAGGGCGCCATGGAAGAGCTGCAGAACGTCCTGCTCCGCATGCGCGAGCTGGCGATCCAGGCCTCCAACGGTACCTATACCGACGAAGATCGCAGCTACATTGCCGCGGAGTTCGATGAACTCATGAAGGAAATGCGCCGCGTCTCCAACCAGGCCGCTTGGGACGGCGACGTCAAGCTGATCGCCGAGGGTGCAAAGCCCCAGCAGGTGCAGGTTGGCATCAATGCCGCAGATTACATTCAGATTCCGCTGCAGTCGTTGACGGTAGAGGACCTTAATCTCTCGGATAAAATCGAACTGCAGAACACCGCTGGTGCTGCAATCGAGGCGTTTAAGTTCCATGACCTAACGGCCACTTCGGAACCCGCCGTCAAGTTCGTACCCGCTTCCTGGACGAGTGGCACGAATAGCGTAGACGACCTGAAGGACGTTGTTTTCGTCGATAAGCCCCTGCCGAACTTCGAGCTTCGTCTGTGGAATGGCGCAAGGGATTCGGATGGAAATCCTGAAGGGCTCGACGGTGCAAACGTCAACGTTTTGAGCGTTACGGGAGCTAAATCTGTTCAGGACTTGATCGAACAGCTCAAGGCGCATCCCAACTACGATTCGACGACATGCGATATCAAGTTTGCGAATGGTGAGGTCAAGGTCATTTGGAAAATCGCGGGTCAGCCGGATCCATCCACAAAACTGACCATCACAAATCCGGCCGACGGCGGACCGAAGGTCGAGATCTCAGAAGGGGACAACTATGTCGACTACGGCAAGGACCTCATCGACGGTATTGCCGGGGATTTAATCAACTACCCCGATCATTACCAGCAGCGTTTTGATCTGAGTGATCTCGCTTTTCACCGCGATACGATTCCGAAGTCAGCTGGCAACTTCTTTGCTATCCAAATCGGTAATCGCGTATTGACGGCGGATAATGCGATCGATGCCTCGGATTTGGCTGCCAAATTGAAGGGCGACTCAGACTACAACTTCATCCGTGATCAAGTTGGTCTGGGCGATAGTAAGCTCGAACTTTTTGAAGTGATTGATGTCCCGGCTGGCGCAAAGACCAATGCGAACGGAAACCCGCTCGCGGTTCGACTGAACTACGCCGAAATCGGCGATCTCTGCACATCGAATGATGGCGTCCTGTATATGCAAAGGGGCGCTACAACGAACACGATCGCTGGAAATGCCAGTGGTAACGCGATCTCTCAAACATCGACTTCTACCGCTGGTGAGGTGTACACATCGGGTGTAGTCTTCAAAATAAAGGGGTCCGGAACCGAGAAGCTGGCGGGCAATGTCAGCGGAAGATCCGTTGATCAGGCCGCATCCACCGCGACAGCCGGTGAAATTTATAAATCCGGTTCCACATATAAGATTGCTAGCGTCGCTGGCGGAGCAGGTGCGGATACTGCCGCCGATCCGCTTAATTCAGAGCTAGTCAGCACCTCAGCCAACAGTACGCTGTCAACCCGACTCGCTGCGGCGGGTGGCGCGCGCTTCCAAAAGCTCGTGGTCAATTTCGGCGAGAACGCGACTGATCGTGCCTTCATGTATCAATCGCATCACAATGTTGCGATCACAGATACCGAAAGTGCTATCTCTGCTCTCGACTTCGTCGACGCGGCTGCCAAGGTCGTCAATGAGTCGCGCGCCCGCATGGGTGCGACGATGAGTCGCATTGAGTACACGATCAACAACTTGATGAACCTGGTCGAGAACACCGAAGAGGCCAAGTCCCGCGTACTCGATACGGACTATGCGAAGGAGTCGGCGGAGCTCGCGAAGGCGCAGATCCTGGCGCAGGCCGGTACTGCGATGCTCGCGCAGGCCAACCAGTCGCAGCAGTACGTGCTCAACCTTCTGCGTCAGGGTTGACGTAGAGTTTTTTTGATCGACACCCGAATACAGGGATTTATGCAGAAACTGCGCGTTTCCCTGTTGGTCATGTTGCCGATGTGGGCGGGGGCTGCCGAGCCCCTCTCGCTCGCGGATGCAGCAGAACGTTTCGCAGAACGCATCGCCGGGCTACCGGAGGGAAGCGTTCAAGCGCAGTCGATCGATCGCAAAATACCGCTCGGCAACTGTTCCTCCGGGTGGGTGTGGTCATTCCCAAACGAGGTACGCACCACTGTACAGGTCTCCTGTACGACCTCGGCCACATCCACCCGGCGGTTTGTTGCCGTGCGGTATCCTTCAGATGAAGGACGTACCTTCGCTGCGTCGTCCGCGGTCAACCAACGAAACTACGTGATCGCCACGCGTGACTTGACCGTAGGTACGGTGCTCGCGGCGGATGACCTCGCGGTGGTGAGTGCTTCGCCGAAGGAGCGGGCCTTCTCATCGACGCTGTCGGATCCCGCAGCCCTGATTGGCCTTGCCCTAACCCGTCCTGTGCGGCAGGGTGAAAGTGTGGGTCGAGCCGATGCGCGCAGCGTGCAGATCATCAAACGGAATACTTCAGTCACCGCCTGGTCATCATTTCCGGGCGGACGGGTGATGGCCCGACTCACGGCCCTGCAAAATGGCAAGGTCGGGGAATGGATCGAGGTCGAAAATCCGCAGAGTGGTCGTCGGCTGAAGGGTCTGGTCCAGGCCGATGGCACGGTCAGAATAGGTAGTACTCAAGTTATGACCGGTCGGGTCGACTGACCCGGCGTAAAGTGGAAAAAGGTGCGCAGTCATGACAGTTGATAAACCGTCTTCGAACGGGATCCATCCAGGGCGGGAAGCGGTGGAGAGCAAGCTTTTGAAGCTTGATGCCCGACGTGGCGCCGTAGCCAAACAAAATGGCACGGGAAACGCAACTTCGGTGCAGCGCGCGGAGGCGGCTGCGGCTCTCGATCCGGTCCGTGTCTCGAGCGTCTCGCGTGAGTTGTCGGCCGCGTTAGGCGCGACCGCGATGGACGATGTGTTCGATCAGGATAAGGTCGACAGAATTCGTAAGGAGATCCTTGAAGGTCGATTCCCGATCGACGAAGAGCGTCTCGCCAAGAAGTTCCGCGAGCTCGAGGAAGAACTCGGGGATCTCGGCGCCTGATCCTGAGCGGCCTCGTATGACGCACCACTCCACTACGACACCGAGCCTCGAAACCCTCGACGATCTGTGCACCCGGATCTCCCGAACACTCGACCTCGAGCATTCCGTGCTACGTGGTTCGAACGGTTTGATCGGTCGTGGCGTCAACGATCTCGAGATGATCCACATGGAGAAGTCCGCGCAGATAGAGCGGCTCGAAACGCTCTCAAAGTCGCCCGAAGCGACGGACGAGGCGCGGGCGAACCCCGAACGCGCCCAGCATCTGCGCGAAAAGATCGAGCGCTGCAAACAACTGCAGTACCGGAACCATCAGGTATTTAGCCGCATCGTCGCTGCGCAGCGTCGCATCATTTCCGCTTTGCGCTCGAGCGATGAAGACGTCAGCCTCTATGACCGTGCGGGACGCACCCGCGATTACGGCATGGGACGTTTGGGCGATCGCGCCTAATCGATTACTCGTCGATTATTCGTCTGCGGGCGCGCTACCTGGTTCGCGCCCTTCCATCCAATAGACCCATGACAGCACGACGGCAACGGCTCGATACACATCGGCAGGGATAGCCGTGTCGAGCGGTAGTTCGGAGAGCCTCGCGGCGAGTAGCGAATCGCGCATTACCGGCACGCCCTGACGATGCGCCTCGGCGACGATCGCCTCGGCCATCCGTTCACGGCCGGTCGCAACGATGAGCGGTACGGGGTTGCTGCCGTACTCGAGCGCGACGGCACGGTCTTCATTCGAACTGCTCATGCCGAAGCTCTCATATCCGAATCGAGTGAAGTTGCCCTGGATCCGCTCGCGGAGTCGTCTCGAGCTGCGGCTCGATCACCGACCATCGCGCAAGCTCGAGGCCTGCACCGCGCAGTCGCCGCGCAAGCTCGGCCTTTGATTCTTCCCAGCGTGTTTGCTGCTCGGCCGTGTCCGTGAGCACCGTGACGCCAATAGCGGCACGTCCGACTTGTTCGATGCGAATGTCGATGTCACCGAACGGCAAGGCTACCCCGACGAGTCGTGTCCGCCACGGCCGCTGCTGATCGTCGCGACGACCATCGCCTCCGGAGTAATCGAGGGGTTTTCCCGCCGGATCCTGCTGCAGCGTGATCCACCAGCCCCCCTGCCCATCGGGGGCGGGGAAGACAAAAGAGAACATAGTGCCGCCGCTGCGACTCGCCGCGGTGGCTGCACTTTGCAGTCCAACGAGATCATCGAGCGCGGACCATGCGCTCGCCGACTCCGGCCCATCACGATGAGCTTCGATGATTTCGAGCAGTCGTCGCTTGAGATCGGCCATTGGTATGGAACGCCGGTCGCGCAACTGCGACTCGAAGAACAAGCCCGACTGCGAAAGAGATGCCGCGAGTGACTGCATCCAGCCTGCGAGACCCGCCGCAGTCGATGTCATCGTCGACAGCGCCGATGTCGTTGAGGTCATCGCTGACGCTTTCTCACCGTCGGGACCCAGAAGCCAGCTGACGAGCGAGCTCGGTAAATGCAGGCGCGCCGATAATAAACGTACGGGATGCGCACTGAGACGCGATGAAACCGACGCCGCAAGAGGAGGCGCCGCCGACTCGATGATGCCGGCAGCCTCCGATGCAGGCGCTGACTCCGCACCCGCCACGCGAGCCGCTGGCGATGGCGTACCGCCTATCCGCGCCACGGAAGTCCCGGCGAGCGGCAACAACGGAATGAGCGTGAGAGCCCCGCTCATGTCACGCGCGACCTGCATCGACAATCGGGAGTATTCAGAAACACCCGGGATCGGTCGACTTGAGAAGAAGTGATCGCCCACTTTCAGGAGCATTTCGTCCTTCTGAAAGCGGACGGTAGCGGTGAGTACGGAGCCCACCTCCCATCTTCCTGCCGCACTGACCGATGAAGGCACAGCGATGGCGCGCTCGGTCGCCGCGACCAGTTCGGGATCGCGCGGCAGCGGTAGCGGTGGAGGTAGTCCGACGGGGCTAAGCATCACTTCACGAGTCGTCCCACGACTCCTCGTCTTGAGGGTCTCGTGGAGTATACTGGCAGTCGAGTTTTGACCGGGAATTTCGCATGAGGCTCAAGGACATTCAAAGATCCATCATCGCCTTGCTGCTGGCGTTCATGTTGGTCTCGACCGCCTCATGGGCCGAAGATACGTCCGGCAAAGCACGGCGGCCACCCCCCAAGCCCGATCCACGCTCAAGAGCGGTTCCAGAACTTGTGTGCACGGGTGATCGAGCGGTCACCGTGACAAATGAAGCGCTCGGCACTCAAAATGAGGAGGCACCGCTGCGTCTTCGCCTTCGCGGCAACCTGCTCTACCTAGGTGAAACGCCCGTGAATGAGCGTTTCTTTGGGCTCATCAATCGTTCTGATCGACGCCGCTGGAACTCGGGCTCTGGGACGCTCATCTTAGATGAAGCTTTGGAAAGCGGCGTGTGGGTACGACTGAACCTCGACTCCACACGCATCAGCGCAGTTCGCTGCGAGCCCGCCGACCGCTCACCCGTATCAAAATGATACGAGCCTCGGGTCCCCTCGTCGCTCTGGCATCAATCGCCGCCCTGCTCGTGTCCTGCGGGGGCGGCAGCGGTGGAAGCTCCTCCTCTGCGCCTACCAACCCCACCCTCGCCGGTTCGCTGGTCGATCTTTCAACCTCCGGCCTTTCTTACTCAACGGACAGCGTTTCGGGGACGACGAACTCGAGCGGCGGTTACACCTATCGCTGCAACGCATCCTGTGAAATCGTGACCTTTGCGGTTGGACCGATCACGCTCGGATCTGCAACGGGATCTTCGACGCTGACACTCAAGGACTTTCAAAGCGGCCTGGATGGCGGCCTGCTATCCGTGGCGACGATTCGACGGATGCAGTTCCTGATGGCTGTGGATGCCGATGCTAACGCTAGCAACGGCATTGCGATTCCCTCGGAGCTTGCCGCATCGCTCTCCGGCAAATCGCTTAACTTTACTGCATCGTCGTTTGACGCTGATCTCGCTGCGCTCATCGATTATCTGAAAGGCGACAGTCGTCTTACCTCGAGCTACCGCGCGGGCATGCAGATTCCAACGGCCGCGGTCGCTCGCGCGATTACCGAGCAAGCCGAAGCGTTGGCACGTGGAGTACTCGTCGAGTTACCCACCTCCACCGCGAGCCCAGTCACCGAGCTGCGTAAGTATGTGCTGCGCGTGCCGGATGCGTTATTGATGCCCTACTCTGGCAACTCAAGTCTGTTGAGGAGCACCTACGCGCGGGGTTTGCGTCCGGCGCTAGGCGCTGGCCTCTCGGTGATATCAGGAACATCCACTACTACGCTGCAACTTCGCACGGTGACTGCGCGAGGTATTGCCGTTCCTTCACCGCGTTACTCTGACGGCGTCTCGTCGCGGACCGCCGAAGTGCTGCTCAGCAATGACATAAATGGTACGCCCTCGCTTGGTGCAATCACGCTACAGCCTGGCTCCGCGGATCTATCTTCACTCACCGTGGTCAAGACTGCGGATGGAACGGTCGTTTCAGGACGACCTACGCCAACCGATGCCTCCGGCAGCGATGGCGCGCGTAACCTCGACGAAAATCTGCAGCCTCGGGCGCCTGAGTTCGATCAACGAGGTCTTGACCCCGCAGGCGTAACCGAAGCCGAATCAGGTGCGGTATGGATTTGCGATCGACGCGGACCCTTCCTGTTACAACTCGACAGCCAAGGTCGTATCGCGCAACACCTCGGACCTGCTGGCGCCGCAGGAGCACTTCCTGACGTGACGCGCCGCCTGCCGGAGATTCTCGAGGCAAGGCAACCCGCGCAGGGCTGCGGCGGTGTCGCTCTAAGACCAACAAGTGGTGAGGTGGTATTCGCGCTTGGTGCAGCCCTCAACGTGAATGGGCGCACGGCGAATACGGCTCGACTGATTCGTCTTGTCAGCTTCAATCCACGCACGAGCACTGTTAAACAGTATGCGATACCGATCCGCAGCACTGAATTTTTACTGCGGGTACTCGATCTCGAGCCGCTGAGTGAGAACCGGCTACTTGCGCTGATGCGCTTCCGCGAAGGCAGCGCAACGGGCCCCTATCGTTGGGAGATTCGTACCCTTGATCTCAGCACGGCGACGGAGATTTCCACAAAATCTTTGACTGCAGGCCCGAATTCCGGGCTCGCTCTTGAGTATGGTACGGCTGCTGATATCGATTCGAGTGGTATCACGCTCGCCTCAATGAGCACCGTCGTCGAACTTGGCGGTCTCGGCTGGATCGCCGAATCAGCCGAAGGTCTAGCGCGGGGTAATGCCCAAACGTTGATCGTGATAGGCCAAATGAATGGTGGTGTCACGAGCCGCATCCGCGGCGGCGATCCGGCGCTTTCGGTAGCGGATCACCAAGTTGATCGCAACGGCTTGATCACACCGCGGGCTGCGGGCAGCTCGACGGCACCCGTGTTCGAACTTGCTCCCTCGACAATCGAGTCGCGCCAGATCGTGCTGTGGTCGCTACAACTCCGCAGCCCGGTGAACTGACTTCGTGCAGCCAGCTAATTCAGCTTGACACACTCTGCACCGCCGCGAACCAGCACTGCGCAGATTCGGTCGGCCTCTTCGTCGCTATCGAGTTGAACTCGCAATCGGTGGAGCGATGTACCCTTTCGCTTCTCGGAGCTGATGACCGGTGACAGATTGGCGAGCTCAACAAATGAGCGCTGCAGTCGTGTCCAGCCTTTGCGTGCTGCGGCCTCGGATGAGAACGCGCCAAGCTGCACGAAGCGCTTGGCCACCGGAGCGGCGGTCGGCGTTAATGCTACTACTGCCGGTGTCGCTGCAATCGGCGCTACGGCAACCGGCATCTCTGCTGCTTCGGCAGCTGGTCCGAGCGTATTTTGGCGACGCGCTGCCAACTCACTCCATACCCCCTCGGGGTGAATAGACAGGTACTTAGCATAAGCGGCAGCGGTATTTTCGCGGCGAGCGGCGCCCCAGTCGCGCTCGTCGATGAGCGCGTCACGACGCGTCCGCGCCTGCTCTGCGTACCTGCTTTTCGGATGCCGCTCGAGAAAGGATGCATAGGCATCTGGGGTGTCGGTACGCACAGCGCTTTCCCACGCCTCATCGGTCTTCCCGCAGGCGGCTACCGTCGCCAACCACGTGATGGCCATTGTGATCCGAAGCCCTCGGTCAAGCACGAATTTCAAGGCAACACCCCCTGTATTGGCGACAAAAACCCCGCCGGAAGTATAACGAAGCTCGATCTGCTGTCGACTACAACGCCCGATGAAAGCAGATTTCTCAACACTCGGCGGCCTGCTCGGCACCTTGATCATCGTCGGCGTGGCGATCCTCCTCGGTAACGGTAACGCCGCGTTCTTCGACCCGGCCTCGTTCATGCTAGTGCTCGGCGGTACGCTCACGGCGCTCATCGCGCGACGGTCGATGGGGGATTTCATGGGCCACCTGAAAGCCTTGCGCGTCATCGCGCATCGCGACGCGGAGGGGCTATCGGAGCTATCCCGCCAGTTGAGTAAGTGGGCCGTCATTGCAAGACGCGATGGAACACTGGCGCTCGAAAATGAACTTGTGGCTGTCGAGCGCCCATTCCTACGCGATGCGCTGATGCTACTTATCGATGGAGCGAACGAGGAATCGCTGAAAAGCTCGTTGCAAGCCCGGGTCTCGATGCTCACTGCGCGTCACGAGCGAATCATCGCTACCTGGGAAGATTGGCTGATCGTCGCTCCGGCAATGGGGATGATCGGTACCTTGATCGGGTTGATGCAGATGCTCGGCACTTTGCAAGACCCTGCCGCGCTCGGCCAAGCGATGGCACTCGCCCTGCTCACGACCCTGTACGGCGCGCTGCTCGCCAACGTAGTGGCAGGCCCCATCGCCAGCCAGTTGCGCATGAAGCATGACCAAGAGCTACAGTGGTGCGAGTTAGTGATCATCGGTTTCTCGAAAATTGTCCGCGGCGAAAGCCCACGGCGCGTAGCCAACTCCGTCGTCACTCCGTTCCCGACGACTCGGGCACGCAAGCCCGAGGAAGCTGCGTGATGCGTCGCCCGGTCTCGCCGCCTTCGGTCCCCTGGACTATCACGTTCGCCGATATGGCGCTGCTATTGCTGTGCTTCTTCGTGATGCTGTCGGCGCTCTCACCAAAAATCGCTACGGATGCTGAACCCACCACTCCGGTATCCACTCAAACCGAACCTCGAGCAGCCGCCGACGCCGCGGCTCTATTGCGAAATCAGTTCGCCACGGAAATCGACCAAGGTTGGCTAGTCGTCGATCAAGCGGATTCAACACTTCATCTGCGCTTCGGAACCGCGGATGCGTTCGATCTTGGTAGTGATCGCCTGACACCGCTCACCCTTTCGTTAATCGATGCGCTCGCCAATGCGCTTCGTGATAGCAAAGCACACGTCGTAGTTGCCGGCCACACCGATGATCTGCCGATCAGCACGGAACGATTCCGCGATAACTGGGATCTGTCGACCGCCCGCGCGGTTTCGGTGATACGGGAGCTCGTCAACCGACGCGGAGTCGACCCCGCCCGCCTCGAAGCGAAAGGTTATGCGGACACTCGTCCCTTGATGCCCAATGACTCGGCGACGAGCAGAGCGCAGAATCGTCGAATAGATATCGAGATCACCTGGGCTCACTAGTCTTCGGTCGAGCGGCGTAGGACTAGTCAACATTCGCTGCGCTGCCTATACTAAGACGACTTTATGCGGTGCCGACTTCTGCTTGCGCTGCTGACGACCCTGTTCGCAAGCCGGACGTTCGCAGCGGATAGTGACGCGCCGTCGCTGACGGTGATCAGTTACCACGAGATCACCGACCCGAAAGAAGCCTTAACGCCCGCCTATGCCGTGGCGCCGACGATGTTCGTACGTCAAATCGATTGGCTACGCAACAACGGCTTCAACTTTGTCAGTGTCGATCAGGTGATCGCTGCGAGCCGCGGCGAGCGCCCACTTCCTCCAAAGGCGGTTCTGCTGACATTCGACGACGCCTATCAATCGGTCGCGCGGAACGCGTGGCCGATATTGCAGATGCTGCGAATTCCCTCTGTTCATGCGGTGGTGACCCGCTGGCAGGAAACGAAGGACTTCGTGGACTTTGACGGTAAATTAGTCCCACGCTCCGCCTTTATGAGCTGGGAACAGTTACGTAACATGCGATCGACGGGGCTTGTCGAAATCGCGAGCCACTCACATGACCTTCATCGTGGCATCGTCAGCAACCCACAGGGAAATCTGCAACCCGCCACCACGACCCGACTGTTCGACGCGGCCAGCGGAAAATACGAATCGGAGAGTTCCTTCGAACAACGCCTGAAGACGGATCTTCAGCGTAGCGCAACCTTGATTACCCAACGAGCGGGTCAGCGTCCGCGTGTGATCGTATGGCCTTACGGAAAATACAATGCACTCGCGGAGGACGCTGCGCGAGCCTCGGGTATGGTTGTAGGTCTCACGCTGGATGACGGTGACCTGACCCGGTATTTTTGGTCCATGTTTAATGTTCATAAAAGGGACAGGAGACGTGGACGATGGCGAAGCAGAGATACACGACCGAGGAGATCATCCATAAGCTTCGGGAGGCGGATGTACTGATCGGCCAGGGGCA
>SXGQ01811478.1_pt1 | contig 12925 bp, 12 predicted proteins | sample 3178371 | NCBI WGS metagenome assembly SXGQ01 (sample SAMN11356859, study PRJNA531348) | freshwater metagenome | isolation source: freshwater sample F1-20 | place: China: Fuxian Lake, Yuxi | collected 2017-12-25
GATCCTGGAAAATCATCGAAATCCGCTTCCCACGGATCGACCGCAACGTCTTCTCCGATGCCTTCAGCAGATCCACACCATCAAACAACGCCTGCCCCGAGTGAATCCGCCCGGGAGGCTGCGGAATCAACCCTAACAACGAATAACAGGTCACCGATTTCCCCGAACCCGACTCGCCCACGATCCCCAACGTCTTCCCGGCCTCCACCGAAAAGGAAACATCCTCCACCGCGTGCACGACGCCGTTGCGGGTGTGAAAGCGGGTGGTCAGGTTGCGGACGTCGAGCAGGGCCATTGCGGAAAAGGAAAGAACACCCCGAAACTGCCGGATGCCACGAAAAGTGCAAGCTTTCGGGCAAATTCAACCCAACGACCCTCCTGCTCAGCCATCCGCAACTCCCAACCACCGCTCCGCCGCCTCTAACAAATCCTCCAACCGCCTCTCCACATCCAGCGTCACCCCCTCCTCCGGCCCCGGCACCTCAAGCGTGGCCAGTTGGCTCTCGAGCATCCCCGGCTTCATGAAATGCCCCGCACGCCCCGCCAAACGCTCCGCCAGCAATTCCCGCGAACCCGCAAGATGAATCAAAACCACCCCATCCTCCCCCACCCCCAACGCCTCACGATAAGCCCTCTTCAACGCCGAACACGCCAGCACCGTCAACCCCTCGTTGGAAGCCGCATCCACCACCTCCCTCCGCATCCTCGCCAACCATGGCGCGCGATCCTCATCATCCAACGGCTGACCCGCCGCCATCTTCGCGATGTTCTCCGCAGGATGCCAATCATCCGCATCGTTAAACACCCCGCCACACCGCTCCGCCAACAAGCGCCCGAAGGTCGATTTCCCGGACCCGCAGACGCCCATCACAATCACCACACGCGGAACAACCACGCCGGATGTCGCACCGTCACTCACTCCGGAATCGAGTCGAGCAACTGCTGCAAAGCCAGCACCGTATAGGACGTCACCAACACCGGATTGGACTCCATCCAGCGACCGTTCGCATTCACCCAAGAACCATCCTCACGCTGGGTCGAAAGAAGCTTCTCCCCAAGCTGGGCGCGCCAGTCGATCTCCTTGCCGTCCTCAAGCTTCAGCTTGTCAATCCCTGCAGCGGAAAGGCACTTCGACATCACCTGATAATAATAATACAAACCCTGTGCTCCCATCCCCGGATTCTCCTCAAGCGTGTAGTTCTTGCCGAGCCAGTCCTTAACCGCCGAAACCCGCGGATCATCCGGACCAAGCTTCGCATAAATCAGCGAAAGCAACCCCGCGTAAGACATCGATCCATAGGAACGCAGCGCCGTCTTGCCACCCTCAACCACATCCGTTCCCGCCTTCGAGTCGATCGAGTTGTAAATGAATCCACCTTTGTTCTTCGGATCGTTGGACGCCCACTCCTGATCGTTCGTCTCTTCCAAATTCTGACAACGTGAAAGGAACGTCAGCGCCGCCTGCCAGTCCAAATCGGGCTGGGTGCCGAATTTCCCGTCCTCCACCACCTGCTTCGAAAGCGCGAGCGCCTCAATCGCAAGATAGGTGTTCGATAGGTCCGTGTGAGCATCGCTGGAACCATAACCGATTCCCCCATCATTCACATCATCCGTCTCACCCGGCGTCCCCACATCCCACTGCTTGTCGATCAGATGCTTCCGCGCCTTCACCACCGCCGGATGATACTCGTCACGCCCCGCAGCCATCAACGCCGTCACCGATGTCGCCGTATTGTAAACCGTTAGACCGCGGTTATAAATCCCGCCATCCTCTTTCTGCTGTGCCAGCAACCAGTTGAACCCCTTCTCGATGTGCTCGGGAAACGGCTTCGTCTTGTCCAGCTCAGGATCACGCACCGCCGCGTTCAACGCCAATGCCGTGAACGCCGGTAACCCTCCATCGTCCCAATTCCCATCGGGCTTTTGTTGCGTCTTCAACCAGGCATTGCCCCGGGCAATCGCCTGGCGCACTTCCTGTTGCAGTGAAACATAAGGATTCGACTTCGCCTGCGCGGCGGCCATCCCGGCGGTCAAAATGAATGCGGCAATCGTGGTTTTCATGGTTTTGAAGGTTTTGGCTGATGAGGAGCGATGATCAACGTGACTTTTGTCCCTTCCGGTGGAACCCGCTTCGGAAATGTAACCCACACGGTGTCATCCTGATTGTCCTCTCCGGGGTAATTGATCAACGCGCTCCCCGTAATGAAAACAGCGGCGATGTCCCCGGTCGTCTCCGGCACATACTTGCCATCGAAAACATCCGACCCACCATAAACCCACGGCCCCGGTGGCATCGCATCACCCTTCACCGCATGCTGAATCCACTCGTTCACCGAAACGCTCCGGCTCTCCTCACCATCCTTCCACTCCACCTTGATCTCCACACGCGATCCCGCCTTCACCTCTTCACTCACCTCAGGAAACTGGTTGGACTGACCGCCCTTGTCATTCGGCAGCGCATACAACTCCTCGGATGCCGGATACCTCAACAGCTTGAACGCAAGATTCAGATGCGTCGGGGAAATCTTCGTGTGGAACAACGACTCATGGATCTTCCCATTCTCATGAACGACCAGAAACTCCAACAACCCGTCCGTTAGATTCACCGCCGCAGGAAACCGGATCTCCCTCGTCTTCTGATCGAACGTCACCTCACCGATCTTGAACCGGGTCTCATCCAACCGCTCGATCGCAGGCTTCACCGGCTCCATCGGCTGATCCGGAGCAGGCAGGGACTTCGGCTCCAATGGCCCACCCTCCTCCTCCGCAAACCCCGCAACTCCGGCGAAGGCTGCGAACAAAAAACAACTGCAACAGCGAATCAACATCTTGGGGAGTATTCCTCGGGTTCTGGCTTGTGTCAAAGTCCGTTCCTGAAACGTCATCCCACCGGGATTCTTAGAAAAAATTCACTCTACCCCGGATTCTTCCTCCTCCTCTTCCTCCTCCTCGACCTCCTCATCCCCCGCGTCCTCAACCTCCGGAACCTGCAACGATGCCCCAAACTCATCCCAACACAAGCGCGTGAACCGGAACGCCAACGCCTCGGAAACATCATCACCCTCCTCAAGCTCACCAACCGGCACAAACTCCGTATTGGACCGCAAATGGTTCCTCACCAACTGGTAAACCAACGGCAAAATCCTCGGACGCAAATCATCGCCAGCCTTCGCCGTGAACGAAACCACCTCCGTCGTCGGGCTTTCCTTCTCCACACCCGCCAACCACAGCGCCACCGGCACCGGCAACTTCCCATCTGAAATGCTCCGCCCCTTCGTGATCTTCACCTCCACCTTCAGCAACCCCGCCGATACCTGCTCCAGATCCCCCGCAATCTTCTCCATCACCGGCAACAACTCATCCGCCAGCAACGGACCCGTCCCCGCATGCAAAACCACCCTCCGCGCCTTCTCCTCATCCGTATTCCAATCCGGCAACGTAGGCCTCAACCGCTTCACCACCTCCAACGCACGCCGGATCTGCTCCGGCTCCGCCTTACCCAAATCCATCACCCGCTCCCACGCCAACAACGCCCGCTGGAACTGCCCCTGCTGCTCCAAAGCCTCCGCCAACATGATCAAATGCGGCGCACCACGCCCAGCCTGATCCCCATACTCTTCCAACGCCGGCGGCGACCCCAAATCCCCCAAATCCAACGGCGGCGGCTCCGGTGCCACCAACTCCGGCTCCTCCCTCGGCACCGAAATCGCATCCTCACGGATGTCCGGCATCGCCAAACCCTGCCTCGCCTCCCGCCTCACCAACTCAATCTTCTCCTCCGATGGCGGCGTCACGAAATCCACATCCCGCGTCCGAAACCACCACGTCAAACCCACCACAAGAATGGCCAACGGAAGACACCAGTAGAGCGGAATGCGCACGCGCAAAAGCTGGACGCAGGAAACGCCAACGAAAAGCCGAAACACCACGCCGCAAAACAAAACACCCCGACGGCCAAACCGTCGGGGCGCTTCAAAAACTCAGTTCGCGAACGAATCAGTCGCCCGACTTCACCAAAAGCGCACGCTTGCCAACACGGCCACGCAAATAATGCAACTTCGCGCGGCGCACCTTGCCCGTGTTCGTCACCTCGATCTTCGCAATCCGCGGAGTGTGCAGCGGAAACACACGCTCCACACCTTCACCGTAGGAAATCTTGCGAACCGTGAACGAAGCATTCACCCCGGTGCCACGACGCGCAATCACTAGACCGGCGAAAATCTGAACGCGCTCTTTGCCACCCTCAACCACCCGGCAATGGACTTTAACCGTATCGCCCACGTTGAAGTCGGCGACGTCTTGCTTCAATTGCTCCTGCTCGATTTTCTTGATGATGTCCATGGGGTGCTCCTTCGAGTAAAATGGTTGGATTCCGCAGCGCAAACCGTGTGCCTGGAACTGCGGGGCGCGAGAGCTAGCGGACGCAACCCACAATTGCAACAGCGAAATTGATCCGATTTGCTTGAATTTTCACGCCTTCCCATACACCGCCGTCGGATCAAACGACCGACCCTCATCCGAAAACTCCAACCGCGCCCCTTCCCCCTCACCACCACCCACCACCTTCCGGTAAAAACACGACGTCCGCCCCGTGTGACACGCCCCAGCCCCGATCTGCTCCACCAGCAAAATCAACGCGTCCTGATCACAATCCGTCCGGATCTCCACAATCCGTTGCACATGCCCCGATGTCGCACCCTTGTGCCAATACTCCTTCCGCGAACGCGACCAATACACCGCCTCCCCGATCTCCAACGTCCGCCGCAGCGACTCCGCGTTCATATACGCCAACATCAGCGGCTCCCGCGTCGTCGCATCCATCGCCAACGCCGGAATCAACCCATGCTCATCAAACTTCGGCGCAAAATCCTGACCCTCCTCAATCTCCCCCTTCGATCCCCGCTTTGCGAAACATGCGTTGCTGTCCATGACCCAACCGTGAAATCCCACCCCCACCCTGTCCAGCGCACATTCACCCATCCACCCTCACCACGTCATCAACCCGCCGCATCCGCTTGCACAATCCCCCGCAATCCGGTCGTATCCCGCCCAACAAAAACCATGAAATCCATCCTCACCCTCGGCCTCGCCGCACTCATGACCACCACCTCATGGTCCCAGGAAATCCCCAAAGTCCTCGAAATCGGCGCTCCCATGCCCGATTTCAAACTCCCCGGCATCGACGGCAAAGACCACACCGCCGCCGACTTCGCCTCCGCCAAAATCCTCTGCGTCATCTTCACCTGCAACCACTGCCCGGATTCCGTCGCCGCCGCCGTCCGCACCGAAGAAATCCACCAAGCCTACAAAAACAAAGGCGTCGCCCTCATCGCCGTCAATGCCAACAACCCCGGCTCACTCACCCCGGACGAACTCGGCTACTCACCCCACGGCGACTCCTTCGAGGAAATGAAACCCTTCGCCACCGACCACGGCTGGACCTTCCCCTACCTCTACGACGGCGAAAAACAACTCTTCGCCACCGCCTGCGGCGCACAAAGCACCCCTCACGTCTTCGTCTTCGATGCCGATCGCAAACTCCGCTACACCGGACGCATGGACGACGCCGGCCGCAAAAAAGGCCCCGTCGAGAAAAGCTACCTCACCAACGCCTTCGACTCCATCCTCTCCGACCAACCCGTCAAGGAACCCGTCACCCGCTCCTTCGGCTGCTCCACCAAATGGCTCTTCAAACAAAACAACGTCGCCGCAGACCAGGCGAACTGGGAGAAAAAGCCCGTCACCGTCGATGACCTCAACGCCGAACTCGCCAAAAAAATCCGCGCCAACGGCAGCGGCAACGTCCGACTCATCAACTTCTGGTCCACCACCTGCGGACCCTGCGTGAAGGAATTCCCCGACCTTGTCGATACCTACCGCCGCTTCCAAAACCGCAACTTCGACCTCATCACCATCACCCTCGACCCACCCGCCGAACGCGCCACTGTCAAAAAATTCCTCCAATCCCGCCACGCCGCCCTCTCCGACAACACCGCACCCTCCCTCAAAAAAGACGACCGCACCTCCAACAACTACCACTGGATCGGCGAAAACCCCGACACCCTCGCCGAAGCCATCGACCCCGAATGGTCCGGCGCACTCCCCCACACCGTCCTCCTCTCCGCCGACGGCAAAATCCTCTGGCGCCACACCGGCGAACTCGACTTCGTCGAAACCCGCCGCCAAATCGTCAACGCCCTGGAGTAACCCCGCTCCCCCTCACCCGGCGTCCATTCAGCACGCCACCCACCCACGTGTAGCGCACCAGCCACTCGTAGCTGAGCAGCAGGATCATCATGCTCACCACGTTGATTCCCGCGAATTTCACCCAGCCATTCACTGGCCATTTCGCCACACCGATCTGCATCCACATCTGCAACGGCAGATGAATCAGATAACACCAATACGACGCGTCCGCCAAATAACGCATCCACCTCCGTGGTCGCGCGGCGAATCGTGAAAACCACCCCGTCGCCACAAACGTCATCACCCACGCATACCCCGCCGCACCCAGCAATCCCACCACCTTGAAAACCATGAAATGCGGATCACCCGCCTTCACCCCCATCGCCAACACCAACCAGTGGACCAACAGCGCCACCACCGCCATCGCGAATCCCTTCTTCAACCCAACCTCCAACGACCCAAGACAAACCCGGCACCGCTGCACCCACCACCCCATCCCAAAAAACATCCCGTAATACACCAAAGCCCTCGGCACCGGAACAAATCCTCCCCCTACCTCACCAACCTCACCCAACGAAGGTCCACCCCACAACACCAGCACCGTCACCGGCAGCAGCAAAATCAACACCCGCCCGCCTCTCATCCACCGCTCAAACAATCCATCCGCCCTCGCCAACAAACCACCCGGAACCCACCGACCCAAACCCGCAACCACCACACCCACCCCATAAAAAATCATCAGATACTGCAAAAACCACAAGTGAGCCGTGGGAATCCGCATCGCCCCAACACCCACCTCGCTCGTCCCACCCATCCCCCACACCCACAACCAACCCATCAATGGAACCAGCACCACCATTCCCAGCACAAACGGAATCCCGATCCTTCGCAGCCGGTTGCTCAAGAATCCCCCAGCACCCAAGCGCTCACCCAACAAACGCCCGAAAAATCCCGCGATAAAGAAAAACAACTGCATCCGGAACCCGTGGATCCCACCGATCAGCACATCAAAACTCCAGTGCCGCCCCACATCCTGCACCACCCATCCCAACGGCACCGTCGCAAACGACATCGCCGCATGCAACGCGATCCCTAACAACATTGCCGCCGCCCGCAAATGATCCAACGCATGCAACCGCCCGCCATCGGCAACCACATCGGAATCGTTGGACGTACCCGCAACCATACACCACCCAACCTACCCACCCCCAATCCCCCTGACCAGCCCACCCTTTTCAAATCCTCCCAATGAACCACCACCGCACCCTATTACCCTAAATTCGGAAATGAAAGACCACGGATTGCAGGCATGACACGAATAAAGAGCGACTTACAAAACAAACCAGACTCATCCAGCAGATGAGTGGCCAACGGAACGTAACGGATTCATATCCGTGTTCATCCGTGTTCACTCGTCCGTCGTAGCCTTCTCGCCCTCCATAGCGCTGGCGAAATAGGTGGCGAAGTCGGATCCGTGGTTCCTATTTTCCTGTCTTGGCTCACCCCAAATGAGGCCCACACCGCCGCCTCAACAACTCCACCAACTCCGGATCCATGTAATCATAACGATCCGGAATGTGCAGCACCACCACCCGCTTCCCCGCAAGCAACCTGCCAAACCGCCGGTTCAACCGGCTCCGGTGCACCGCCTCCATCACCAGAATCACATCCGCCCACTCAACCTGCTCCGCTGTTAGGAAAACCTCGGCATCATCCGCCAGCCCGGCCGAGTCCGTACTCACACCCGGATGATCCGCAAACAAAACCTCCGCCGTCGGACTACGCAGCCGGTTGCGGGAACACACGAACAACAAATGGCGCGGCGCGGACATCACGGATCTCTACCCACAAAAACGGCCTTTCCGCTTTGGACGGAAAGGCCGGTGGTTGCCCTCCGTTAGAAGGGCCGTTGATGATTCGACAAGGCGATCAGATGACAAAATCCTTGAGCTTCTTCAGCGGACGAACCTTCACCGCGGTGGAGGCTGGCTTGGCTTTGAAGGTCACTTCTTCCTTGGTGAAAGGATTGATGCCTTTGCGTGCTTTCACAGCTGGCTTGCGAACGGTGCTGATCTTGAGAATGCCGGGAAGAACGAACTCACCGACTGCGCCCTTTTTCACGTGCGCTTCGATGACTTCCGTCAGGCTGTCAAGAACGGCAGCCACTTGCTTGCGGCTGAGTTCGGTGGATTCGGCGATCTGGTCCAGGATTTGGGTCTTGGAGAGCTTGTCTTTGATGGGTGTAAGTTTCTTGGCCACGCACCGGAATTCTCGGAATCAACCCCTCTTGTCAAGCATCCTGATTCCAAAAAACCCTATAAATCCCGTATTTTTAAGCCTTCAGCGATGTTTTTAAAAATCCACCGTCTTCCTGCGAAAGTTTTATGCGATTTCGAAACACCATTTTGCTTCAAACACCTCTCAACCCTCCCGTCGCATCCGCCAACGATGAGGTCGGCGCACCCGCCTTCTCCAACATCGAGAGCCACAGCGAACAAAGCGGCGTCCCCTCGTCAAACTCAAGGTGCCTCCCCGTCCGCAACTTCCCACCAGCTTTCCCCGCTACCACGATCGGAACATTCCGCGGGTTGTGCGAGTTCCCGTCACGGATCGGCGAACCAAACGCAACCATCGAATGATCTAACAAAGTTCCCTCACCCTCCTTGATCCCCTTCATCCGATCTAACATATAAGCATACTGCTGCGTATGCCAATGGTTGATCTTCTCATACTGGTCCAGTTGATCCCCGTTGTTCTGGTGATGCGAAATCGAATGATGCCCGCCATTCACACCCTCGATGAACGAAAAATTCCGGTTCGTAACATCATTGCCGAACATGAACGTCGATACCCGCGTCGAGTCGGACCAGAACGCCAGCACCATCAAATCCAACATGATCCGCGAATGCTCGCCGTGATCAAACCTCGGCAGCGAATTCAACTCCTCCTCCCGCGAGGCCTTGCCCATCGCCTTCGAAATCCGTTTGTCCAGCGCATCCAACTGCGCCATCAGCTCCGGCGAAAGATTCTCCCCAGCCCCCAACGTGCTCGCCTCCTGCTCGATCCGCCGCTCCACCTCGCGGATCGACTCCAAATACTGCTCCAACTTCTGCCGATCCGAACTCCCCAACTTCGACTGCAACCGCTTCGCATCCTCACGCACCAGATCCAACACCGACTGCTGATCCGCCGCCTGCTTCTCTCCCGATGCCGACCGCGTCCGGAACAACCGGTCAAACGCCACCCGCGGATTCAACTCACACGGCAACGGCACCGTCGGCGTCTTCCACGAAATATGCGATGCATACAGCCGCGTGTAATTCACGTTCGTATCAATCCCCGTCGCCACCGGCTCCGTCCCCAACTCCAGCGATGGCAACTTCGTCGCGCGCCCGATCTTCTGCGCCGCAATCTGATCCATCGAAATCCCGCCCGCATTGATATCACTCCCCGTCGTCTTCGAAATCGTCGTCCCCGTCAGCCAGCCACCCGTCTTCACATAATGACCGTCACCCGAAAACGATGCCTTGTTCTGCAATCCTGTTAGAATGAGCAGCTCCTCCCGGTGCTTCTCCAGCGGCTGCAAAATCGGCGAAAGCTTGAACCTTCCACCACTCCCCTCCGGCGTCCACCGGTCCTGCCTCACCCCGTTCGGCATATACAGCATCGCGATCCTCACCGGAAACCCACTCCCCTTCCCGCCCTGCGCCATCAACGGACTCATCGCATCGAGCACAGGCAAAGCCAAAGTCGCACCAATGCCCTTCAGCATCGTGCGTCGTTCAAGAAGCCAGCGGTTGGATTGGATATTTGCCATAATTCAATTCGGTTCGGATACCGGGCTACGTGGAAATCTCCCACGGCTTTCAGAAATCTTCCACCTCTACTTCGGCAATCCCGCCACCAACCCATCCCACCGCCGCTTGAACCGCGGGTTCTGCTGCCCCAACCGCTCCGCCGCCGTACTCGCCCGCTGCCGGTCCCCCGCCAACCAATCAAACGCGATCGCACACTCATACCGGTTCAGCTTCTCCAACTCCCCCGTCTGATTCCGCACCAACACCCGGTGCAGCTCGATGATCGAATCCGCCGTCAGCGCACCCCACGGCACATCCTCCGCCTCCGCCGCCGCATTGATCCCACGGAAATGCCCAGGCTTCTCGGACGCCTCCGCCCGCGTCAGCTTCCCACCATCCTTCCGCTCCAACGTCAACGTCGCTCCCCCCGCCTTCAAATCAGACTCCATGTCCGCCAAAAAAATCGTCGCCGATTCCGCCAACGCCAACAGCGAATCCCGGCTCGCCCCCTCCGGATCCTTCACCAGCGATTTCAGCCACACCGCCGCATCGGAAAACCGGCACTCATCCGCATACGCCCGCAACTTCGCCATCGCATCCCCCGCCACCACTTCAGGCACCGCTGGCTCCTTCGTCGGATCCACCGCCGGCTTCGTCTTCAGCCTCCGCGCATGCTTCGTTAGATCCAACTGCCACGCCCGCACATTGAACCTCGCCCGCCCCTTCGTTCTCAATTTCTCCAACACCCCGTTCAGCTCCTCCACCGCCGCATCACACCCCGCCACATCCTCCGGAAACGCCCCGAACACCGGAGCCGACAACGCCTCGTGATCCGCCACATAATCCCCCGCCAACTTCTGATAGACCGCCGCCCACGAATCCTGCTGCGGCAACTTCACCCCGCGCACCGCCTCAAACATCGGCACCGCCTCCGCCATCGCCCCCTGCTCCCAATTCTTCAACCCCGCCAACATCAGGCTCATCACCTCCGCCGCGCCACCCTTCCCCGCACCACCCCCATCAACCCTCAAAACACCCATCTCCGACATCTCGGAAATCACCGGCAACAACAACGTCCGGATCCGCGGATTCGCCAACTTCGCCCCGCGCAAATGCTCACGCGTCTCCACCGCCTCCTTCCTCGCCGCATCGGATCGCCCGTCCAGCAAACCCGCCGCCACCGCCTCCACGGCCGCCCAACTCCGCGTCGGCTCCTGCACCGCACCATCCTCACGCAACGCCGCAAACGCCTCCCGCGCCTTCTCATACTCACCACCATCCACCGCCGCCCGCGCCTCACGATACCTCCCCGCGATCCTCGAAGCCGCCTCAGCATCCTGCGGCACCGCTCCCGGATCCGCCGCCGGCACCTCCACCACATCACCACCCCCAATCGGCAAATCATCCACCTCAGGTGCATCCTGCATCACCCACCACCCCGCACCCACCAGCGCCCCCACCACCCACATCCCCGCACCCGCCATCGCCAACCGCTCACCCATCCCGGCCTTCCGCCTCCGCCGCCCACCCGCCACCTGCCCCCCCGGCCGTCCCGCCACTGCCCCCGCACCCGCAACACCCGCCGCCACCACCGGTGCCGACTGCGCCCGCTGCAACGCCACCTTCAACAACGAAATCATCTCCTCATAAGACCCGAACCGCGCGCTCGGATCATACGCCATCGCTCGCTCCACCACCGCACACGTCTCCAAGGAAAGCCACGGCGCCACCATCTGCAACGGCACCACCTTCTGCTTCGCCTCACGCAAAACATGCGTCGCCATCGACTCCTCCGCACACGACGGCTTCCCCGCCAACGCATGATACAACGTCGCCCCGAACGCATACAAATCCGACCGAAAATCCTCCGCATGCCCCTCAATCGTCTCCGGCGGCACATAATACGGCGTCGCCCAAATCTCCTGCGCCTGCGCACTCCCACCCTTCGTCACCAACGCCAACCCGAAATCCACAATCTTCGCATTCCCCTCCGCATCCAACAAAATGTTCCCCGGCTTGATATCCCGGTGGATCAACCCCGCCGCATGCGCCGCCTTCAACCCCTCCGCCACCTGGATCGCCAACGGCAACAACTCCCGCTCCGTAATCGTCCCCTTCTCCCGGATCTGATGCTCGAAATGCCCGCCCGCCACCAACTCCATCGCAATGTAAAAACGCCCGAACGCATGCCCCGTCGTGAACACCCGCACCACATGCGGATGACTGAAACTCGCCGTAATCCTCGCCTCCTCCTCAAACGCCGAAATCCGCCGCTCATCCGCCGAATAACTCTCATTCAAAATCTTCAACGCCACCTCACGCCCCAACGTGTTGTCCTGCGCGATGAACACCACACTCATCCCACCGATCGCATGTCGCCGCATCAACGTATACGGCCCGAACTCACGCTTCACCCGCGTATGCTTCCCGCACGACGGACACTCCACATTCGAAAACGGAGCCAAAGACGAAACATCCATCGGTTTCCCACAAGCATGGCAATAAGCAATCGTCTCCGCGTCGTCCGGCATGGCTGGACCCTACCTACGTCACATCCATCTGAAAACTTGAAACTTGCCGCCATTCTTTTCACGGAAACAATCCCCACGTGGAAATCATCGTCGAAGCCGGTGCCGGCGAACGCCTGGACGCGCACCTAGCCGCCCGTCTCGCGGAACTCTCGCGCTCCCGCATCCAAACCCTCATCCGCGACCAGTTCATCCTCGTCAACGGCAACCCCGCAAAACCCCGCGACCCCGTCAAAACCGGCGACCACATCACCATCGCCCTCCCCGAGGCCGTCCCCGACATCGCCGCCCCACAAGACATCCCCCTCCACATCCTCTTCGAAGACGAAAACCTCCTCGTCCTCAACAAAGACCCCGGCATCGTCGTCCACCCAGCCCCCGGTAACCCCGATGGCACCCTCGTCAACGCCCTCC
>SXGQ01247580.1_pt1 | contig 12924 bp, 6 predicted proteins | sample 3178371 | NCBI WGS metagenome assembly SXGQ01 (sample SAMN11356859, study PRJNA531348) | freshwater metagenome | isolation source: freshwater sample F1-20 | place: China: Fuxian Lake, Yuxi | collected 2017-12-25
GAGACATCACATTCCACTACCAGCACTTGCCTACAGCATCGTCATTGTCGCCTTGATGTTGTTACCCGCCACCGTGACAGCGCGTCCAAGGTTCTTGTTTACCGCGTTTCCGCTTTTCATCGCGGCAGCAGTATGGCTTGACCAACCCAAGCGCAAGGAATGGTGGCCATACCTTGTTGGTTTCTTCATGTGCGGTCTCACTGCCTTGACGGCCCTTTACGGCGTTTACGGGGCGATTCCGTGAGTCAATGGCTGCGTCGTCGTTACGACGTCTGCATCATCGCTCTGCTCGCCTATATCCCCTTACTGCTTTCCGCGCCAGGGAAATTACCTGCTGACACCAAGTTGTACCTATATCTCAATCCAGGTCGCTTGCTCAGCGATGCCGCGTGGACATGGGACAACCGTCAACTCGGAGGCTGGGTCCCTCACCAAAATGTTGGCTATCTCTGGCCGACCGGACCGTGGTTTGCTTTTTTTGAGTGGCTCAACGTGCCCGATTGGATCGCCCATCGTCTATGGCTCGGTTCACTGCTCATCATCGCCGGACTTGGTGCACGTTGGCTCGCAAAAATCCTTGACCTCCCCGTCAACTCCGCATTCATTGCCGGTGTTGCTTTTCAACTTTCACCGTACGTGCTGCCGTACATATCGCGCACATCAGCGCTGTTACTACCTTGGGCTTTACTGCCTTGGATTGTTGGGCTCACACTCAAAATCATCCGTGAACCAAAGCTGAAATACTTCGCAGTTTTCGGATTGATCATCATGTCATCTGGCGGGTTGAATGCCACCGCACTTCTCATGATCGCTCCAGCACCAGTTGTCTGGCTGATCGACGCATGGAGTTCGCGCAAGATCTCTTTCAGACGAGCGTTATCACTCACCGGACTTCTTGGTCTGATTTCTCTGATCATGAGTGCATGGTGGGCTGCGGGCTTATCCGTTCAAGGAAAATACGGTGCTTCTGTTCTTTCGTATAGCGAAGCCCTTCAGTCAACCTCGGCCACGTCAACTGCAACCGAAGCACTTCGCGGTCTCGGTTACTGGCTGTTCTACGATCGCAACGAAGTGACGGCACTGACATCTGCATCAACGCCTTATCAAAACAATCTGCTGGTCATCGCTGTCGGAATATGTCTGGTGATCGCTGGCGTGATTGGTCTTTTCAGTGACTACAGACTGAAGCGACCTCTCAGCATGATGCTTTTCGTTGGCGTCGTTTTATCGGTTGGCGCATACCCCTCAGATTCGCCTTCACCATTGTGGTCGTACTTTGCTGACAATCCCAAGAGTGCGATCAGTTTGGCGTTGCGATCATCATCACGAGCTGTGCCGTTAATTGCATTGGCTCTCGCCATTGGCCTTGGAATCTTTGCGGTAAAGGCGACGAGTTATTTGTCGCAACGCTCACCAAGAATGCGCCATCTTGTAGTCCCCGCGACATTTCTCTTTATCTGTCTCAACGTGCCAGCTCTTTTTGGCGGCCGTTACATTGACCCCGCCATATCACGACCCGAAAATTTGCCAACTGCTTGGACCCAAGCTGCCGCATTACTTGATCAACGCTTTGACGAGGGCCACACAGGCTCGGTCTTAATACTTCCCGGCATCGAATCCGCGGCCTACCGATGGGGCTATCCAGTTGATCCGATCCTGCCGGGTATCACGAAGAAGCCATTGATCACTCGTGATTGGTTGCCTTTAGGGAGCGCTCCGTTCATGGACTTGTTGTACGCGCTCGACGACTCATTTCAAAATGGCACCGCCGACGCCAACAGCATTGCCCCCATTGCACGTTTACTTGGCGCTGACACCGTCATGGTGGTGAACTCGTATCAATACGAGCGATTTAGTGTACAACGACCAGAGCGATCGGCTTCTTTCGTTGCTTCGGCGCCAGGTCTCACCCCTATCGGGAACTTTGGTGAGCCATCTATCAACCTTGCTGAGGATTATGAAGCAAATGATTTGCAGGATTTTCCTCCGACGGCATTACCCGAAATCTCTTTATATGAAGTCAGTGATGCAACTCCTGGTGCTCGCATCACCAATAACCCCATTGTTGTTTCAGCTGATGGATCTGGAATGGTTGATCTTGCAGCGGCAGGACTCATTGACGGAAAGAGTTCGATTCTTGCCTCAGCAGCATTGGATGAAATATCTCTGCGGGAGGCCGTGCTGAACGCGCCTGAAGTGATTGTGACCGACAGTAATCGCAAACGCGCTCACCAATGGCGCGGTTCACAAGAGGTGTGGGGCGCAACCGAAGGAACTGCCGCGCTCATTGATTCCTTTGATGCATTTGATAATCGCTTACCGGTCTTTCCTTTGAACGTTGATCGATTAGAAACACTGTCAATCGCTGAAAACAACTCTGGAACTTCAATGTCGGCCACGATGTATGGGGCATTGTTGTCGTATCTGCCCGAATATCGCCCAGCAAATGCCAATGACGGAAACGTAGATACTTCGTGGTCGGTTGGTTGGGGCATCAACCCAATTGGTCAAACTTTGACCTATACGAGCAATATGGGTCTGCCAATGGTTGAACACCTTGAACTCATCCCTGCTCAGTTCTCAGTTGACCATCGGTTCATCACAGCAGTGTCCGTCAGTGTTGATAACTCGGATTGGATGAGTCATACGGTTGACACCGACACCCAAAACACAATCATCAAACTAAGCGAACCTGGCAATTCGGTGCGGGTTCGAATTGATGCTGTTTCATCTGGGAACGATCAACTTCCAGTCGGATGGGCCGAAATAATGCCTACCAGATTCCAACACCAAGAAGTCATTACCGTTCCAAGTGATGCCACTGCAGTGGTCACTGCAGCAACACCGGTCTCGTATTCTTTTTCTCGCTTACAAGCCGACGAGTACAAGTCTTATCGGCAAGATCCCGAACAATCAATCAATCGAAATTTCTTCGTTGACCACGAAGATCAATTCACAGTCACTGGTCATGCCACGAGTACTACAGATTTTGCTGCCAGCGATATCTGCCGCGATGATCTCATCACAATCGATGGCACGATCATTCCCGTCCGTTTAAGCGATGTCGAGGGCAACCTAGATCAAACTTTTTCATTTGTCGGATGCGAACCGGTGAATTTGAAGATCGGACATCGAACATTGTTCACCTCGTACGACACATCCATTCACGTGGATCGCATCGTTCTACGTTCGGTATCGGCTCAGCAACCAGATGCATCGGTAGTCGTACCACTCGCCCAATCGCGCACCACGCGGACAACTTCAATCAATTCGTGCACCAGTGGATGTTGGCTTGAATTAAACGATGGTTGGAACATCGGGTGGGAAGGATCATTGGCTGGTCAAACTCTCCGTGATCCCGTTGCGAGCGCGGGTGGTCGTTTGCTGTGGCGCTTGCCAGATGCTCAAGATGGCACTCAGTTCGCGACCACATGGACTCCCCAAATGCGTATGTGGATCGGTGTCGCGATCACATTGGTCGGCCTGATGGCCGCGCTCGGCATTTTGGTTATTCCCCGTCTGCGTCGACGCTCTTTGCAGCCCGAACGGTCCCCTATTCGTCGACCGATCTCGATCAATTCCCGGATCGAAGCCGTTACCTATGCGGCAGTCATCGCGACCTTAGTGATCTCACCCTTATACGGCCTTTTGGCCGGCATCATCGTGGCATTGGCATTCAGATATCGCCGCACTCACATAGTCGGAATTGCCTTGATCTCGTTAGGAATGCTGTTTTTGATCGCCCAACAGATTCGTACCGGAGCAGATCCCAGCTTTGGTTGGCCCACGGTCTTTCGACGTTCGCACCAGCCGGTTTTCTTTGGAGTCGTACTGATCGCTCTCGCAGCATGGCTACAGCCAGTCCCCATGTCAGACGATGCCATGTCAGACGATGCCATGTCAGACAAACCCATCGACTGAACCGCTAGCGTTTAGCAATCATGAGTACCAAAGTTCGCCCCTGCCTGAGCGTGGTTATCCCGTGCTACAACGAAGAAGCAACGATTCAATCACTCATTAACTTGGTCCTTGATTCAAAATGGGTCGCCGAGATCATCGTTGTTGATGATGGCTCCAAAGATCGGTCACGCGAGATATTGGCGAGTATCGACAATGCCAAGGTGCGCGTCGTTCTTCACGAAGTAAATCAAGGTAAAGGCGCGGCATTGCGTACTGGTTTCAAACACGCCACGTCCGAATACGTCATCGTGCAAGATGCCGATCTCGAATACGACCCATCCGAATACCCGCTCGTTCTTGAACCACTGCTCGACGATCGTGCTGATGTCGTTTTTGGTTCACGCTTTTTAAGTGGCCGCCCACATCGCGTTCTCTATTTCTGGCACAGCCTTGGCAATAAATTCCTGACGTTGATGTCAAACATGTTTACCGACCTCAACCTCACCGACATGGAAACGTGTTACAAGTGCTTCCGCCGCGAAGTGATTCAATCAATCACCATTGAAGAAGATCGCTTCGGATTCGAACCTGAAATCACCGCCAAATTGGCCAAGATGCGTATTCGAATTTTTGAAGTCGGTATTTCATATTCTGGTCGCACCTACGATGAAGGCAAGAAAATTGGCTGGCGCGATGGTGTTCGCGCCGTTTACTGCATTGTGCGCTACTCAAAAGTTGGCGACAAGTTTGCGCCGCTTCTGAAGAATTAGTTTCTTCGTTCGCGAAACTTTGTTTGCACAAACTTTTTTGCTTGATTCCATCGATGCACTATTCCCCATCGGGTCACCAACAACATTGACTCAACGATGATCCGACCCGACATCTTGGATGTTCCATTTTCGCGGTCAATAAAGAGAATTGGAACTTCACTAATCTTTGATCCGCGTCGCGACAACCGCACCACTAACTCAGAGAGAAACGCATAACCCTCAGCCTTTGTGGTTTCGGGAGCAATGGCGGCCAGTGCGGATGCCCGATAGGCCCTAAATCCAGATGTGCAGTCGCGAACTTTCACACCAAGCACTGCGCCGGTATACAAATTTCCCCAACGCGACAAGAGTCGACGGTGTAGTGGCCAATTCTTCGTTCCCCCGCCATTGACATAGCGCGATCCGATGACAGCATCAGATCCGGAGTCAATAGCCGCCAACATTGCCGGAATTGTCAGTGGATCATGTGAGAAGTCAACGTCCATCGAAACGATGACGTCAGCACCTTGGGCAATCACATGAGCGAATCCTTGACGATACGCGCTACCAAGGCCCTGTTTACCTGGACGGTGGATAACTTCAATGCCACCAAGTTCAGTGGCGCACCGTTCGGCGATATCGCCCGTTCCGTCCGGACTGTTGTCATCAACGACATAAAGACGACCGTCAGGCACAACCGTACGAAGTTGCGTTAATAAACGAGCGATATTCTCGCTTTCGTTATAAGTAGGAAGGACGACCGCAACACGCACAATTTTCTACTCTAGTGACCGCACACGGGTGCCTGGTGGGACTGAGTAGACAGCTACTGGTTGGCCCAGTTGGAGCAACTCCCGCACCAAATTTGCTGTCGTGTCACTCAATGGCGGTTCAGCAAAGATTAATGATGCCCCAGGCGTATTAAGCGAGGCAATTAAGTCATTTCGGCCATCTAGACGTAGTTGGCTGGCAATTTCTGTCAAAAGAACCTGTGCTCGTTTTTCTTCTTCTTCCGAGCGAGGGTTGGCGTACGCCAGTTGCGTCAGATCGGGATCTAGATTTGCGCGTTCAATCGCTGGACCAACCACAATCCATAAAACTTCATCGGCTTGTTCTTCAAATACGATCCGGTGGGGCAGGGCCGCGGCACCACGAAATGACTCGACTCCAACAGTGAATCCACGCCGCTCAAGTTCTAGAACTGTCCCGAAACCGGTTGCGTCCAAAGTGTAGGCATCGTACATTTTCAGTAGGTATACCTCATCGCTATTGAGACGATCAGATAATTGCGGTACGAGTTCCGCCAATATGTCTGATTCGGTTCGCCCTGGCTTTTTCGTATCGTCAACGATCTGCCAACTGGATTGAGTCACGACGACGAGAGCGAGCATCACACCAACAAGGCGCCTTGATCGGTTTGCCTTCATGTGAGACAGAGTTGCTGCCATCGTTTTCATTGATCGCGTCACCGCAACAATTGAAGAAACAACAATCAGACCAGCAATGATCCAGAACCAGCGAATGGTGTATTCGTAATACGGCCCAAAGATTCGCATCACTGAAAAAACGCCCAGCGCCGCAACCAGTCCGAGCGTTAACTGCCATTGGTACAACGATCGCAAACCCGCTTTTCGAGCCGACACGGTTCCATAGAGCCATAGGCCACAAAAAGCAAAGAATCCTAGATACCGCGCCCACGTTTCAGAGGGCGCATTTGCACCAGGTTGAGTTAGCCACGGTCCCAGCACATTGGCTTGAGTAGCGATCACCCGCATGGCATCGCTCAGCGCGATGGTCGGTTCTGAAGGAGATCCGAAGTGTTGCCAAAGGATTGTCAAGTTTCCGGGATCACGTCGCCACTGATCAAGCAAAGGTGGTAGCCAAGCCACAAACAAGGTACCCCCACAGGCGATAGCAATCGCGCCAAGAGAGTGAGTACCGACTGATTGCGCCGCCCTCAGTTTTCGATCTTGCATCCACAGTGAAATCAGCGCACAGCCCATCAACCCACCGACCAACACCGAGTATCCCGCATGGCATTGAATGCAATAACTGCCCACCAATGTTGTTGCAATAACCAAGCCACGGCTCGCGAGGCCCACACCAATCGGAGCCACGATTTCACCGATCAAAAACACGAACACTAAGAACGCAAACACTGCCAACCATGGATTCCACGGTTCAATCAAGAAATCAGGCCCTGCCGACCTCATGTGTAACACCAACACCGCGGCAACGAGACAAGCCAGCAGTTTTCCGCCACGACGCCGCGCTAGATGCAATGCCGCCACCACAGACACTGCATGAACGCTCACCACAGCCACCATCAATGCAGCGCTGCTGCGACCACCGAGGACATACACGGGCAACATCGCAACCCATAAACCGGGTCCCGGATGGGATCCCTGCAATCCAGAATCTCCCACGATGCGACCAGCCGCACCGACAAGTGGTGGATGCGAAAAGAAACCGCGCATATGTAACTCGGCTTGCGCCATATCTCCGGCTGGGTACCAACTTCCTTTGGTCAACACCGCCACCAAGGCCATCAGGGCAGGAATCATGACGACAACGCTCAAGCCAGCAATGAAATACCATGATGACCGCGAACGTGTTTCGGACGGCATAATCTCAGCGTACTCAGAGGTGCGAAGAGTAACCATTAATGCCGTTGTACCGTTTGTCGATACAACGGTTCTAGAACTCCCGCAGCCAGCGCATCCCAAGTCAAAGTGCGCGATCGAGTTTCAGCCTGCCGCCCTAAGCGTTCTCGCAGTTCGCGATTCTCCAGCACCTCAGTCATTACTTGGCCAAGTTCATTGATTGATGTCAATAGCCCAGTTTCTCCATGAATCACCGAACAACGATGACCGCCAATGTCAGTTGCGACGGCCGGCGTTCCACATCCTGCCGCTTCCGTGAGCACCAAACCCCAACCTTCAGCCAACGACGCGCTCGTCATCAACCATGAACGTCGATAGTACGAACGAAGTTCTTCGCGCGAAATACGACCAGTCAATGTCACCCAGTCGTGCGCATCTTCGCGTTTGATCCATTGCTCGATTAATTCACGATCAGGTCCGTCGCCGATCAGCGTTAATGTCGCTTCAGGAATACGGTGACGCACTATTTTCACCTGTTCAAGCAGTTCGATAAATCGTTTCACCGGAGCCTGACGTCCGACCGCAACGATTGATGGATGCAAGGTCTTACTTTCGCCTGGAGTGAAAAAATCGTCCACACCAACCGGACCAGTACTGACCATCTCAGGTTTCCAGCCCAAAAGTAGCAATTCCTGACGGCTGTCATCTGAAGTGGTCACGGTCGGCATCCGACGGTAAAACGGTGGCGCGATGCGCGTCTCGAGCGCTCGCCCGAGCGCCGCAATCGGTCGCGGAAATACTTGATTCCACATTGGGCCGTGAACGTGATGCAAGATCAACAACTTGGGTTTACGGGACCAAATCGGCGAGAGCCATGGAACGCCATTCCAAATTTCAACCAAGGCGTCGTAGTCGCCCATTCGGCGCGTCACTTCGCTCAGCATGACTCGCGGGAAAACTGTCATCCGCCCTCCACGGCGAATCACTTCGTATCCATGGCGTTGACTCGTCGTGGGTTGGCCAGAAGCCAACGACGTGCGATGAACTATTGACAACCCGGCTTCTTGCCAACGCGACATGAATTCGTCGGCATGCTTTTCGGATCCCCCTGCTTCAGCATCGTCAAAGTCGCGCCATGCGATGACATGAATTTTGCGTACTTGCCGAGCCAGCATTTCCTTGGCCATGTTTTGCAACGATAATTGCGCATTCATTGAACACTCGCCACAATCATTCGTGCGACTCGCTGTTGACCAGCCAAAGTCAAACCGTCGCTGTCCCGAACGATGACATATCCAAAGCCCTTGCCGTCGGGAATGCAATCATCCCACCACAAACAATCCATGCGCTCGTCAACACCACCAAGCAAATCCGACGGGTCAACAATACGGATTCCGTTTTCGCTCATTGCTTCAACAACTACATCTGGTTCTTCAGAAAGACCTGTCACCACAACTAGTCGCGCCTGAGTTAACTCTTTCGCGGCTTCACCAATACGCAAAGCAACCTCATCGGGAGATACAGAACACGTCGCCGTCGCATCCGTTGGGTCAACGTATACAACAATGGCCTGACTCGGCTGTATCGCGGTGTCGGCAAATGCATCTGCGATGTCGCACCAAGATGTCGGCGCATCAATCCATTCCACCGTGTAGCCCTCTTCGATCAACCGTCGACTGACGATGGTTTGAGCTTCTTTCAGATCTCCATTGCCCATCACCAAAACTGCCGGTCGCGTCGCAGGATCGCCGGCTCCAACCAGTCCCGGCCACCACCAGTAGAGCGCCAAAAGCACTCCAGCCAGCAGCACCCCAACAAGTTTCATATGAGGCTTCACTAGGCGGACAAAAGACGAGCGGGAGGTAATCACGACACCACGAAAGTACCATCTACCCGCCCGTTTTCAGGTCATTTCACTCGCCGATGCTCCCTAAGCGCTGCAGTCCGACTGTCTAACATTGAACAATCAGTTCATCGTCCCTTTTCTCAACTATTCGTCGTCCGGCCGCACTCCTCGGTGCCGCCAGTTTGATTCGACTTTGCGTATTGACGGCAAACCTCAATGAAGGAAGTGCTCGTCCGCAATGGTTCGATTGGGTCTTTGGCATTGTGGCAATTGCAACTGTGGTCGTTATCGGTCATGCCTGCGTACTGCACCTGCACCCTGAACCTTCAATACGACGACGACTCGTAGCAACCCTGGCTCTCAGTTATGTCACGTGGTGGATAGTTCTTCTCGGAGTTCTGATCACTCAACCACAATTAGATATTTCACCACGACACCTCGTGAAGACGGCGCTATTCTTTCAACAAAGCGAACCGTTTGTTGGTCCAACTGTTGGCCTCGCCTGCCTGCTCGCGTTCATCGCCCTGGTGATTTCCATCATCCGCGGACGCCCACCATCAGATTTCTTTCAATCTCTTCCACTTTTCAATTCTGCGTTTTCTCATCGCCTCGCAACTGTGCTGGCATTCGTTGCCCCTGGTCTCTTTCTCTTCTCACGTCTCGCCATTGACCTCATCACCCGCCAACACGTTGAACGCATCACTTTCAACTCAGATGGCAACGTGGTCACTCTTGTTGGCCCACAACTCACCAGTTTTTTGTGGTCAGCGGTCACCTCGGTCACTCTTGGTTTATTGCTCATTCTTGGTATCTGGTTCATCGCTACTCTTGCCCTATGCAATAAGTTGATCCTGCCAACTTTTCGCACCTCGTTTATCGGCGTTTTGGCGATGGCCCTCGTCGTGCGACTAGGAACTTTGCTCGTTGTCGCACCAACTCGAACTGACGGCGGAGATCCACTCTTCTATCATTCGACCGCCAATTTGCTAGCGACGGGACACGGGTTTCCCGAACCCCTTAATTTCATCGCTTACCAAGATTGGTATGCCAGTGCACTCCATGGACCGCTCTACCCACTTGTGCTTTCGTTTAGTTCTCGACTTGGTGGCACAACCTATTTCGACCACAAGTTCTTGTCACTCCTAATCGGAACCGCGGTCGTTGCCCTTGTCGGATTAGTAGCGCGACGAGTTGCACCAGAAAAACATCAAAACTCTGTCGCTCTCCTCGCCATGATCTTGGCCGCGATTTATCCCAATTTGTGGCTGGTCGATGGCGTGATGTTTCCCGAAGGACTCATGGCAGTATGCACTACTGCCACGGTCTACGCCGCCTACTGCTGGCGTGACACCAAACGAAAGTCTGCGCAGTACCGATGGGCTCTTGCAATGGGGGCACTTGTTGCTCTTGCAGCACTTGCCCGAGGCGAAGGACTTTTGCTTTCAGTTTTATTGATTACTCCGTGGATTCTGCTTCAACGTGATGTGAAACTTCGAACACGAATCAAAAATATTGCCGTGGCTGCTTTGGCTTGCCTCATTGTTTTGGCGCCGTGGTTTATTCGTAATGCTCGATCATTTGAGGAACTAGTTCCACTATCAACAAATGGCAATGAATTATTCGTCTACGCGAATTGCGACGAGGCCTACTCTGGAAAGTTTTTGGGCTTTTGGTTATTTGATTGCCAAGAACAATTAAGGCGTGAGGGAAAAGATGCGACGGGCGACGAAGCCCAGAAATCTCTTTACTGGCGCAAGAAAGGATTTGAGTACGCCAGAGACCACATCAGCGAACTACCCAAGGTTGTAGCGGCCCGAGTCGGTCGCCAATGGGAACTTTTCCGTCCGTGGCAAAACACCGAATTCGCCCCCATTGAGGGTCGCGACAAAAATGCCGCACGAGCTGGCCTCTTTATGTACTACGGCTTGGCAGTCGCCTCGTTGTATGGGGCGTGGCTCATTCGCAAACGTCGTGCGGGATTGTTACCTCTAGGAGCTTTATTCATCAATGTCACGCTGACCGCGATGTATGCCTATGGCACGACGCGTTTTCGAGTTCCCGCCGAACCTGCTTTGTGCGTACTTGCTGCAGTTGGAGTTTTCCCATTGCTCTCAAAGGCGCGTCACCGATTTCGACTTTCAGATTCACATGTCGAACCCGAGTCACCACCAGTTACTCAACCGTTTATTCACGGTGGCAGCATTCGGATCTCCAGAATTTTCAGTCGAGCCACGAGGACGACTTGGGCCTCAATCACCATTGTTGGTTCAGCGGTAGCACTCGCACTTCCCGCTCTATACCGCTCTGTGGGCTCGTCCATGGAAGAGGGCTTCATGCTCGTCTTCCCAGAGCGAGTCATCAAAGGCGCAATTGCCAACGTTGATTTCTTGCATCTGTATGGCCCCGGTTCACTGCACTTGTTGTCGTTATGGATGCGCGTCTTCGGTGTCAACCTCACGTCTGAGAGAACCTTTGGGTTACTGCAGCATCTCCTGATCGTTGCTGGACTGATGGTGCTCACGCGCCCGTGGGGCAAGAAGTTGTCGACGCTCGTCGGGCTATTCTCCCTCATTTTTGTTTTCACCCCCATTGGTCTTCAAGCTTTGGCATGGAGCGGTGGAGTCGGAATCGCCTTGTGGTCGGTCATCTTCACGATTCGCGCAGTGCATCAAAGTTCACAACAAGTTCCGTCGCGCACATCGTGGATCGCTGCTGGCTTCTTTGCTGGACTCGCCTTAACCTTCCGTCCCGATCTTGCTCTCGCGCTTGCACTAGTACTGGGGTGGGCGTTGTGGAAGCGTTCAAGACAAACCATTTCGCATTGCGCGATCGGTCTTGTCATTGGTTTAACTTCGGTGTGGATTCACCTCATCCAAGCGGGACCATCCGCCATGATTCGCGGAGTGTTGCTCGACCCCGTCGTTCATTTACGCCCTGGTCGCGAACTTCCTCGGCCTCCAAGTTGGAGTTACCTTCAAGGTGCCTTGCAAGTCATCAGCGAGAAGTTTGCTCCGTGGTGGGGTATTCCTTCTCTGTCGGCACCACAGCAACTCTTCGTTTGGTTTTTCATGTTGCCAGTCGTTGCATTCTTCATCACCCTGCTGGCTTATCGTTATCGCAAACGATCTTTCACGAGCAATCAACCCCGCCTCACCACACTCTTTGCTGTCGGATTATTCGGAATCGGTTTACTCCCCCAGGCTTTACAACGTCCTGACAGCGCGCACTTGCTGTGGGTGTCATGCATTTCTTGGCCACTGCTGCTGATAGCGCTCTATGAAGTCATCGGTGCTCGAAATCGTCGCATTCACCCAACCGTTCGAATCGCCACCGCAAGCGCAACCTTGATGATTCTGATTTTGGTGGTCAGTCCGTTCTACACACTGCGCACCTACACCGATCTCGTCTGGCGAAGCGTGACGGGCAAAACCGAAGTCATGCAAGTGACTCGTGGCGATCGTTACTTCTACCTCGGTGATACTCGCCCGTATCGAGCAACTCAAGAAGTCGTTGCCGATCTTGACAAACTTGCCCAAGACGGCGAACGACTATTGGTTGGGCCAGTTGATTTACGCAACACGTCATACAGCGATGCGTTCTTCTATCACTTGTTCCCTGAGCTAACCCCCGCGACCTATTACATCGAAATGGATCCGGGTCTGGCCGATAAGGAAGGGTCACGTTTGGCCGATGATGTGGCAAGCGCTGATTGGCTCATTCTCACCCGCTTTTGGTCAGGTTGGATTGAACCCAATAAGTCAGTGGACTTTGGATCGGACATTCCAAATCAAATCGTGGAAGACAATTTCTGTTTACGCGGCTCCTA
>SXGQ01298240.1_pt1 | contig 12919 bp, 15 predicted proteins | sample 3178371 | NCBI WGS metagenome assembly SXGQ01 (sample SAMN11356859, study PRJNA531348) | freshwater metagenome | isolation source: freshwater sample F1-20 | place: China: Fuxian Lake, Yuxi | collected 2017-12-25
GAGCCGCGTCCCATAACGCAACATAGGTTTTTTCAAACTCTTCTGCTGGTGGCGTTGCTGCAAAGGTGAAATAAACACATGCACCGTCAAGGTAGCTGTGCGATAAGTGGCACGTTGCGCTGCGTGCATGTGGAACTTGAAGAATTGCCTGCACAACTGCATCGTTGACATGCATCAACTGGCTCCAGGGTGCAGCAACTTCAATGGTGTCGACCACAAAACCTTTTTTAGTGAGGCTTTGTAAGGCGCTGGTGTCGTTGCGATGTGAAAGCCATTTCTCCACAAGTGCAGTGTTGGCAGTGATGGCATCGTTCGATGTTGCATACTGGTGCACAATGTGCACTGTTGCAGTCACTAACTGCTCGCTACCTTCGTCGAGTACGAGCAGTGTTGCTTGTATGCCATCACCTTCGTGCGAACGTTTGCTTTCGCTACCGTCGTACAAGCGCAGTACCGCAGGTGTTGCTCCTGCGCGAATGAGTTGACGACACGCCTCAATGCCTTGGGCAAAGGTAGGAAAGCGGTAAGCGGCCGTTGCGCGAAACTCTGGCAACGGGTGTGCACGCAGCCATGCCCGTGTGATAACACCAAGAGTTCCTTCCGAACCGAGAAACACTTCGGTGAGATCAGGTCCGGCTGCTGCTGCAGGGGCGCCTCCAGTGAGAACAACTGTTCCATCGGCCAGCACTACTTCAAGACCCACCACCATGTCTTCAATTTTTCCGTAACGAGTGGAGAATTGTCCTGCCCCTCGACACGCGATCCAGCCACCAACAGTTGAGATGTCGAATGATTGTGGGTAATGGCCAACGGTGAGTTGGTGTTGTGCGTTCAACACAGACTCCAGGTCGGGGCCAAATGTGCCAGGAAGAACTTCAACGATGCCCGAGACAGCGTCGACCGCGTTGATGCCTTGCAGAGAAGTGAGATCGAGAAGTACGCCGCCATAGAGGGGAACAGAGGCGCCTGTTACGCCGCTGCGTCCACCGGCGGGCGTGACCGGAATTTTTGCTTCATTGCATATACGCATCACTGCTGATACTTCAGACGTATTTCGTGGCTGGCACACAACACTGGGTAACGCGGCTGTTTCGTTGCGTAATGCCCACGATAAAGAAAGAGGCCACCAGTCGCGTCCGCTTTCAGCAAGTGTGGCAGCGTCGGTGATGCTGGTGCAGGCAGATGCGAGTTGTGCAAGAACCTCTGCATTGATGAGGCCGCGACCCTGGGCTGGAAAATGGGCAGTAGCCGAAGCAGCCGAACCAGAGAACTCAATGGGCGGAGTGGTTTGTGTGGGTTGCGTCATGGTTGCTCTTTCGTTACTGCGATGAATTCAGATTCGGTTACAAGGCCAGCTGCTTCTTCTTCAACACATATGGCGATGAAATGCTCAACTTGATTGTTGATGTCTGATTCGCTCCACTTCATTTGTGGAGCAATGAGCTCAGCAACACTACGTGCCGCATTTTTCGTTGCGGCACGGTTGAAAAGCAGTGCGCGCGTGCGGCGCGACAGAACATCGTCGAGCGTGTAAGCCATTTCGTGAGTTGCTGCATACATCGCCTCGGCGCGCAAGTAGGGAAGTCCGTCAATGAGAGGAAGCCCAAGATCGGGCTGTGCGGCAATGAGAGCATCAATATCGGATGCGTATGACCCAAAGCGATGTGCAAGGTGAACTTGTTGGGTATTGCGTGATTTTGATTCGCGATATCCACGAGCACCGTGCAACTCAAGATTTTTTGTTCGGCACCGATACTTTTTCTGCGACAAGTGCAGTTGGCGCACAACGGCGTCGATGGCGTCTTCACTCATTTCGCGATACGTAGTGAGTTTGCCGCCAGTGACCGTAATAACGCCAGAGTCGGAAGTGCTCACCCTGTGACGTCGTGATAGGTCGGCTGTGCGTTCGCCAATTTTTTCATTTTCATCGGGCTTCACCAATGGGCGTAGACCGGCCCATACTGCCAAAACATCTTTGTGTGTCACCTCATTGGTGATGCTTGCGTTCAATGCGCGTAAGACGTAATCGATGTCATCTTTGGTGCACTGCGGATTATCAACTGATCCGTCGTAACTGGTATCGGTTGTTCCGATGTAGGTGTACTGAAATGTGCCGTCGCCATTGGGTACCCACGGCACAACAAACAAACTGCGCTTGTCTTTTGGCACCGGAATCACAACGGCAATGTCGTTGCGAACAAGATTCCATGGCACGGTGATATGCACGCCTTTTGCAGGACGAATTGACGAAGGATGCTTACCTTCATCAAGTTTGCGTACATCATCGGCCCAAACGCCAGTGGCGTTCACAACTGCTTTTGCCTTAATGGTTAGGGCGTCGCCTTCTTGTGCTTGTGCCTCCACTATGAATTGTCCCGATGCATCTTTCTCAATGCCGGTTACAGAGCACCAGTTGGCAAGAGTTGCACCTTGCTGTGCTGCTGTTTGTGCGAGTGCAATACAAATGCGTGAGTCGTCTGCTGCGGCGTCGTAATACAAATATGCAGAGGCGAGTCGAGCTTCTGGCATTGTGGGCAAGTGCTTGTAGGCGGCCTTTGCATTTAAGCGGCGATGAAATTTTCCAATACGCCAGCCACCGGTGAGGTCGTACATCCACAGTGCCGAGCCAAGTGCACGAGCAATTTTCTTTTTAATGAGACCATCTTTAGTAACGATGGGAATCATGAAGGGGAGTACTTGCACTAAGTGTGGTGCATTGGAGCGCAAGCGGCGGCGCTCATGCAGCGCTTCATACACGAGGCGTACATCACCTTGCTGCAGATAGCGCAACCCACCATGAATCAGTTTTGAACTCTTGGAAGATGTGCCCGATGAAAAGTCGTGACGCTCGAGAAGTGCAACGTGTAAGCCTCTACTTGCTGCATCAACTGCAACACCCAGACCAGTGACACCACCACCAACAATGACCACGTCGAATTCTTTGTTGGCAAGATTCTGCAGAGCTTGCGCTCGGGTCAAAATGGGGGTGCTCAAGGGGGAGGCATTACTCATGGGTAGATCCTACTTGTGACGCATTTCGCATGTTTTGCTAATTAGCACGACTTGTTGATTAGCACGACATGGGGTTAATTTTCTTTCTATGAAGACGCCAGAAGAGCTTGTCGCCCGCTTCCGCGAGCAGGGGTTCAAAGTCACCCCACAACGCCAACTCATTTTTCGTCTCTTGAATGGCAACACGGCCCACCCCACAGCCGAAACCTTGTACGAGGTTGCAGCCGAGCAGATGCCAGGCATCTCGTTGCGTACCGTGTATCACACCCTGTCGGAACTGAGCGCCATGGGCGAGGTACAGCTCATCGACCTCGGTTCGGGGGCTGTGCGGTTCGACCCAAATGTTGACGATCACCATCATGTCGTGTGCAGCACCTGCGGAGTGGTGCACGACGTGTATGTCAATCAAACGCCGTTGCAATTCGAAGGCGATGTTGAAGGTTTTGCGGTGCACAGCACTCGCATTGTGTTCTCAGGTGAATGTGCTCAATGCGCGCATTTGTCTGCGTAAGAGAAATACCCATAACAACTATAAATAGGAGACGTCATGGCCGGATTGAACGGAACCAAGACACACGAAAACCTGAAAGAAGCTTTTGCTGGTGAAAGCCAAGCAAACCGTCGCTACCTCTGGTTCGCGCAGAAGGCAGACGTTGAGGGTTACCCAGATGCAGCTGCACTTTTCCGTTCAGTTGCTGAAGGCGAAACCGGCCATGCACATGGTCACCTCGACTTCCTTGCCCAAGTTGGCGACCCAGCATCTGGTTTGCCCATCGGTGAAACAGAAGAGAACTTCAAAGCATCAATAGCGGGTGAAACATATGAGTACACACAGATGTACCCAGGTTTCGGAAAAACCGCTCGCGAAGAAGGATTCAACGAAATCGCTGACTGGTTTGAAACTCTTGCAAAGGCCGAAAAGAGCCACGCTGGTCGTTTCCAGCAGGGTCTCGACGCTCTCTAAAGAGTGAGTTACTTCGTTGTGGGGCATGGGTACTTGCCTGTGCCCCACAACAACACTTCAATAAAAACTATGCAATCAGGAAAATGAAATGACTATTACTTACGATCCAAATCATCCGAACTATCTCAACGAGGCCGACCTGCGTGAAGAACTCACGCGCGTGTACGACCTGTGCCATGGGTGTCGTTTGTGCTTTAAGTACTGCACATCATTTCCTACTTTGTTTTCTTATGTCGATGCTCACGACGATCAAGATGCGGGTCGCCTGACTCCAGCACAACAAGATCAAGTTGTTGATGAATGCTTCCAATGCAAACTCTGCTATATCAATTGCCCCTACATTCCCGGCCTGCACGAATGGGAACTCGATTTTCCACGCCTCATGTTGCGCGCCGATGCAACGCGCCAAGCAAATGGTCAAGTGCCGCTGCGCCAGCGCATGACCACCACCATGATGGGCCACACCGATGCCTTGGGCAAAGTGGCCACCACGTTCTCGCCAATTGCTAACGCGGTGATGGGTGCCGAACCAGGTTCACTCATGCGCAAAGTGGTTGAAAAAACTTCTGGCGTCTCGAGCCAACGTCTGTTGCCGCCGTTCGCGAAGTCTCGTTTCTCTACATGGTTCAAAAAGCATGTGTCACCTGTAATGACGAAAAAACAAGGCAAAGTCGCCCTCTTTCCCACATGCCTTGTTGAATACCAAGAACCAGGCATTGGTAAAGACCTCATCAATATTTACGAAAAGAACAACGTTGAGTGTTCACTTGCCGAAGGTGCATCATGCTGCGGTGCTCCGTACTTGCATAGCGGCGATGTAGAACAGTTCAAAAAAGTGGGAGCAAAGAATGTTGAGGTACTGGCCGCTGCGGTGCGCGCTGGCAACGACATCGTTGTGCCTCAGCCAACATGTGGCTATATCTTGAAAAAAGACTATGTCGACTACATCGGTGGCGCAGATGCTGAACTCGTTGCAGCAAACACTTACGATGCAGCCGAGTATCTTATGGGTCTTCATAAAGGTGAAGGAACCGAACTCAACATCGATTTTGTAGGTGAAATTCCTGAAAAAATCACCTATCACGCGCCTTGCCACTTGCGTGCTCAAAACATCGGTATGAAGAGCCGCGACTTGTTGAAACTCACTGGTTCAAAAATCAAACTCATTCAAACCTGTTCAGGAATCGACGGTATGTGGGGCCTTCGTGCTGAAAATGCCGATATGTCAATACCTATTGCCCGCAAACTTGCCGACGAAATTGAAGCTGCTGAAGGCGATGAAATAGCTGGCGATTGTCATTTGGCGAACACCGCAATTACCGAGCAAACAGGCAAATCGCCGAGCCACCCACTGCAGTTGTTGGCTCGCGCATATGGGATCCCCGAAGAAAAATAAACAACCGAAAAAGAGAGGATAAATATGCCCCCCGTATTGTCACCATCTCACGATGGCTCACGCAAACTTGTCATCGACGACATTCTCGACCTGCGTGCTTATGAAAAAGTGCGCGTTGCCGAAAAAGCGCGCGTCATGGAACTCAAGCGCAAACGGCGTGTTGAGCTCGGAACTATTCTCTCGGTGCTCTTTGAAAACAGAGACACCATGTGGATGCAAATTCAAGAAATGTTGCGTGCCGAGAAGGTTCTCACCGACGAAGGTGTATATGAAGAACTCAACGCATACAACCCACTCATCCCGGAACTAGGTCAGCTGAGCTGCACCGTGTTTATTGAAATCACTACCGAAGCAGCTATGCGTGAATGGTTGCCAAAATTAGTAGGAATCGAGCGCTCCGTTGTCGTCGTACTCAGCGACGGCACTGAAGTTCACCCAGTCACCGACGCTCAACACGATGCTGCTCTCACCCGTGAAGACATCACCGCGGCTGTGCACTACATCCACTTTGATTTCACTCCAGAACAAGTAGCCACTTTTGCCAGTGGACCCGTGCAATTACGCTGTATTCACCCCAACTATTTGGAAGTAATCGAGTTAGCCGATTCCACAATTGGGGAACTCCTCATCGACCTGCAGTCAAATAGCTAATTCTTTTCCCAGAGTTTGCGTTACTTGCAGAGCGCAACGTAAGGTAAGCGAGGTGAGACGTTCGTCACGTATCGGGGGATGCGCGGCGAGGGTCACACAGAACACATTCCGGGGCTTTTCCGGGGTGAACTGCAACACGGTGGGGGAACAACGTGACAGTCATCGATCTTTCATGGCGACAAAAAGGGGCCTGTCAGGGTCTCGATCCTGCGGTCTTTTTTCCTGATGAAGGCGACGAAGCCCAAGTAGAAATCGCCATCGCGGTGTGCGATACCTGCCATGTGCGGTTGTCGTGCCTTGAACATGCCTTAGCCAGTCGTGAAAAAGAAGGTGTGTGGGGCGGCACCACAGAACGCGAACGTCGACGCATTGTGCGTCAGCGCCGTCGGTCTGCGTAAGAATGAGCGAGTGACTTCTTCGCATTCGCTCGATATTGCTCAATACGGGGGGTGGCCAGGCATTCTGGGAACGCTTGTTTCTGGAAAAGACCTTGAGGCCCATATTGCCGAGGCGGCCATTACCGACATTTTGAATGGGCAAGCGACTGCCTCTCAAATGACCGCGTTCATTGTTGCTTTACGTGCCAAAGGTGAAACCGCAACCGAGCTATCAGGCATGTTGCGTGCGGTTCGTTCTGCTGGTCAGCGTGTAGATCTTGCGCCCGAACTTGCACATCGCGCCATCGACATCGTGGGTACTGGTGGCGACCAGAGCCACTCTTTCAACGTTTCTACTGTCACTTCGCTTGTGGTTGCTGGTGCGGGCGTGCCGGTGTGCAAGCACGGGAACCGCGCTGCTTCATCGAAATGTGGTGCAGCCGATGTTCTTGAAGAACTCGGCGTTGCTATTGAACTCGACCCGGTCGGCGTTGCGCAATGTATTGATGAAGCCGGTATGGGCTTTTGTCTTGCCGCTCGTTTTCATCCTGCGTTTCGCTACACGGGGCCATCGCGCCGCGAAATAGGAATCTCCACTGCATTCAACTTGTTAGGCCCCATGGCAAACCCTGCGCCTATTTCTTCCATGTTGGTGGGCGTTGCTGCGCCATGGATGATGCGCCCGATGATTGAAGCGTTGTCTTCTCGAGGAGTCACATCTGCGTGGGTAGTGCATGGAAGCAATGGAACCGCACAAGGCGGTGTTGACGAACTCACACTTGCTGGCCCCGCACTCGTGATGCAATTGCGCAATGGCGAAGTCAGCGAATTGAAAGTTGATTGCTCCGACATCGGACTGTTGTCGCAACCGCTGTCGGCAATTGTTGGCGGAGACGCAACCAAAAATGCGCGCATTGCTCGTGCGGTATTAGCCGGTGAAGCAGGCGCAGCGCGCGACACGGTGGTATTGAACGCTGCAGCAGCACTGCATGTTGCTGGAGTTGCTGTGTCGCTCGGTGAAGGTCGCGTGTTGGCAGAGCAATCAATTGACACAGGTAAAGCATCTGCGGTGTTGCAGAAACTCATTGCGGCAAGCACTACGGCTGCCGAGCGTTTGGAGTAACTATTTCCTCGTTGGCAGTGCGTGTTCCCGCAAGCTCGGCCAATTTGGGCCCAGGTTTCGATGGAATCGCCATGGCGCTGTCTTTGTATGCAACAGTGCGCGAGGCAGAAAAAGGCGATGTTGTCGCCGATGAATTTCACCCAGCGTCTATTGCCTTTCGTGCACTTGGTGGTGTCGGCGATATTTTTGTACGCACCGATATTCCCATGGGTCGTGGCCTTGGTTATAGCGGGGCAGTACGAGTGGGAGGGGCGCTCCTTGCAGCAGTACAGCAAGATCAAAAAGCGCTGCTTTTGCCGCAGTGGCGTCAGAAAGTATTAGTAGCAACTGCAGGCCTTGAAGGTCACAGCGACAATGTTGCCGCGTCGTTGCTAGGCGGAGTGGTGGGAACCAACGGCACATTTGCTGCAAATATCACGAACAACTGCGCAGTAGAGGTGGTGGTGTGGGTTCCTTCTGCGTCAACCTCAACACATGCTTCGCGAACAAAATTGCCGAGCCAAGTCAGCCTTGCCGACGCAGCATTTAATATTTCCCACACTGCGCTATTGGTGGGTGCATTGAACTCTGGGGACCTTGAAGCGCTCGGTGCAGCTACAGCCGACCGCTTACATCAAGACATTCGATTTGCTGCAGTGCCACAAAGCAAAGCGGCACTCCGTGCAGGGTTGAAGGCTGGGGCCATTTGTGGATGGTTGTCGGGCTCGGGGCCGAGCGTTGCCATGTTTTGCCGTGCGGGCGAGGCAGTCCGTATTGCCCAAAGCCTTCCTGCTCAGGGTTCGGCAAAGGTGCTAGAAATCGACGCCGTCGGCGCTCGCTTGTTGTAGCTCTGTCACACCCCTGTGCTCATATGTGGGCATGGAACAACGCACCTCAATTCCCGTTACTTCTTCGCCGCTCACCATCTCGTGCGACACGTGTGTGATGCACGAAAGTGATGCCTGTAGCGACTGCGTGGTCTCGTATCTCCTCAATCATGAGCCAGGCGATGCGGTGGTGTTTAGCTTTGAAGAAGAGCGTGCCGTGAGGTTGCTCGCTTCTGCGGGTTTGGTGCCTACGCTTCGTCATCGTGAAGTTGGTTGAACCTCAAAGTAGTTACACACAGCACCTCTACGAGGTAGGCCTGTCTGCTGTGTTGCATCGCATCGGCTTCACCACTGCTGAGCCACTGTTGCGGGCACGCGAAGCGTTGGTCGAGCGTGAAGCGCGTGGTTTGCGCGACACCATGCAGTTCACATATCGCAACCCCGTTCGTTCCACCACTCCCGAGATGGCCCTTCCTCATGCGCGCAGCATCGTGGTGGGTGCGCGCAGTTATTTCGCCGATGTGCAATTGCCGGTGCTTTCTGAAATGACCGACGCAGTATTTGGCGATGTTGCTCGTTACGCCTGGTCCGATCATTACGCAGCACTACGCGATTCGCTCACAGTCGTTGCGCAGCAACTGCGCAGCGATGGCCATGAAGCTGTGGTGTTTGCCGATAGCAATGCCATTGTCGACCGTGAAGTTGCGTATCTTGCGGGGCTCGGGTGGTTTGGCAAAAATGCCAACCTGCTCATCAGCGGTGCAGGCAGCTGGTTTGTGTTGGGTTGCGTTGTTACCACTGCCGAACTCACGCCATCTGCAACGGTGTCAGATGGTTGTGGAACATGCAGGCGTTGTATTGATGCGTGTCCAACAGGAGCCATTGTGGAACCAGGAGTGATTGATGCAGGAAAGTGTTTGGCATGGATACTGCAAAAGCCTGGCATCATTGCGCCGCAATATCGCGAAGCCATTGGGGCGCGAATGTATGGTTGCGACTCATGCCAAGACGCTTGCCCGCCCAGCATGCGTCTGGCACAACATGAAGATGTTGCCAGCGATGCCCAAATCGTGGTCGATGTACTCGAGCTACTTGCCCTTAGTGATGCTGAAATTCTCGAGCGTTACGGTCGTTGGTACATCGCGGGTCGCGATCCGCGATGGGTACGTCGCAATGCGTTGGTGGTCATTGGAAACACTGCATCACTGCACAATGAAAAAGCACAAGCTGTTGTGGCCGCCCATGTGCAAAGTGCCGACCCCATCATGCGGGCCCATGCGGTATGGGCAGCGTCGCGATTGGGGATGAGTTCCATCATCCCGAGCCACGACGAAGATCCCGACGTCACTTGCGAATTGCACCGTCTGCCAGGCGTGCGTGAGCAACACTAGAGAAGCATGACCTCGCGCCACCTCTTAGTAACGAACGACTTCCCGCCAAAAATTGGTGGCATTCAGTCGTTGTTGTGGGAATGGTGGCGTCGGTTGCCAAGTGATTCTTTTGCTGTTCTTACCTCGCCTTATGAAGGCGCAAAAGAGTGGGATGCCACACAGCCATTTCATATTGAACGCACACGTGAGCCAGTGCTGTTGCCACACCCATTCATGGTGAAACGCATTAACGAGATGGCAAAGCGTGTTGGGGCCGACTTCGTGGTACTCGACCCTGCAGTACCACTCGGCATTATCGGGCCGTCGTTAGAGATGCCCTATGCAGTTGTGGTGCACGGGGCCGAAGTCACCGTGCCGGGGCGTATTCCTGGAACGCATCAAATATTGGGTCGTGTCTTACGCAATTCCATTCATGTGGTCGCTGCAGGGCAGTATCCAGCCGATGAAGCAGCACGAGCCGCGGGCCGTGACCTTCCCACAACTGTGGTGCAGCCAGGCGTCGATACTGAACGCTTTCGTGTGCTGAGCCCTGCAGAGCGTGCGTCGGCTCGTGAGCATTTTGGTGTCTCACCTCATGCAGAACTCATTGTTGGCGTGAGTCGTCTTGTTCCACGCAAGGGGTTCGATATTGCTATTTCGGCAGTTGCGCGGCTCGCACGCGATCGTCCACAACTCGAGATGCTCATTGCGGGTGCTGGGCGCGATGCAAAACGGTTAAACGAACTTGCCAAAAAACAAGGAGCCCCTGTGCGCTTTTTGGGCCGCACTCCTTTTGAAGACATGCCACTTCTCTATGGGTGTGCCGATATTTTCACCATGCTGTGCCGGAACAGGTGGGGCGGGCTTGAGCAAGAAGGATTTGGCATTGTGTTTCTGGAAGCCGCTGCCTGTGGAGTACCTCAAGTTGCAGGAAGTAGTGGCGGAGCCGCCGAAGCCGTCGACGATGGTGTATCGGGCATTGTGGTGAAAGACCCCACGAGCATCGACGAAGTAGCGCAGGCCTTTTCGTTGTTGCTCAATAGTCCCGACCTTCGTCACGCAATGGGCAACGCAGGACGAGTGCGCGCTGTTGAGAGATTTTCCTACGATGTGCTCACTGCCCGATTATGGAATACTCTGTCGCAATTGTGAGGAAAGACAAGTAATGAACAAAATCGTTTTATGTAATCGAGTATCCACTGCGGTCTTTGCTGTTGTTGCAGTCGTTAGTGCAATTCTTTTTACCTCAGCTTGGCGAGTGGTCATTGTCGCAGTGAGCCTTGGACTCTTTGCCCTCGGGGTCGCTACTTTTCTTCTTGGCTATTTTACGGCAGTACAGCGCAGCAGAGAAGAAGAAATTTCCGTGACTCAACTCTTCTTCTTGGCGGGTGAAGTTGCTCCGAAAAATGTGCGTTTAGCAATGTGGTATTGCCTCGCTGTGCAGTGTGTTGTTGGTTTAGGTGTTGCCTTGGCGCGGCCTTCTACCGATGGAAAAGCCGGAAGCGTCATGGCATTTGCAGTGATGGTTCCGATGCTCGGAATTGGGTTGAATGGGCTATGGGCAGGCAAGTTCGGTACTTTTGGCCCGCGACAATTGAAGTCTGCTGCCGAATAAACGTGCAATTGCATGCGCCATCGGTAACAATGGAGCCATGGCCGATACTGCCAAACAAACCACCGTCATTGCCGCTTCACCTGAGCACTGCTTTGCCATTGCTACCGAGTTCGAGCGCTACCCCGAATGGGCGAAAGACCTGAAAGATGCCGTTGTGCTTGAACGCGACGCGCAGGGTCGAGCCTCGCGAGTTGAGTTTCGCGCTTCGGCGCTCGGCCGTAGCACCCACTACACGCTTGGTTATAGCTACAGAGATGCCCCACTCGCCATTCAGTGGAAACTCGTCGATGGCGACATCATGCGCACGCTTGATGGCGACTACATGTTTGAACCAGTAAACAATGGAACTCTTGTCACTTACGATCTCTCCATCGATTTGGTCATTCCGCTTCCGGGTTTTGTCAAGCGGCGTGCCGAAAATCGTATTTTGCATACGTTGAATGAACTGAAAGCACGCTGCGAGTCGTAAGGCCGCACAACAGCATTTTTCATCTTTCAACATGGTTGCAATTGGTGTAGATGTTGGGGGCACCAAGTGTCTAGCAGTTGCTCTCAACAGTGATGGCTCTGTTCTCGATTCACTCACGCTTCCCACTGCCGCAGGTGTTGGTGTTGTGGAAGAAGTCGCCGACTTATGTGCCGCCCTCGCATTACGTGTAGGTCAAGCAGCAACATCGCTTGGGGTAGGGATGCCCGGAACGGTGTCGCGTGATGGAGTGGTGTATCTTGCCCCACACCTTCCTGAAGTACGTCAGTTGCCAATGCGTGAACTGCTATCGAGCCAACTGGGTATTCCTGTTGTTGTAGATAACGACGCAACATGCGCCGGTGTTGCTGAATGGAAAAATGGGGCAGCTCGCAATTGCGACGATGCTCTTGTCATCACTATTGGCACAGGAATTGGTGCTGCACTCATTGCCAATGGAAAAGTGATGCGCGGTCATCACGGTTTTGCTGGCGAGAGCGGACACCACATTGTGCTGCACGGTGGGGAAGTGTGCCCATGTGGGCGACGTGGATGTTGGGAGCAATACGCATCGGGTTCGGCGCTACGGCGCATGGCCAACGGTGTGAGCGGTGAAGAAATTTTGTTGCGTGTGGTGCAAGAAGACGCAGAGGCGCAGCGCATTCTGAAGGAGTTTGCGAGCTGGGTGGCCCTTGGTCTCTTCAACTTGGTTAATACGCTCGACCCACAGGTGATTGTGCTGGGTGGTGGGCTCGGGTCATCTGCGGTGTTGCGACATTTTGTGGCCGACGCACTGGGAAAACAAATGCCGCCGTCAGAGTTGCGCCCGCCTCCACTTGTGGTGACTGCTCAATTGGGCCATGAAGCAGGTGCAATTGGGGCGGCACTGCTGGGTAAAGAAGTTATTGAGTAGTACGTACTCTTTGCACTGCATTGAGCCACTGGGCATGAGATGCATCGACAACGCCGAGGTTTTCGTTATTGGGCATATACGTGAGGTTGCTTGCCCACTGCGCAGAAATGTCTGTCGTGCTCGCCCAGGCGCCAATGCCAAGACCAGCAAGGAACGCTGCACCACACGCTGTGGTTTCGCGGTCAATAGGTAATACCACCGGCACTTGCAGTTGGTCGGCCTGGAA
>SXGQ01103887.1_pt1 | contig 12918 bp, 11 predicted proteins | sample 3178371 | NCBI WGS metagenome assembly SXGQ01 (sample SAMN11356859, study PRJNA531348) | freshwater metagenome | isolation source: freshwater sample F1-20 | place: China: Fuxian Lake, Yuxi | collected 2017-12-25
CGAGCGCCTCCTAAGCGCTAGATACAGGTTCGATTCCTGTCGGAGGCACCAGCCATTGATGAGAAATCGTTGATTTAATTAAGTTTTTTTGCTCGACTCGCCCTCTCAGGGGGCGTTTCATGGAACCATCCCCAGACTAGATTGGGTGCTAGCGCGTGAGCCATCGCCGCAGGGCGTGGCTCAGGCCATCCACAACGGCCACCATCAGCAGCATGGCCGCCAAGACGGTGGCTGTTTTGCCCATTTGGAACAGGCCCATGTGGAAGGCTAAAAGTTGGCCCAGTCCGCCGGCCCCCACCACGCCCAAGACCGCAGCCGCGCGGATGTTGTTCTCCCAGCGGTAGAGGGTGTAGCTCATCAATTGCGGCAAAACTTGCGGCAAGGTGGCATAGGCCACAACGATCCAACGACCTGCGCCATGTCGGCGCAAGGCTTCGCCCGGCGCAGGTGGCGCGTTCTCGATGGCCTCGGCAAAGAGCCGGCCCAGCACACCCGCGGTGTGAAACGCCAAGGCCAAGGTACCGGCAAAAGGCCCCAAGCCTGCTGAGATCAGCAGCAACGAGGCCCACACCAGCTCAGGAACAGAGCGTAGGGCATTGAGCAGCCAACGTGTCAGCGCGCGCAACGGCGCGCTGTCCTGTTCATACAAGCGGCTGGCCGGAATGGCCAGGGCCAAGCCCAAGAGGGCAGCCAGGGCCGTTCCCAGCACCGACATGGCCAGGGTCTCCCACGTGCCCACCACCACCTTGTGCAAGAAGGCCGGCGACGTATCGGGCGGAAAGAACTCCGCCACGAAGCGCCCCATGCTGCGCAGGGCCTCCAAGGACAGGAACTGGCGCCACTGCAGGTCCAGGGACACAAAGCTGGCCATCACCAAGACCAACAGGCCCAAGGTGAACCAACACGCGGTGCAGCGGGCGCTGAACAGGGGCGGTGGCAAACGATAGGGCTGGTTGGCGGCGTCTCGGCTGGTGCTGTTCATGGCGGCTTCCTTCAGGCCAGAACCTTGCGCAACCAAGCACTGGTGCGGTCAGCCATGGCCACCAAGGCCACAAACACCAAGAGCATGGTGGCCACCTCGCCCCCGTTGAACATCTTCATGGAGTTGTCCAACTGCTGACCTAAGCCCCCCGCACCCACAAAGCCCAGCACCACCGATGACCGGATGGCACATTCCCAGCGGTACACGGTATACGAGGTGAGCTCACCAGCATTGGTGGGCAAGAGTCCCCAAAAAAAGGCCTGCAGCCGCCCACTGCCGTTGCGCAAGAGCGTTTGGGTGGCGTGGGCTTCACCGCTTTCCAGGATTTCGCCATACACCTTGCCCAACATGCCACCGTAGGTCAGCGCAATCGCCAACACCCCAGCCGTGGGCCCCAAGCCCACCACGCGCACGAACACCAGGGCCCACACCAACTCGGGAATCGAGCGCAAGATGATCAGCACCCAACGCGCCACGGTGCGTACGATCGCCGGCAGCGCCGCCATGCGACCGCTTAGTAGCGAGATGGACAAAACGCGCGTGCTAATCAAACTCAAGGGCACGGCCAGCAACAAAGCCAGGCTGACACCGGCCGTGGCCATAGCCACGGTACGCCAAGCTTCACGGGCCACCATCTCCAAAAATTCCGCCGAATGGGTCAAGGGCCAAAAGCTCGACAAGAACTGACTCGTGATCTTGAGGTTGCCGGGTTCAAACAAGATCCAGGGCTTGAACTCAGTGGCCACACCTAGGGGCCACAGCAGCACCAACACCGTGACCACGGCAGCCACACGCCCGAGCCAGGCGGGGTCGCGGTCGGGCGCCGCCCTCACAAGATGGGGTGATGCCGCACTCATCGGCAATGCATCACCACCGGCGGCGCCGGCTCTTGCGCACTCAGGGCATGGGGCAAGGCCGCCTCACCACGCAGCTCGTGTTCGAATTGGTTGTACAGCTGCTGCAGCCGTTGACGGCTGATGGCGTGTGGTGGCAGATCAAACACCACACGGCCCTCGCGCATGCCGACAACACGCGGGAAATTGGCCAGCGCCACGTCCACTTGGTGCAAGGTGGCCACCAGGGTGATGCCCGCCGATTGGGTACGTTCCACCAAGGTGCGGATAGCCTGCTGTGCGCGAGCGGGGTCCAAGGCGGAGAGTGGCTCGTCGATCAGCCACAGGGCTGCCGGTGATACCAAGGCCCGCGCCAGGCCCACGCGCTGGCGTTCGCCACCAGACAGGCGGTCGACCCGGTCGAAAAGTTTGTCGCCCAGATCAAAGGCCTCCAGGGCCTCGAAGGCCGCGGGGATGTCGCGCGGGTAAAACAAAGAGCGCAGGCTGGACCACAGCGACAAGGCAGGCAGTTGCCCAGCCAACACCGAGGTGACCACGCGTTGGCGCGGCGGCAGCGGCGGCACCTGCGGCGCCACGAACAGGCGGCCCCTGAGCACCTGGCGCTGGCGGTGGCTCAAGGCCCAGGGGTCGGCCCCGCTCAGGCTCAGGTTGCCAACGGTGGGTGCCAAAGCCAACGACATCACCTGCAGCAAGGTGGTCTTGCCGGCGCCGGAAGGGCCGATGACGGCCACCTGCTCCCCGGCAGAGATGCGCAGGTCCACATCCCTGAGGGCGGGCGCCACGCTGGCTTGGGCCGCCGGATGGCGGGCACTGATCTGCTGCAGATCCAGCGCCAGGCCGGCACCCGGGGCGTTCGCACCCCGAGTTGCTGGCTTGGCCTGCAAAGCCGACTTCCGCGGGCCAGCAGGGCTCGCTTCAACAGGGTTGCTCACCTGCTGCGGCCTCAGAGCAAGCCCGCGCTGCGCGCGGCGGTTTCCAGGCCCTTGTAGTTCTCGGGCGTGGTGGGTACATAGCGCGTGGCGCGGTTGAGCTTGAGAATTTCGGCCTGGGCCGGGTCAGCGGGGTTGAGGTCCAGCAAGGCCTTCTTGACACGGTCTTGCAAAGCCGCAGGCATGTCCGCGTGCACCGACCAGTTGTAGTTGAAGTAGGCCGGGGTGGTGTAGAACACATCCACATCCTTGGTGTCGACCTTGTTCTCGGAGACAAACTTCCTCCACACGGTGATGTCTAAGGCAGCAGCGTCGACCTTGCCACTGACCACCGATGCAATGGTGGCGTCGTGCGCGCCACTGTAGGCCACGCGCCGGAAGTCCTTTTCGGGGTTGAGCCCGGCCTGCAGCAGGAAACTGCGCGGCATCAGGTGGCCCGAGGTGCTGCTTTGTGAGCCGAAGGACACTTGCTTGCCCTTCATGTCGGCCAAGGCCTTGATGCCGGAATTGGTCTTGGCAATGAAAACCGATTGAAACCGGGTGTCCTCTTCGCGCTGTGCCAGAGGGACGATCTTGCCGCCGCTGCGCAGCTTGGCTTGCACATGGGTGAAGCCGCCGAACCAAACGAGGTCCACCTTCTTGTTGACCAGGGCTTCCACCGCGGCCGGGTAATCGTTGACGGGCGTGAACTCGACCTTCAAGCCCAGTTTTTGTTCCAAGTAGTTGGCAATGGGTGTGAACTTGCGGACCTGTTCGGTGGCCGCTTCTTCGGGAATCGTGGTGACGCGAAAGACAGTTTGCGCATGACTGACAATGCCCCACAACAAAACGGAACCGGCCATAAGGGCGCGCAGGGTGCGCGAGGGTGACAAGCTGATCATGATTGCTCCTAAAAACGGATAGACATAGACCATAGTATTTGAGACGAAATCTAATTCCCATGCTTCCAACTGCCGAGCAGCCCCTGCGTTCACCACAGTTCGTGCAGGTCTACCGCGAAGACCAGGCGGCCCTGCGGCGTGAGCTCACCCAGGGCCTGCTGCAGGAGCAGGCTCATTGCTCGCCCAAGTTTCTCTACGACGCTTTGGGGTCTCGGCTCTTTGAAGCCATCACCGAACTGCCCGAGTACTACCCCACCCGCACCGAAGCGGCCATCTTTGCTGCGCACGCAGCCGCTATGGCCCGCGCGATACCCCGCAAGGCCACCCTCTTGGACTTGGGCGCGGGCAATTGCAACAAGGCTGCAGCCCTGTTCAGCCGGTTCGAGCCGGCGCGTTATGTGGCTATCGATATATCGGTGCAGTTCCTTCAGGGCGCACTGGACTGTCTGCAACGCCAGCACCCGCACTTGGAAATGTGGGGCTTGGGCGTGGACTTTTCGGGCGGCCTGCAGCTGCCCGAGCCAATCAATCAAGCGGCATCGGGCCCGCGCCTGTTGTTTTACCCCGGCTCGAGCATCGGCAACTTCACGCCCGATGCAGCCCTGGCCTTTCTGCACAGCGTGCGCCTGGCCTGCGGCACGCATGCCCAAAGCGGCTTGTTGATCGGTGTGGATTTGGTCAAAGACCGCGGCACCTTGGAAGCGGCCTATGACGACGCCTTGGGAGTAACCGCCGCATTTAACCTTAACATCTTGCTGCACCTCAACCACTTGCTGCAGGCCGATTTTCGCTTGTCCGACTGGCGCCACCGGGCACACTACGACACGCAGCAGCAGCGCATTGAGATGCACCTGCAAGCCCGTCACCGGGTAGTGGTGGCTTGGCTCGACGATCAAGGGCAGCGACGCCAGCGGCACTTCCAGGCCGGGCAAACCCTGCACACCGAGAACTCCTGCAAGTGGACGGTGCAAGGCTTTGCCGAGTTGCTGCAGCGCGCGGGTTTCGGCAACCTTGAGCACTGGAGCGATGAGGCCCAGCGCTTTGCGGTGTTCTGGGCCTCAGCCTGTTGAACAGGCGGTGCTGTTCAAGCCGTACTGGGATGGGCCACGGTCCGAAAACCTGCTGGAATGTCCACTCGATCGGGCAGAAAGAAGTTGCGGTAGCGCGGGCTTCTGATGTGCGCGGTGGTGAATTCACTGGCGCCGCGCAACACGCGGTGGGTGCCGAACCAGGGCGCTGAATAGTCGCGGTAGGGGTGGGGCGCGAAACCCGGATACGGCTCAAACACACTGGCCGTCCATTCCCACACCCGGCCCCATTCAAAGCCGGGCAGGCGTAAAGCCGCGCATTCCCACTGAGCCTCGGTGGGCAAGGCTCGGCCAGCCCAATGGCACCAGGCCTGCGCATCGGCTGCACACAAGTAGGCCGCCGGCGCGGCCAGGTCCACCGGCTGCCATTGCCCGAAGTCGCGGATCTGCCAGCGCCCGTCTTCGGCTCGCAACACGGCCGGCGCCGGATGGCCAGTGGCCTGCACAAATTCAAGGTATTCGGCCCAGTTCACCACCCGCAGGTCCACCTCGAACGCGCATAGGTGGCGCTCGTGCGGCGCACACTCGTTGTCAAAGCAAAAGTACCCAGGTTCGGCCACACGGCCCATGACCAGGGTTTGGGCCGCCACGCTTGCGCGGCGGACGCTGAAGGCAGGCGCTTGGGTCACTGCGGCGGCCGGGGTCACTGCGGCGGGCTTGGCGGCGGCAGCCGCCGCTGAAGGCACAGGCTTGAACCAGGGCCGGGTCAGATGCGCCGGCATGGGCAAGCCTAGGGCCTGCGCCATGTAAAGCGCAGCCTCTTGGTGCATGTCCTCATGCACCAGCACCAGTTGCCACCAGTACAGGTCCTCGCCTTGCCGGCCGGCTTGCTCCAGGGCACTGAGCGTTTCGTCCAGGCCTCGAGCCAGCTCAGCGCGAATATCGGCCACACCTGGCAATGGCAAGCGCCAGCGGGCGCCATGCTCGACCGTGCTGGAGTTGTACAGCTCATCGGCCCCAGCGCGGGCAGGCGGCGCGCGTTCATGGTCCGGATCGGCCAGTAGGCCCAATGCCCGCTGGCGGTTGCGCCCGACCCACCAGGTTTGAAACCAGCCCGCATGACCCCATTCCCACAGGGGCAGATTCAGCGTGGGCCACTCAGGCACGCGCAAATCCGGCAAGGCCTGGCACCATGCGTCCATCAGGGCCAAGGATCGCGCCCGCGTGTGTTGCAAGGCCGCTGCCAGCGCATTAACTTGATGGGGAACGCCGCTCATCTCGCGATATAAACCTTGCATGACATCCAAAGAGGCCCGGTCTGTGGTGGTGATCGTCACCCCAGCGTGGGCCGATGCCAACAACGGTAACTGGCAAACCGCCCACCGTTGGGCCCGACATCTCAGCGCCAAGCATACGGTGATGTTGGTGGACGGGTGGCCGCAAGGCCGCATGCAGGCGGTAGGGACCAGCGCGGCAGCCCTCAAGGGTGTGCGGCTGCAGGCCCTGGTGGCGCAAGCGCAGGCGATGATCGCCTTGCATGCCCGGCGCTCTGCGGCGTCCATCCAAGCGTGGCATGCGCAGCACGGCGAAGCCGGCCTGGCGGTGGTGCTGACCGGCACCGACCTGTACAAAGACCTTCACAGCCATCATCGGGCCATCGCCCACACCGTGATGCAGTCGCTGCAGGCTGCTGCGCACTTGGTGGTGCTGCAGGACCAGGCCGCCCAAGACCTGCCCCCTGCATTGCATAACAAGGCGCAGATCCTTTTTCAATCAACCACCACCCGGCGCCACCTGCGCAAACCCGATCCGAGCCAGCGGCCTTTGAAGGCCTTGATGGTGGGGCATCTGCGCGACGAGAAAGACCCGCGCACCCTGTTCCGGGCGGCCTGGCTGTTGCAACAGCGAGCGGCGCTACCGCCTTCTCCCATCGTCCCCCCTATCCGCATCGATCACCTGGGCGCTGCCTTGGATCCCGCGCTCGGCGCAGCCGCGCAGGCCACCCAAGCCGAGTGCCCGCTGTATCGCTGGTTGGGCGGGTGCACGCACGAGCAGGCGAGGCGGCGCATCCAGCGCGCCCATGTGCTGGTGCACACCAGCCGCGTGGAGGGCGGCGCGCACGTAATCATGGAAGCCTTGTGCAGCGGAACCCCCGTGATCGCCAGCCGCGTGGCGGGCAATGTGGGCATGTTGGGCGCCGACTACGCCGGCTACTTTGAAATGGGCGATGCAGCCAGCCTGGTCAAGGCCCTGCTGCGCTTTCAGTCCGATGCCCACTTTCGCGCTGCCCTGCAACAACAGGCCCAACAGCGAGCGGCCTGCTTCGAACCGGCGCGTGAGGCCCAGGCCCTGCAGTCGCTGGCTGAGTTGCTGGTACACGCGCGTCAACAGTAGCCGCGTCGGCGGCAGCGGCAACCGCCGGCGGCTGCACTAAGGGGCGTCGAGCGCCGGTGCCAGCGAGGTACGCAGCGCACGTGACAAGAGCACCACCGGAATCAAGCCCACCAGCACGATGGCCAAGCTGGGCAGGGCCGCTTCGCCCAAGCGTTCATCTCGCGCCAGGTTGAAGGCCACCACCGCCAAGGTGTCGGCGTTGAAGGGCCGCAACACCAGCGTGGCGGGTAGTTCTTTCATCACATCCACAAATACCAGCAGCAGCGCGGCCAGCGCGCTGCGCCGCAACAGCGGCAGGTGCAATTCGCGCAACACGCGCAAAGGATGCGCGCCCAACAGCCGAGCGGTGTCGTCCACCGCAACGGGTACCCGCGCATAGCCCGACTCCACCGCCTGCAGGGCCACCGCAGAAAAACGCACCAGATAGGCCATCATCAAGCCGGCCACCGTTCCGGTAAACAGGGCCGGCAGCCCCCACTGCGGCACCACCACCTGCAGCCAGGCCAGGGGCAACAAAATGCCCACGGCGATCACCCCGCCCGGCACGGCATAGCCCAAGCCCATCACCTGCGCACCCCAGCCCAGGCCTGCATGGGCCAAACGGTCCCACCCCCCCGCACCGGCGCGCTGATTGAACCGTTGCAAGAAGGCCAGCAGCAAGGCCAAGCCCGTGGCCAAACCGGCGGCCACCAAGGCCAAGTGGAAGCTGGCCCAGGCCCAGTTCGCAAAGGCCGCCATCGGCAAGCCCCATTCCGAGAACAACCATTCCTGCCAAAGCAGGCGCAGCAGCAGCGCCACCGGCACCAAGAAGCCCAACAAGACGGGCACGCTACACAAGACAAAGGCCAGGAGTGCCAAGCTCCCACGCAAGTGCAAACGCCTGGCATCTTGTGAACTGGTCGGGCCCTGCCGCGTACTGGCAAAACGCAAGCGGGCCTGGGCCCGCCGCTCCATCCACAGCAACAGCGCCACCACCACCAGCAGCAAGGAGGCCAGTTGTGCAGCGGCCCTGCGGTCGTTCATGGCCAGCCAAGCCTTGTAGACGCCAGTGGCCAGCGTGTCCAAGCCGAAAAAGGCGCTGACCCCGTAGTCGGCCAAGGTCTCCATAAGCGCCAGAGCCACCCCGGCCACGATGGCCGGCCGGGCCAGCGGCAAAGCCACCTCGGCCACGCGGCGCCAAAAGCCGGCCCCCAGCAAGCGGGCTGCCTCCATCATCTGCACGCCTCGCTCGGCCAAGGCGGTTCGGGTGAGCAGGTACACATACGGGTACAGCGCCAGCGTGAACAACACAACGGCAGCGCCCAGGCTGCGCACATCGGGCCACAGAGCGCCTTGCAGCCCCAAGACCGAGCGCAGCGCCGTCTGCAGCGGCCCACTGAACTGCAGCGCATCGGTGTAGGCATAGGCCAGCACATAGGCCGGCATCGCCAAGGGCAACAACAGGGCCCACTCGAACACCCGCCGCCCGGGAAACTCAAATAAGGTGACAGCCGCTGCAGCCCCCGCGCCCATCAAGGTCACGCCCAGCGCCACCGCTACCACCAGGACCGCGGAATTCAGCGCATAGGCCGGCAAGACCGTGTCCCATTGGTGGGCCAGGGTGGCCCAAGCCTGCGGATCGGCGGCCAGCCAGGCGCCCAGCACCCCTAGGACCGGCAGGCCCAGGGCGGCGCACAGGAGCGCGGTAACGAGGCTGGTCAGGCGCATTTTGAATGGGAATGGTTTGCATTTGCGGTCAAGCCCGTATCATAGGCGGATGTTCCTTCAGGTCGACCAGATCACCCTGCGCTACCCGGGCGCCAGCCGTGCGGCCGCCAACGGGGTGTCCCTGGGCCTGGCCGCCGGCCAAATTGGGGTGCTGATCGGCCCCTCGGGCTGCGGCAAAACCAGCTTGCTGCGCGGGATTGCGGGTTTGGAGCGCCTGAGCGAGGGTCGCATAGGGATCCAAGACCGCTTGCTTAGCGGACCCGGCCTGCACACCGCGCCGGAAGACCGGCAGATTGGCATGGTGTTTCAGGACTACGCCCTCTTCCCCCACCTCAGCGTGGCCGACAACATCGGCTTTGGCATCAAGCATTTCAGCGGTTCGCAGCGCCGCCAACGGGTGGCTGAGCTGCTGGATGTGGTGGGCTTGGCCCATGCGGCCCAGCAAGCGCCGCACCAACTCTCGGGTGGCCAGCAGCAACGCATTGCCCTGGCGCGTGCGCTGGCTCCGCGCCCGCAACTGCTGCTGCTGGACGAACCGTTTTCAAGCCTGGACGTGGACCTGCGCGAGCGCCTGGCCCATGACCTGCGCGCCATCCTCAAGCAAACCGGCACCACGGCGCTGTTCGTGACTCACGACCAGCAAGAGGCCTTTGCCCTGGGTGATGTGATCGGGGTCATGCACCAAGGCGCGCTGAAACAGTGGGACAGCCCCTATGAGCTCTATCACCGACCGGCCACCCGCTTTGTGGCTGAATTCATCGGTCATGCGGTCTTCGCCCCAGCCCAGATCATCATGTGCGCGCACGGGCCCTGCGTGCACACGCCGCTGGGTGAAATCGACAACCCCAACGAGTGTCCGCTGCCCAGCGCCTACCCCAATGGGCAGTGTGATGTACTGCTGCGCGCTGACGACATCCTGCACGATGACGAAAGCCCGGTAAAGGGTTGCATCGAGCGCAAGGCCTTTCGGGGCTCGGAGTTCCTGTACACCCTGCGCCTGGCCACCGGCGAGCAGGTCCTCACGCACGTGCCAAGCCACCACGACCACCACCTGGGCGAATGGATTGGCATAAGGCTGCAGATGGACCATGTGGTGACCTTTCCACGAATGGCCTGAACCCGCAGGGGAACTACAACACAGGCTCCGCCTCAAAACGCGGCAAGTCTCTAGAATTAAGCCATCGTTGGGGATCGCGGCAACGCGGGATCGGATCGAACATGAGCTCCAAATTCAAGGTTGCCGGACTGGTGACCATCGGCGCACTGGCCGGCGCATTGACCACGCTTCAATTTTCAGCCTACGCGCGCAGCGCGTTTTCACCGCTGCCCCTGGAAGAGCTGCAACAGCTCGCGGCCGTGTTCGGCATTGTCAAGAGCGACTATGTTGAAGCGGTTGACGAAAAGAAGCTGATCACCGATGCCATCTCGGGCATGGTCTCCGGGCTGGACCCGCACAGCCAGTACTTCGACAAAAAGAGCTTCAAGGAATTTCGCGAGGGTACCAGCGGACGCTTCGTGGGCGTGGGCATAGAGATCGGCATGGAAGACGGCATGGTCAAGGTGGTCTCCCCCATCGAGGGATCGCCCGCCTTTAGGGCTGGCTTGAGAAGCGGCGACCTGATCACCCGCATCGACGACACACCCGTCAAGGGCTTAAGCATGGACCAAGCCGTCAAGCGCATGCGCGGTGAGCCCGCCACCAAGGTGGTGTTGACCATCTTCCGCAAGGCCGAGAGCCGCAGCTTTCCAGTGACCATCATTCGCGAAGAGATTCGCATGCAAAGCGTTCGTTCAAAGATGGTGGAGCCCGGCTACGGTTGGCTGCGGGTCAGCCAGTTCCAAGACCGCACGGTTGACGACTTTGTGCGCAAGCTCGACGAGCTGTACAAGCAAGACCCCAATCTCAAGGGCCTGGTGCTGGACCTGCGCAACGATCCTGGCGGCCTGCTTGAAGGGGCGGTGGCTATGTCGGCCGCCTTCTTGCCTTCCGAGGTGGTCGTGGTCTCCACCAACGGCCAGCTCCAGGATTCCAAGGCCGTCTTTAAGGCCACGCCCGAGCACTACCTGCGCCGCGGCGGCAACGACCCGCTGCGCCGGCTGCCCGATGCGGTGAAGAAGGTGCCGTTGGTGGTGCTGGTCACCGAGGGCTCGGCCTCCGCCAGTGAAATCGTGGCCGGCGCTTTGCAAGACCACAAGCGCGCCACCATCATGGGCGCCCAAACCTTCGGCAAAGGCTCGGTGCAAACGGTACGCCAGCTTTCGGCCGAAACCGCCTTGAAGATCACGACTGCACGCTACTACACGCCCAGCGGGCGCAGCATTCAGGCCAAGGGCATCGTGCCCGACGTATGGCTGGATGAAACGGCCGAAGGCAATATCTTCGCAGCGCTGCGCACCCGTGAGGCCGATCTGAGCAAGCACCTCACTCAAGGCGAACAAGCCAAGGACGAAGCGCGCGAAAAGGCCCGAGAAGAAGCCCGCAAGAAGCTCGAAGAAATGAGCAAGAACAGGGAAGTCAAACCGCTGCCCGAGTTTGGCAGCGCCGAAGATTTCCCCTTGCAGCAGGCGCTCAACCAGCTCCAGGGCAAGCCGGTGATGGCCAGCAAGGGCGCCACCGAGCGCAAGGCGCAGGCCCCCGAGTCCTGATCCTCTCGGGGGGGGGCGGCTCAGCGATGACCGACGACGAGCTGCTGCGCTACTCGCGCCACATCTTGCTGCCCGAGTTGGGCGTAGAAGGGCAGGAGCGGCTATTGTCCTCGCGCGCCTTGGTGATCGGAGCGGGCGGCCTGGGCTCGCCGGTGGCCCTGTACCTGGCCAGTGGCGGTGTGGGCCACATTACCCTGGTGGACCACGACACGGTGGATGTCACCAATTTGCAGCGCCAGATCGCGCACGGCCAAGACAGCGTTGGGCAACCCAAGGTGGCATCGGCCCGGCAGCGCATGCTGCAAATGAACCCCCAGGTGCGTATCGACTGTTTGCAAGAAAAGGCCGATGCCCCGAGGCTGCATGAACTCGTGGGCCGTGCCGATGTGGTACTTGACTGCAGCGATAACTTCGCAACCCGACAAGCGGTCAACGCCGCCTGCGTGGCGCATGGCGTGCCGCTGGTGTCCGGTGCGGCCATCGGCTGGGATGGTCAGATTTCGGTGTACGACACGCGGCAGCCCGAGCACCCCTGCTACGCCTGCGTCTTCCCACCCGACACCACGTTTGAAGAAGTGCGCTGCGCCACCATGGGCGTCTTCGCCCCCTTGGTGGGCATCATCGGCAGCCTGCAAGCCGCCGAGGCACTGAAGCTCTTGGCCGGCGCGGGCAGCAGTTTGGCCGGCCGCCTGTGCATGTTCGACTTGCGCACCGCGCAGTGGGACGAGGTGCGTTTGGCCCGCCAGCCCGCTTGCACGGTGTGCTCCCGTCGGGCCACACCGGGCTGAAGCCTCCACCAGGCCTGGGCGCGCCCAAGCCTTCCCGGTGTGGCGCAGGACCAGGTCGTGCAAACACGCCGGCGCAGGTGCAGGCACCCAAGTCATGGGAAAAGGATGTCATGCTGAAATAATCCATCAATGACCATCGTCTTGCTGACCGGGGCCACCGGCTACATCGGCTCACACACTTGGCTGGCGCTGCACGGCGCTGGCTTTCGCGTCGTGGGCTTGGACAACTTCAGCAACAGCTCGCCCGAGGTCCTGCGCCGGATCGAGCGCATCACCGGCTCAGGCCTGGTGTTCGAGCGCGTCGATGTAAACGATGGGGCTGCCCTGGCAGCCGTGCTGGAGCGTTACCCGGTGGCCGCAGTGGTGCACTTCGCCGCCTTCAAAGCAGTGGGCGAATCGACCGCACAACCGCTGGCCTACTACCGCAACAACCTGGGCGGCTTGATGTCCTTGTGCCAAGCCATGCAGGCCCGGGGCTGTGCTCGCCTGGTCTTCAGCAGCAGCGCCACGGTGTACGGCAAGCCCGAACGCTTGCCCATCCGCGAAGATGCCGCGGTGCGGGCCACCAACCCCTACGGCCAAACCAAGCGCATGGGCGAGCAGATCCTGCACGACTTGGTGCAAGCTGACCCAGCCTGGCGCACCGGCATCCTGCGCTACGCCATGGAGCGGCCGGAGGGCCTGCGCCGCGACCTGCTGCACTGCTACG
>SXGQ01239831.1_pt1 | contig 12918 bp, 14 predicted proteins | sample 3178371 | NCBI WGS metagenome assembly SXGQ01 (sample SAMN11356859, study PRJNA531348) | freshwater metagenome | isolation source: freshwater sample F1-20 | place: China: Fuxian Lake, Yuxi | collected 2017-12-25
GGCGCTGTTGAGCATTTCATAAAAGCACTGGTTCACCACCAACGGCAAGCCTTGACCGCCATAGGCCGGATCACAACTGAGCGCAGGCCAACCGCCTTGTGCGTATTGCGCAAAGGCTTGTTTGAAACCATCGGGGGTTTTGACTTCACGGGTGTGGGGATCCAGGCTGCAACCTTGTCGGTCGCCCACGGCATTGAGTGGCAACAACACCTCGGCGGCAAATTTACCGCCCTCTTCTAAAACGGCAGCAATGGTGTCGCTGTCAAGTTCGGCATGCGCAGGCAATTCGCGCAATTCGGTGGGTAAGTCCAGGACTTCGTTCAATACAAACTGCATATCGCGCAGCGGCGGGTTGTAAATGGGCATGGTGTCAGTCTTTCAAAGTGGATGCGCCATAGCGCAAAAGAATGTGTTCAAAACCCTGTTTGGCACGGCTCAGACTTTTGGCAGTCTTTAAGAAACGTGCTTCGTAATGCAAAGCCAAAATCAATCCATGGATTTCAAAGGACATTTGGGTGGCGTCTGTGTGCTCGGCCAAATGCTTTTCGTCGCGGGCTTGGCACACCGCCCGGTGCAGCGCGCTCAGCCAGGTTTTCACCGAACTGGCCAAGGCATCTCTGACCGGTCCGGGTCGGTCATCAAACTCGGCAGCGCCACTGATGTACAAACATCCTGAATCAATTTCAGCACTGGTGCGCGCCATCCAATTCAGAAACAACGCCTGCAACCTGGGCAAACCACGCGGCAGCTGCATGGCGGGAAAAAACACCTCTTGCTCAAACTGGTGGTGGTATTCACGAATCACCGAAATTTGCAGTTCTTCGCGGGAACCGAAATGGGCAAACACACCCGATTTGCTCATCTTCATCACTTCAGCCAGCGCGCCGATGCTCAAACCCTCCAAGCCGATTTGGGTGGCCAGTCCCAAGGCGGCTTCCACGATGGCGGCTTTGGTTTGCTGTCCTTTGTGCAGCAAACGCTGCTTGGACAAGGATTTATCGGTTTCTTTGGAAACCATGGCTGTTTTTGACATGGCGGGAGTCTAGCAAAAAAGAACGATCGTGCTATTTTATGGGCCTTGTCTGGGTTGGTGGTGTGGGATTGCATACACTCGTTTGCATGGAAACCACACGCATTTTGGCCATCCGACATGGCGAAACCGATTGGAATGTCGCCAGTCGCATTCAAGGACAAATCGACATCGAACTCAACCCCCAGGGACAATGGCAAGCACAGCAAGTGGCGCGGGCGTTGGCCGAGGAAGAGATCCATGCCGTGTACGCCAGCGATTTAAGCCGGGCACATGCCACGGCACAACAGATTGCAACCCTGCACGGCTTGCCTGTTCAAACCACCCCCGCTTTGCGCGAGCGGCATTACGGTGTGTTTGAAAGCCAGATCTGGGACGATATCCAACAAGCGCATCCGCAAGACGCTGCCCGTTGGCGTGACCGAGACCCGGATTGGACGCCTGCCAATGGCGGCGAAAGTTTGGTGATGTTGCAACAACGAGTGCGCCAAGTGCTGCACGACATCGCCTCTTTACACCGAGGACAACAGATTGCATTGGTCACCCACGGTGGGGTACTGGACATTTGGTACCGACTTGCCACGGGTCAAGATTTGCAAGTGGCCCGCACTTGGGGTTTGCGCAACACCGCCATCAATCGGTTGTTGTGGACACCGCAAGGTGTGCAACTTGTGGGCTGGGCAGATGAGCGCCATTTAGACCAAGGTACGCGCGAAGAAACCAGTGCGTGAGGGTTGGCAACGTGTGCCAACCATGGGTTTTAAACTTCACTCGTTGTCGGCGGCAAACAAACCAGCGCCGTTTTGCATGGCTGCAGGTGCTGTCACACCCAGGTGTCTGTATGCCGCGAGTGTGGCTATGCGACCCCGCGGTGTTCGCTGTAAAAACCCTTGCTGAATCAAAAACGGTTCGATCACGTCTTCAATGGTGTCGCGCTCTTCGCCAATGCTGGCTGCAATATTGTCCAAACCCACCGGTCCGCCATCAAAACGGTGGATCACCGCTTCAAGTAGTTTGCGGTCCATCAGGTCAAAGCCTTGTGCATCCACATCCAGCATGGCCAAGGCAGATTCAGCCACGGCACGGCTGATGCGTCCGTCGGCCTTGACTTCGGCATAGTCACGCACTCGGCGCAACAAACGGTTGGCGATGCGCGGTGTGCCGCGTGATCGCTTGGCGATTTCGAAAGCGCCGTCTTCGTGCAATTGCGCTTTGAGCAAACCACCGCTGCGCATGACGATGCGCAATAACTCTTCAGACGAATAAAACTCCAAACGTGCCACGATGCCAAAACGGTCGCGCAATGGGTTGGTCAGCATGCCCGCACGGGTGGTGGCACCCACCAACGTGAATGGTTGCAAATCGAGTTTGATACTGCGGGCAGCAGGCCCTTCACCGATCATGATGTCGATTTGGTAATCCTCAAGTGCGGGATACAAAATCTCTTCGACCACGGGCGACAAGCGGTGGATTTCATCGATGAACAGCACATCGTTTTTTTCCAGATTGGTCAACAGCGCTGCCAAGTCTTTGGGCTTTTCGAGCACAGGGCCACTGGTCTGGCGCAAATTCACACCGAGCTCTTGCGCAATGATGTGGCTGAGTGTGGTTTTGCCCAAGCCGGGCGGACCAAACAACAACACATGGTCAAGCGCTTCATCGCGCTGGCGTGCCGCACCAATGAAAATTTCCAACTGCTCGCGTACCTTGGCCTGCCCCACATAGTCTTGCAACAACTTTGGCCTGAGCGCACGCTCAATCGCTTCTTCGCGCGGGTTGACAGGCGCCGCAGAAACCACGCGTTTGTCAGGCAAAAAATCGTCTGAAAAGCTGTCGGTTTGTATGGTCATGGGTTATTTGGCCAATGCTTTCAATGCCTGTTTGATACCTTCACTGACACCGATGTCTGCGGGCAATTGTTTCCATGCCGCTGACGCTTCTTTGTCGCTGTAGCCCAAACTGATCAGCGCTTGCAAGATATCGTTTTGCGTCGAAGCTGTGTTGGTGGCGGGGTTGACGCCCAAGTCGGTGCCCATTTTGCCTTTGAGTTCCAGCAACAAACGCTCGGCGGTTTTTTTACCGATGCCGGGAATCTTGACCAATCTGCCCGCCTCTTGCAGACTGATCGCTTGTGCGAGTTCTTCCACGCTCATGCCGCTGAGCACTCCGAGCGCCATGCGCGGCCCAACGCCTGAAATTTTGATCAACTGGCGAAAAGCAGTTCGCTCTTGTGCGGTGGCGAATCCATACAAAATGTGTGCGTCTTCACGCACCACGAAATGGGTCAGCAAACTGAAGGAATCACCAACTGGCGGCAGATGGTAGAAGGTGCTCATGGGCACATCAACCTCATAGCCCACGCCATGGCAATCCACCAGCACCTGGGGTGGATTTTTTTCTAACAAGATGCCGTGGAGTCTGCCGATCATGGATATGTTGCCAATCAAAGGTTGAAGCAATTATCAGCGCGAATGCTTAGGCGCTCACAAACGGCATCAGACCATGCGGTATGCTTTGCGCTCTAGGCGTTACCCACGGAACATCGCATGTTTTTTATCCCTTTATCCTGTGCTGTCATGCCCTCAGTGCAACAGGTTCGATCAGCCTTGCGGCTGAGGCCAACATTTTGATACTGCGACACCAATTCAGCCCTTCAAGCAATACCCGCCTGGGTAATCTGTGCGGTGCTTTGGATGAACATTTGCGCACCATCGAATCCGCGTTGCAAGTCAAAATCGCCCACAGCCACGAAAAATTCAAAATCGATGGCAATAAAGCCAATGCGATACGCGCGCTCGAACTGTTGCAAGCCTTGTATGAGCGTGCGGCCAAACCGATTCCCAAAGAACATGTGCAGCTGATGCTCGCTGGCGATTCGCGCCCCGCTACCGACTCCCAAGTCGTCAACACCCGACGCAACGAAGTGCGGGCCCGCACACCGACCCAAGGTTTGTACTTGGACAACATCGCCAACCACGACATCACATTTGGCATTGGGCCAGCAGGCACTGGCAAAACTTTTTTGGCGGTGGCGAGTGCGGTCGAAGCACTGGAGAGAAGCGCGGTACAACGCATCATCTTGACCCGACCTGCTGTTGAAGCTGGCGAAAAATTGGGGTTCTTGCCCGGCGACTTGGGACAAAAAGTAGACCCGTATTTGCGCCCTTTGTATGACGCTTTGTATGAGCTCATGGGTTTTGACAAAGTACAAAAAGCCTTTGAACGCAACGCGCTTGAAATTGCGCCCTTGGCTTTTATGCGCGGGCGCACGCTGAACCATGCTTTCATTATTTTGGATGAAGCGCAAAACACCACCCCCGAGCAAATGAAAATGTTCCTCACGCGCATCGGCTTTGGTGCCAAAGCCGTGGTGACCGGCGACGTGAGTCAAATCGATTTGCCCAAAGGCGATCCCAGCGGCTTGGTCGATGCCGAGCGCGTATTGCGTCGCACGGCAGGCATTGCCATCACCCATTTCACCAGCAAAGATGTGGTGCGGCATCCGCTGGTGGCCCGCATTGTGGACGCGTATGACAAACACCGCAAAGCGGTTTGAGGCATGGCGCTTAAACAACTGTCTTTGTCTTTGCAGTTTGGCGATATTGCGCAGGCGGCGCGTCACCGTGCTGCGCTACCGAGACATTGGGTCAATCGTTGTATCAGGCACGCATTGTCCAGCGATGCACAAATCACCGTGCGTATCGTCAATGCCGAAGAAGGACTGGCTTTGAACAGCAGCTACCGTGGCAAACCCTATGCCACCAATGTGTTGACATTTGATTACGAACACCAACCTGTGGTGTTGGCTGACTTGGTACTGTGCGCACCTGTGGTGGCTGAGGAGGCCAAAGCGCTGGGTAAAACACTGCGAACGCACTATGCGCATTTACTGGTTCACGGCACACTGCATGCGCAAGGCTGGGAGCATGAAACCTCTGCCAAAGAGGCCCAAGCCATGGAAGCTTATGAAACCGATTTGTTGGCTGGTTTGGGTATTGCCAATCCTTATGCGTGAGACCGCCGTCAACCCATCAGACGCACACGCACAGTTTTGCCTTTGATGCGGCCTTGAGACAAGCGTTCGACAGCCTCGGATGCAATCGCGCGGTCGACTGCCACATAGGTGGAAAATTCGTTCACATTGATCTTGCCGATTTGATCGGCGCTGAACCCTGCTTCGCCTGTTAACGCACCCAGCACATCGCCTGGTCGAATTTTTTCTTTGCGACCACCGACAATTTGCAGTGTTTTCATGGGCGCCATGAGCCGGCCACCGGGTGTGGGCGTGAGCGTATCGAGCTTGGCCCATTGTGACTCCATGCCTTGCAATAACTCAATGCGGCCAACCGCACCCATTTCATCCAAACTGGCCAACGTCAGTGCCAAGCCCTGCGCGTCGGCACGGCCTGTTCGCCCAATGCGGTGGATATGTATTTCTGCATCCGGTGTCACGTCCACATTGATGACCGCGTTCAATTGGCTGATGTCCAGACCGCGCGAAGCCACATCGGTAGCCACCAGCACCGAACAACTGCGGTTGGCAAATTGCACCAATACCTGATCGCGTTCTCGTTGCTCTAATTCTCCGTACAGCGCCAGCGCGTCAAAACCTTGGGCTTGCAATACCGCTAACAATTCACGGCATTGCTGCTTGGTATTGCAAAACACCAGCGTGGACTCTGGCCTGAAGTGGTTGAGCAGCAAGGACGCCGCATGCAGCCGCTCGTCCTCCCTGACTTCATAAAACAGTTGTTTGATTTTGTCCGCCGCATGCACGGTTTGCACTTTGACGGTTTGCGGTTGGTGCATGAATTGAGCTGACAGCTTGGCTATACCTTCCGGATAGGTGGCAGAAAACAGCAGGGTTTGTCGCTTGGCAGGACATTGGCGAATGAGTTGCGCGATATCGTCAAAGAAGCCCATGTCCAGCATGCGGTCGGCCTCGTCAAGCACCAAGGTTTTGACAGAGTCCAGCCGCAAATTCCCACGCGTGAGGTGATCCAGAATACGACCGGGGGTGCCGACCACCACATGTGCACCGTGTTGCAGGCTTTGCTCTTGGCCGCGCAAAGCCACGCCGCCGCACAGCGTGACCACTTTGATATTGGCCGTTGATCGCGCCAGTCGCCGAATTTCTGTGGTGACTTGGTCTGCAAGCTCGCGGGTCGGGCACATGACCAATGCCTGTACCGCATGGAAATTGGCCGTCAGTTTTTCCACCAACGGCAAACCAAATGCTGCGGTTTTGCCGCTGCCCGTGCTGGCTTGCGCAATCACATCCTGGCCCGCCAGTGCCAACGGCAAACTGGCTTGTTGAATCGGTGTCATCTCGGTGTAGCCGAGTTGATCGAGGTTGTTGAGTGTGTCGGGAGAAAGAGTGAGCGTGCGAAAGGAGGAAGTCATGCAGGGATTATCAACCCCTCAATTTTCAACACGTGTTGCGGTACAAATAACCAAACTTATTTCAAATCGCGCACATCATCAAAATGCGCTTCTACATCGCTGGGCAACAACTGAATGGTGGCGCGCAAACCCGGCACGGCACTCATCAAAGCTTGCTCAACACTGGTGCGCAATGCGGCTGCGCGTCCCAAGGACCAACTCGCTGGCATGTGCATGTGCATATCGACAAAGCGACGTTGTCCGGCTTGTCGTGTGGTGATGTGGTCAAAGCGAATGATTTCCACCTCGCCGCGCTTGTGCTCGAACCCGTCCAGTACTTCTTTGATCTGCGACAGCACCTGTGGCTCGACCGCTTCATCCATCAAACCTTGCGACGAACGCCAAATCAATGCAATGCCTTCTTTCATGATGTTCAAGGCCACAACGATGGCCACCAAAGCATCCAGCCACAGCCAACCTGTGAACATCACCAACAACAATCCAATGACCACGCCCCCAGATGTCCAGACATCGGTCACCAAATGTTTGGCATCCGCTTCCAATGCAATCGAGCGTTGTTGCTTGGCGACCTTGAACATCACCCAAGCCAGCAAACCATTCAAAGCAGAACTGGCCACTGACAAACTCAAACCCCACCCCAACTCCATCAAAGGTTGAGGATGAAACAAGCGGTGTATCGACGCCCAAATGATGGCCGCCGCCGCACCCATGATGAGTACACCTTCAAAGCCGGAAGAAAAATATTCGGCCTTGTGGTGGCCATATGGATGCTCTGCGTCGGCGGGTTGCTGTGCCACGGTGACCATGAGCAAAGCAAATATAGCGCTCGCCAAATTGACGAACGACTCCATGGCGTCAGACAGCAAGCCCACCGAATCGGTGAGATACCAAGCCCAGGTTTTCATGACGATGGTGATCACCGCAACCGCGACCGATGTCCATAGCAAATGCCGGGTCGAGAGTTTGAATATCCAGTCGTTCAATCTGTTCATCGCTGGGATACCGGTTGCCTTATCGCGAAATCAAGGGCTGAGATGCACACGCGCAAACTTGCGCTTGCCGACTTGCACCACATAAACACCTGCGTTCAGTTTCAAGGCTTTGTCGCTGACCACGCTGCTGTCTATACGTACGCCATGGCCCTCGATCAGACGCCCTGCTTCGCTGGCAGAAGGCGCCAATCCGGCATTTTTCAACAATGCAGTGATGGCCAACGGTGCACCACTCAACTGCAGGTCGGGGATGTCGTCCGGAATGCCGCCTTTGCTGCGGTTGACAAAGTCCTGCTCAGCCGAATCCGCCATGGCCGCTGAATGAAAACGGGCGGTGATTTCTTTGGCCAATGCCACTTTGGCATCGCGTGGATTGCGCCCTTGTGAGACTTCGTTTTTCAATGCCTCGATCGCTGACAGACTTTGAAAACTCAACAAGGTGTACCAACGCCACATCAATTCGTCACTGACAGACATGACTTTGGCAAACATGGTGTTGGCATCTTCGGTGATGCCAATGTAGTTGTTCTTGCTCTTGGACATTTTGTCAACGCCGTCTAAGCCTTCAAGCAAGGGCATGGTCAAAATGCATTGCGGTTCTTGCCCGTATTCTTGTTGCAAATGTCGGCCCATCAGCAGGTTGAATTTTTGATCGGTACCGCCCAATTCCAAGTCGCTTTTCAAGGCCACGCTGTCATAGCCTTGCATCAATGGGTATAAAAATTCATGCACGCTGATCGATTGACCACCGTGAAAACGTTTGTGGAAATCATCACGTTCCATCATGCGAGCCACCGTGTAGCGTGATGCCAGTTGAATCATGCCGCTGGCGCCCAAGGGCTCACTCCACTCGCTGTTGTAGCGAATTTCGGTGCGGGCGGGGTCCAGCACCATGCTGGCTTGTTGGTAATAAGTGTGGGCGTTGTGCTTGATCTGTTCTGGCGTCAGCGGCGGGCGGGTGCTGTTGCGCCCCGAGGGGTCGCCGATGAGCGAAGTGAAATCGCCGATCAAAAAAATCACCTGGTGACCCAAATCTTGTAACTGGCGCATTTTGTTGAGCACCACGGTATGCCCGATATGGATGTCTGGCGCTGTGGGGTCAAGGCCCAGTTTGATGCGCAATGGTTGCCCATGGGTTTCGTGCCGTTGTAATTTCTTGATCCATTCATCCCGAGGCAGCAGTTCTTCGCAGCCGCGTAACGAGACAGCCAGCGCGTGTTCGACTTCGGGGGACAAAGAGGTTTGGTTCTTAGATGCTTGATTCATAAGTGATTTTGGGCTTGTAGCCTTGGCGTCAGGCTTGTATACTCTCACGCTTTGTGCCGCCCGCTTCTTGATGCGGTGGTCAATGGTTGTATCGATTCTAAGGCGCGGGCTTTTGCCGTCAGTGCTTAGAAATTGGCTGTTTAGTTTCACGGACTGTTTGTTTTGCCTCCATCAGACGAATTCATCTCCACCGACAACCCACCGCGTGCCAACACTTGGCAGGTGCGTTGGTTGGTGCTTGGCGTCTTGCTCGTGAGCGGTGCTATCGCCGTGGCTGGTTTTGGCAACTTGGACCGCGGCACAGTGCCCGTTCGTCAACTGGTCGAGCCCGTTTCAAATTTGAGCCTAAACAGCCAAATCCTCAGCCTCAGCCAAGACAAGCTGCGCCTTTATCGCACCGACACATCGCGCGCCGCTGACACGGCCGAGTCCCTGTTGTCACGCCTTGGCGTTGTAGACAAAACCGCCGCCGATTTCATGCGAAGCAACCCATTGGTGCGCGACAGCCTGCTGGGTAAAAGCGCCCGCTTACTCCAAGCAGAAGTGGATGACGATAACCACTTGCTCAAACTCACCGCGCGCTGGGCCACCGACAGCAACGACACCTTCCAACGCTTGGTCATCGAGCGCACCGAACAAGGTCTGGCAGCTTACCGCGAGGCGGGCGAGCTCAAGCCTTCTGTGCGCTTGTCGGGCGGAGTGATTCAAACCTCCTTGTTCGCCGCCACCGATGAAGCGCGTATCCCCGACAGCATCGCGGTCCAATTGGCCGAAATATTCTCTGGCGATATCGACTTTCACCGTGCATTGCGCAAAGGCGACCATTTCTCGGTCAGCTACGAATCGTTGGAGGCAGACGGCGAGATGCTCAAACCTGGCAAAGTACTGTCTGGCGAGTTTGTCAACAAAGGCAAATCGCACCAGGCCATGTGGTTCCAAGACAGCCCGCAAAAACCCGGCGGCTATTACAACTTGCAAGGCCAAAGTCTGCGTCGCACCTATCTCGCTTCACCCCTGGCTTTCTCTCGGGTGAGCAGTGGCTTTAGCATGCGGCTTCACCCTATTTTCAAAACATGGCGCGCCCATTTAGGGGTGGACTACGCCGCAGCCCAAGGTACGCCCGTGCGCAGTGTGGGTTTGGGTGTGGTCGAGTCGGCTGGCAACATGGGTGGGTATGGCAATGCAGTGGTGATCAGGCACAACAATGGCCACAGCACGGTGTATGCCCACTTGAGCAAAATGCTGGTCAAGCGCGGTCAGTCAGTGGCTCAGGGCCAAACCGTGGGAATGGTTGGCGCCACCGGTTGGGCCACCGGCCCCCATCTGCATTTCGAATTCCGTGTCAACGGTGTGCACAAAGACCCCGCCATACTGGCGCGGCAAAGCGAATCGGTTCCGGTTCCTGCCCATGCCCGTGATGAGTTCCAACGCCAAGCTACTCAAGTGGCACGCCAGCTTGCCTCTGCCGCCGTGGCTTTCGCCGACAACACCCCCTGATTGATCGCTGCATGTCCACGCTTTATATCGGCGTGATGTCTGGCACTTCCCTCGATGGCGTGGATGCAGTCTTGGCCGATTTTGCAAACGGCGTTCGTATTTTTGGCCACAGCAACTTGCCGTTTGATGCGCCCTTGCGGCAGACTTTTTTACAGTTGAACCAACCTGGTCCGGATGAGTTGCACCGGGCTGCATTGGCAGGAAATGCATTGGCCCAGTTGTATGCACTAGCCGTTCGCCAATTGCTGTCCCAAACCGGTGTGGCCGCCAGCGATGTGGCTGCCATTGGTGCACACGGGCAAACCGTCCGCCACCAACCCGGACAGCATGACGGCATGGGTTACACCTTGCAAATCAACCAACCTGCTTTGCTGGCTGAGTTGACTGCCATACGCGTGGTGGCGGACTTTCGCAGCCGTGACATCGCCGCAGGTGGACAAGGCGCGCCCTTGGTACCTGCTTTTCACCAACACCTGTTTGCTGAAACTGGCCGCACGGTGGCTGTGCTCAATATCGGCGGCATTTCCAATCTGAGCGTACTAGCGCCAGACCGAGTGGGCGGTTTTGACTGTGGGCCAGGCAATGTGTTGCTTGATCTTTGGTGCCAAGAGCACACTGGACAGGCATTTGACAAAAACGGCGCTTGGGCGGCGAGCGGACATTGCCACCCAAGCTTGCTCGATCAATTGTTAAGCGAACCGTTTTTGCATCAATCGCCACCGAAGAGCACTGGGCGTGATCTTTTCCATACAAATTGGTTAACCACGCAATTGCAACATTTTCAACGGGTATCGGCGGTGGATGTGCAGGCCACGCTCACGGCTTTTACCGCACAGGTTTGCGTCAACGATATTCAACGCCATGCTCCAGATGCCACCCGGCTGTTGGTATGCGGCGGCGGCGCTTACAACGGTCACTTGATGCAGTTATTGCAACAAGGCTTGCCGCAGTTGGCTGTCAGCAGTACCGAGGCTGTGGGGTTGCCGCCCTCTCAAGTGGAAGCCGCGGCTTTTGCTTGGCTGGCGCAGCAAACCTGTTTGAACTTGCCAGGCAATTTACCTGCGGTCACCGGCGCATTGGGGCCACGTGTGTTGGGTGGTATTTACGCAGCTTGAATGAAAAAAACCGGGACAGTGCCCGGCTGTTTGAACATGCTGCCTGTCTCAAGCAGAAAAAGAAGATCCGCATCCACAGGTACTCGTGGCATTCGGATTCTTGATCACGAACTGCGCACCTTGCAAATCTTCTTTGTAATCGATTTCAGCACCAAGTAAGTACTGGTAGCTCATGGCGTCTATCAGCAAAGACACGCCATTTTTAGACATGGTGGTGTCGTCTTCGTTGGTGATTTCATCGAACGTGAAACCATATTGGAAACCTGAGCAGCCACCCCCTTGCACGAACACGCGCAATTTCAAATCCGGGTTGCCTTCTTCGGCGATCAAATCGGCCACTTTGGCAGCGGCGCTGTCCGTGAACACAATCGGTACAGGCATGGCTTCGGAAACGGTTTCGGCTAAGGCACTCATGGCACTCTCCATCACAAAATTTCAATGGTTAATAGTAACCTATTTCAGTCAACAATAACTGCTGCAAGGTTATCTGCCAAACCACAATTCCCCAGCCGTAAAAAAACCGCCTGGACCGGAGTGCAGGCGGCTTCTTGACACAGACCCCGAGGGCTGCAAAAGAGGATCAGCGTTTGCTGAACTGCTTGCGGCGACGAGCGCCGTGCAAACCCACTTTTTTACGTTCGACTTCACGCGCATCGCGGGTCACAAAACCAGCGGCTGACAGCGCGGGCTTGAGCGAAGCGTCGTAATCGATCAAAGCACGGGTGATACCGTGGCGGGCAGCGCCTGCCTGACCGGATTCACCGCCGCCTTGGACATTGATTTGGATGTCAAAGCTTTCGGCATGCTGCGTCAAAAACAGGGGTTGCTTGGCAATCATGATCGAGGTTTGACGACCGAAATATTCGGCGATGTCCTTGCCATTGACCGTGATCTTGCCGGAGCCTTTTTTGAGAAACACACGAGCGACGCTGGATTTGCGACGGCCGGTGCCATTGTTCCATTCACCAATCATTTCATAGCTCCTTAGATGTCCAGCGCTTTAGGCTGTTGGGCGGTATGGGGATGCTCGGCACCGCCGTACACCTTGAGCTTTTTGATCATGGCAAAACCCAGCGGACCTTTTGGCAACATGCCTTTGACCGCTTTTTCCAAAGCACGTGTGGGGTGCTTGGCTTGCATGTCTTTGAAATTGGTGCTGGAGATGCCGCCCGGGTAACCCGAGTGACGGTGGTACATCTTGTCCAAGGCTTTGTTGCCTGTGACGCGAATTTTGGAAGCGTTGATGACGACTATGTAGTCGCCGGTATCGACGTGGGGCGTATAAATGGCTTTGTGCTTGCCGCGTAAACGGAGGGCTGCTTCGCTGGCAATCCGTCCGAGCACCTTGTCGGTGGCGTCAATCACAAACCACTCATGCGTCACGTCAGCGGGTTTTGCGCTGAAAGTGGACATGTATTTTCCTAGAGTGGGTTGTGGGGTCCTTTTCCACGGTCGGTGTTCTTCTGCTGAGAACCTCTTAGGTGGGGGTGAAAACTGCGCCGCGGGACCTTGTTCGCTGCGAAGCCTGCCATTCTATGTCAGTTTGTGGGTGGTTTTGCAAAGCCAAGCGGGCGAGTTACCATGGGCCATGTTCAGTTATCGCCACAGCTTTCAC
>SXGQ01621064.1_pt1 | contig 12918 bp, 8 predicted proteins | sample 3178371 | NCBI WGS metagenome assembly SXGQ01 (sample SAMN11356859, study PRJNA531348) | freshwater metagenome | isolation source: freshwater sample F1-20 | place: China: Fuxian Lake, Yuxi | collected 2017-12-25
CAGGCCGTGACGGCGGCCGCGGCGGAGTTCGCGGTCACCGTGCGCGCGCCCCTGCTGCTCGGCAACAGCCCGGGGGGCGGCCGCAGCCTCCACGAGCGGCTCTTCGCTGACTGGGCGGCGGGCCGGACACCCCGGCTCTTCACTGACGAGTTCCGCCAGCCCTGTACCGCAGACAACCTGGCGGAAGTCCTCGTCGAGCTCTGCGAGCGCCGCGACGTGCGGGGCGTCGTGCACTGGGCGGGGACCGAACTCGTCTCGCGGCTAGAGCTGGCGGAGCGGGTGCGGGCGCATTTCCGGCTGACTCCGCAGCAGGCGCCGCTCGCCGCGACCACGCGGGCGGACCAGCCGGACGCCGCGCGCCGGCGGCCCGCGCGGCTGGAGCTGGACCTGCGCCCCCTCGCGGGCCGGTTGCGCACGCCGCCGGAGCCCCTCGCCGCGGCGCTAGAGGAGCTTCAGGTGCCGGTGGCGTCGCGAGCGTGGTATCTCGGCTGAACGATGCGCCTCGACCTGCTCCCCTGCCGCCTCGGCGGCGCCGCCGAGAACATGGCCGTCGATTTCCTGCTCCTGCAGCGCTATCCCGCTGCGGACGCGGCCCGCTTCCGCTCCTACGGCTGGCACCGGCCCGCGTTCACCTTCGGCTACTCCCAGGCGCTCGACTTCGTGCGCACCCAACTGCCCGCGGGCGAGACGCCGGACCTCTGCCGGCGGCCGACCGGCGGCGGGGTGGTCGACCATCGCGAGGACTGGACCTACGCGCTCGTGATCCCCCGCGGGCACCCGCTCGAGGATATGCGGGCGACCAAGAGTTACCGCGAGGTGCACGAGGCGCTGGCGGCCAGCCTGCGCGCTCAGGGCGTGCCGGCCGTCACCCAGGAGGTACGCGACCCCGCGGCGGATACCCCGGCGGGCGTGTGCTTCGAGCGCGCGGAGGTCCACGACGTCATCCACTCCGGCACCGGCGCGAAGATCGCGGGCGCGGCCCAGAAGCGGAACAAGCGCGGCCTGCTCTTCCAGGGTTCGATCTGGCGGCCGGCGGCGGAGTCCGGGGTCCCGGTGGACTGGGACCGTTTCACGACGGACTTCAGCGCCGCGCTCGCCACGCTGCTGGGCGCGGAGGCCGGCCCCGCGCCGTGGCCGGAGTTCGCCGAGGGCGAGGTCGAGGCGTTGACGGAGCAGTACGCCTCGCCCGAGTGGCACGCGCACCGCTGAACCGGGCGCGCGGCGTGGGGATCGTCACCGGGGGCTCGCCATCCGCGGGACCCGCCCTTCAGCCTTCCCCGCAACCCCCTGACCTTATGCCGCACCTGCGCCGCTGCCTGACCGCGTGTTTCCTCTGCCTGCTCCCGGCCCTGCTCCCGGCCGCCACGCCGCCCGCCACCGGCGCTCTGGAGGGCCGGGTGGCCCACGGGGTGACGGGCGCCTACCTCGTGGGCGTGCGGGTGACCGTCGAGGGGACCACCCTGGAAACCGCGACCGACGCGGACGGCATTTACCGGTTGGGCGGCGTGGCGGCGGGGACCGTGCGCGTCCGGGCCTTCTACACCGGCCTGCCCCCGCAGACCGTCACGGCGCAGGTTCCGGCCGGCGGCAATGCGACCGCCGACTTCCGCCTCGCTCCGGCGGGCGGAGGCGACGCGGGCGGGCCGATCCGGCTGGATCAGTTTGTCGTCGCGAGCGCGCGGGAGATGAGCGGCGCCGCCCTCGCGATCAACGAGCAGCGCTTCGCGCCGAACATCAAGAACGTGGTCGCGGTGGATGAGTTCGGCGACGTGGCCGAGGGCAACGTGGCGGAGTTCCTGAAGTTCCTGCCCGGCGTGAACATCGACTACGCCGGCGGCAACGCGCGCGAGGTCTCGCTCAACGGCGTGCCCGGCGACTACGTGCCCGTGACCATCGCGGGCTTCAGCCTCGCCAGCGCGGTCGGCGGGGGCGGCGGCGGCACCAACCGCAGCGTCGGCCTCGACCAGGTGGCGATCAACAACCTCTCCCGCGTCGAGGTGGAGTTCTCCCCCACCCCGGACTCCGAGGGCAACGCCCTCGCCGGTTCCGTGAATATGGTGCCGCGCAGCTCCTTCGAGCGGTCCAAGCCCCAGTTCAACCTCAGCACCTACGTGCTCTTCCGCGACAACGCGCGCGACTGGGACCGCACGCCGGCCCCGCGCCACCCCACCCGCAAGATCCACCCGGGGATGGACTTCTCCTACGTCGCCCCCGTCAGCCGCACCTTCGGCTTCACCCTCTCCGGCGGCTTCAACCGCCAGTACTCCGGCGAGCCCCAGGCCCAGAACACCTGGCGCGGCACCCAGGCCGCCACCAACGGCGTCGCCTACCCCCACACCACGTTTGACCGGCCGTACCTCACCTCCTTTCTCGTGCGCAACAGCGGCAAGGACACCAAGCGCTCCTCGCTCGGCTTCACCCTCGACTGGAAACCCGCGCCGCGCGACCGCCTCTCGCTCTCCTTCCAGGCGTCGACCTTCGACGTGATGATCAACCACAACGCCCTCACCTTCGAGGTGGGCCGCGTGAACCCCGGCGATTTCAGCCTCACTCACACCCGCGGTGCCGCCGGCCAGGGCAACATCCAGGTCGTCTCGACCGGCGCCTCCCGGATGAACTGGACCTATATGCCGTCGCTCACCTGGCGCCACGACGGCCCCGAATGGCGGCTGGAGTCCGGCCTCGCCGTCTCCCGCGCCCGCAACCGCAGCAACACCCTGCGCGCCGGCATCTTCGACACCACCACCTCGCGGCGCACCGGCGTCACGGTGTCCTTCGCCGATAACTTCTACCTCCGCCCGGGCGTGGTCACCGTGACTGACGCCGCCGGCCAGCCCGTGGACCCCTACGTGCTGGACACCTACGCGCTGACGGCGACCACGGGCAACGAGCGGTCGACGGACGACATGAAGCACACCCTGTACGCCAACGCGCGCCGTGCCTTCCGCGGACCGCTGCCCTTCGCGCTCAAGGGCGGCCTCGACTTCCGCCGCGCCGCGCGCGACCAGCGCCTGTTCGTGCCGAACTTCACCTACGTCGGGCGCGACGGCGTCGCCAGCACGACCGTGACTCCGGGGAGCGACGACCGCCCGCGGCCGTTTCTCGACCCGAGCTTCTCCAGCCGCGTCGCGCCCTACGGTTTCCCGCGGATCGAGGGCGTGAGCAGCGAGCTGCTCTACCGGCACTACCTCGACAACCCGGCCTACTTCACCACCAACGCGAACACCAACTACCGGAACTTGGTGACCAACTCCAAGTGGGCGGAGGAGCTGGTCTCGGCGGCCTACCTGCGGGCGGACCTCGGCCTGCTGGGCAACCGCCTGCGGTTCACCGGCGGCGTGCGCGCGGAGCAGACGAACCTCGCCGCGCAGGGGCCGTTCACCGACCCGAACCGCAACGTGCAGCGCGACGCGCAGGGCCGCCCGGTGCTCGGCGCCAACGGCCGCCCCGTCGCGATCGCCCCGGCGAACACCCTCGAATTCTCGCGCCTCACCTTCCTCGACCGTGGCTTCAACGCCGAGAAGGAGTACCTGCGCTGGTTCCCGAGCCTCAACGCGAGCTTCAACGTACGCGAGGACCTGATCGCGCGCGCCTCGTGGTCCACCTCGGTGGGCCGGCCCGACTTCAACCAGTACGCCGGCGGCGTCACGCTGCCCGACCCCGAGAACCCCTCGCCGAACGACCAGATCACGATCAACAACATCGGGATCAAGCCGTGGACCGCCCGCGCGGTGAACGTGCGCCTCGAGTACTACCTGCAGGGCGTCGGCCAGGTCTCGGTCGGCGCCTTCCGCCGCGACTTCGAGAACTTCTTCGGCAGCACCACGATCGCCGCCACGCCGGAGTTCCTCGAGCTCTACGACCTCAACCCGAACGTCTACGGCCAGTACCCGGTCGTCACGCAGACCAACCTCGACCGCACGGTGCGGATGCAGGGCCTCACCTTCAATTACCGCCAGCCGCTCACCTTCCTTCCGGCGTGGGCGCGCGGCGTGCAGGTCTACGCCAACGGCAGCGCCCAGCGCCTCCTCGGGCCGGCGGCCGCCACCTTCCCGGGCTTCGTGCCGCGGACGGCGAACTGGGGCTTCAGCTTCACCCGCGAGAAGCTCTCCTTACGCGCCAACTGGAACTACCGCGGGGCCCAGCGTCGCGCCGCGATCGCCAGTGGCCCCAGCATCGAGCCGGGCACGTTCACCTGGTGGTCGAAGCGCCTCTACGTCGACGTCGGCGGCGAGTACACCTTCCGCCCGGGGATGGCCGTGTTCGCCAACCTCCGCAACATCGGCGACACCCCGGACGACATCAAGGTCTACGGGCCCAGCACGCCCTTGGTCGCGCGGTTCCGCCAGCGCATCGAGTTCGGCTCGCTCTGGATGATCGGCGTCAAGGGCACTTTCTAAGCGCGCTCGGCGCCGGTCAACGCCCGAGGAACGCCTCGAAGCGGACTGCGTCCTCGGGCGTGTCGACCCCGATGGTGGGGTCATCCGTGACGTCGCAGGCGATCTCGAGGCCGTTCTCAAGCACGCGGAGCTGCTCCAGCTTCTCGAGCTGCTCGAAACGGCCGGGGGGCAGGGCGGCGAAACGGTCGAGCAGCCCGGCATCGTAGGCGTAGAGCCCGAGGTGGCGGAAACAGGGGTGGGCGGCGACCCAGGCGTCGTCGACGCGCCCCTGCAGGTCGCGGGCGTAGGGCACCGGGGAGCGCGAGAAGTAGAGGGCCCGGCGGCCGACCGCCCCGGTCCGGCCGGCGGGAAAATCGCCGAGCAGGGCCTTGACCTGGTTGGGGTTATGAAAGTCGGCGGCCGTGCGGAAGGGGGTGACCAGCGTCGCCATCGGGGCCCCGCCGGCGAGCAGGGCGGCGAGGGCGCGGATCTGGGCGCCGGTGACGAGCGGCTCGTCGGCTTGGACGTTGATCACCCGCTGGGCGCCGATCCGGCGGTTGGCCTCCGCGAGGCGGTCCGTGCCGCTCTGGTGGGCGACGCTGGTGGGCAGGGCCTGGAAGCCGGCGGCGGTGACGCAGTCGGCGAGCAGGGGGTCATCGACCGCGAAGTAGAGGGGAAACTCCGGGGCTTCGGCGGCGATGCGTTCGGCAACCCAGCGGAGGAGGGGTTTGCCGCGGATCGGGTGCAGCAGTTTGCGCGGGAAACGGGTCGATTCCAGACGGCACGGCACGATGATCGCGGTGGCGGGCGGCATGGGCGGGACGCTGGCGCCGGGTTTTTGGGTTGCAAGCCGAGGAGGCGAAAGCGATTTTAACCGGCCCGCCACGATCCCATGAGCCAAGCCAACGCCAGCCCGACCACCACTCCTCTCACCCGGGAGCTGATCGTGCAGAACAAGATGGGCATTCACGCCCGGCCGGCAGCGATGATTGTGCGCATCACCAACAAGTTCCGCGCCGAGGTGTTGGTCGAAAAGGACGAGGAGCAAGTTAACGGCAAGAGCATCATGGGCCTAATGATGCTAGCGGCGGGCAAGGGGGCGAAGGTCCGATTCATCGCGACCGGGACCGACGCGGCGAACCTACTCACCGAGTTGGAGAGCTTGTTCGCGCGGAAGTTCGACGAGGTCTGACCCCGCCCAGTGGCGAACGGGGTCGATGGGCCGGAACCGGCCTCCGCCGGCGCGGCCGCACCTCTCAGACCTTGCCGGCTTGGCGCGCCTCGACCATCCGATAAAAATCGACGAAGAGCGGATCCGCGTCGTTCGGACCGGGGGCGGCCTCCGGGTGGTATTGGACGCTGAAGACGGGCAGGGTGTTGTGCCGGAGGCCCTCGACTGTGCGGTCGTTCAGGTTGATCTCGGTGATGCGGGCGCCGCGCTGCTCGATCGACTTGGGGTCGGTGGCAAAGCCGTGATTCTGGGCGGTGATCGAGACGCGGCCGGTCTCGAGATTCTGCACCGGCTGGTTACCGCCGCGGTGGCCGAACTTGAGCTTGAAGGTGGTGCCGCCGAGGGCGTGGGTCAGCATCTGGTGCCCGAGGCAGATCCCAAACATCGGGAAATCGGGCAGCAGGTTGGTGACCGTGTGGTGGATGTACGGCAGGGCGGCGGGGTCACCGGGGCCGTTCGAGAGGAAGATCGCATCCGGCCGGTGCTCGCGCACCGCCTCCGGCGGCGTGGTGGCGGGGAACACCTGCACGTCAAACCCGTGGTGGGCCAGCTTGCGGAAGATGCTGAACTTGGCGCCGTAATCGAAGGCCGCGACGCGGAAGCGGCGGGCCGGCGCGTCCGGCAGGTTCATCGTCGTGCCCACCGGCAGGTAGGGCAGGTTGCCGCGGTCCACGGAGGGCCACCGGTAGGGTGCCGCGCAGGTGACTTCCCGCACGTAATCCGTGCCGGCCATGTCGCGCCAGCCGCGCGCGAGGGCAATGGCCTCGGCGTCGGCGATCGGGCGCGTGCTCAAGCAGCACTTCATCGCACCATCCACGCGCAGCTTCTTCGTGAGGGCCCGCGTGTCGACGTCACTGATCCCCGGGATGCCGTGGCGGGCGAGGTAGTCCCCGAGCGAGAGGCGGCTGCGCCAGTTGCTGACCACCGGCGAGAGCTCCCGGACCACAAACCCGGTGCAGCGCGGCGCGGCGGCCTCGTTGTCCTCCTCGTTGATCCCGTAGTTGCCGATCTGCACGGCCGTCATCGTGACGATCTGGCCGCAGTAGGAGGGGTCCGTGAGGATCTCCTGGTCACCGGTCATCGAGGTGTTGAACACGCACTCGCCGGCGACGGTGGCGTCGGCGCCGAAGGCGCGGCCGCGGAACAGGGAACCGTCTTCGAGCGCGAGGAGGGCGGGTTTCGGCGAGGACATTAAAGCCGAACGAAAAACAGTCGTTTCGGGCGTGCCAAGTGGTTTCGGGCAAATCTTGGCCCGCGCCGATTCCCGGCGGCCTGTTTGACACCAGGGGGCGCCACCCTAACACTCTGGCCCGACAATGCCTTACACTGAAGACCGCGCCGTCTGGGCCGAGGGACAGGGCCTGTGGCAGCACCTGCCGGCGGAAACTTGGCGCGATTGGACGTGGCAACTAAAGAACCGCCTAACGACCACGGCGCAGCTGGAACAGCTGATGGAGCTAACCCCGGACGAGCGCGCCGGGTGCGAGCACGCCAACCGGAAGCTGGCCCTCGCGATCACCCCATACTTTTTCAACCTAATCGACCGCCAGGACCCCGATTGCCCCATCCGCAAGCAGGTGATCCCGCGGGCCGCCGAGCAGGTTGTCTCCGAGGGCGAGATGCTGGACTCGCTCGGGGAGGACGAGCACTCGCCCGTCTCGGGCCTCGTGCACCGGTACCCGGACCGGGTGCTGTTTTTGGTGACGGACCGCTGTGCCGCCTACTGCCGGTACTGCACGCGGAGCCGGCTGGTCTCGAACGCGCAGGACTACAATTTTCACCCCGAATACGAGGAGGGCCTGCGGTACATCGCGGCGCACCCGGAGATCCGGGACGTGCTGCTGTCGGGCGGCGACCCGCTGCTGCTGTCGGATGCCAAGCTGGAGCACCTGCTGATGCGGCTGCGGGCGATCCCGCACGTCGAGTTCATCCGGATCGGCTCGCGGATCCCGGTCTTCCTCCCGCAGCGCATCACGCCGGAGCTGTGCTCGATTTTACGGCGGCACGGGCCGGTATGGATGAGTATCCACGTGAATCACCCGCGGGAGTGCACCGCAGACCTGCGGGCGGCCTGCGAGCGGCTCGCCTTCGCCGGGGTGCCGCTGGGCAACCAGAGCGTCCTGCTGCGGGGCATCAACGACGACGTCGACGTGATGCAGGCGCTGGTCCACCGCCTACTCCGGATGCGCGTCCGCCCCTACTACCTTTACCAGATGGACCTCATCACCGGGGGCGCGCACTTCAAGGCGAGCGTCCGCAAGGGGATCGAGATCATCCAGGCCCTGCGCGGGCATACCACGGGGTACGCCGTGCCGCAGTTCGTGATCGACGCGCCCGGCGGCGGCGGGAAGGTGCCCCTGAACCCAGATTACGTCGAGTCGGTCGACGACGACGCGATCGTCCTGCGCAACTACGAGGGGCGGCTCTACCGGTATCCGCTCGCGGCGGCACTGCCGGCAGCCGCGCCGGGCTGGGAACCGGCCTTCGTCGACCGCTGAGCTGGCCGACGGCGTTCCTGTTGGATGCGGCCGCAGACCCGCTCGCACAGCGGGAAGATCGTCGGGTCAGCGCTGCGGTGGAAGACGAGTAGCCCCTCGCGGCGCCGCGCAAGGATATTGGCGCGCGTAAGCCGCTGCAGGTGGCGGGAGATGTTGGCCTGGGAACCGCCCGTGACGGCGACCAGCGCACCGACGTGGCGTTCGCCGGAGAAAAGCGCCTGAATCAGTCGCAGTCGCATCGGCTCGGCGATCACGGCGAAGCGCCGCGCGATCTGCTCAAGGGCTGCGTCGGACAACGGGTTCTTCTAGGCCATCCTTCCGAGGAAGCAGAGCGCCGGGGTGGGTTCAAGGCGGAGATGCGCCCGGGGCTGCGGGCAGCTTGCTCCCAAGCGGCGGCGGCGTTTCGCTGCTCCCAATGTCTCCCGCCACCGTCGACTCGCCGGATGCCGCGCCGGCCCTGCGCCGGTACCTTGAGGCCATGCCGCGGTTCGTCCGTGAGAGGGGGACCGACGACGCGCGCCGCGGCCGAGTGGAGACGATGGCGCGCCGCTCGGAGCGGGAGGTCGAGGGCACCGTCCGCGGCGAACGCCTGTACGCGGTAAGGCTGCAACGGGCGGGTAACCACTGGATGGGCGTCTGCACCTGCCCGCTCGGGAGCCGCTGCAAGCACCTCCAAGCGCTGGGGCTGGCTTGGCTGGGTAAACTGGCACCCGAACCCGTCGCCCCGCCGAGCGGCCAGGCGTCCCCGGAGGAACGCGAAGCCGCGCTGCTGCGCGAGCTTACCGCCGGGCGGACGGCGCCGCTAGCCTCCGACGACGAGGGGCTGGCCCGACGGATCCTCCGCGTCTTCCTCCAGCTGGAACGAACCGGTCGGTTGCAGCAAAGGGACCTAGCGCCCCTGCGCGAATTGCCCGGCTGGGAGTCCGTGGGTCGCGGCCTGCAGCTCCAGGACGGGCGGGGGTTGCCGAAGAACCCCCGCGAATTTTGGCGGCAGCTCGCCGCGGACCTGCGCGCGGCAGGAACCCCGCTCCCCGACTTCCTGCACGCCGCAACCGAGCCGGTGCCCGCCCCGGCCCGCGGTGCGGAGGAGCAACGGCGCGCGGCCGTGGCCCGCTGGCGAGAACGCCTCGTCCCCGCCGCGGCGCCGGCGCGCGCCCTCCAGCCCGGCACACTGCCCCCAGGGCCGCTGCGGTTGCGAGTGGGGCCCGGCACCTTCGCCCTCGAGAGCTGCCCAGCCGAGGGCGGCAGCTGGCGCAACGCCTGGCGCACGGTCCTCGCGCAAGGCGGCGCCGAGCGCTGGCTGGAAACGGACCTCGACGCCGCCAGCGCCGTCCTGCTCGCCCTACTGCGACGGCACGTGGTGGATTCAGGCCGCACAACCCCCAGCCTCGCCAACCGACAGGAGGCGGCTTGGCTACACGCAGTCCTACGCCATCCCCGCGCCCGCGAGAAGGTCACGGACGCCGCCGGCCGGCCTCTGCACTTCGCCCCGGAGCTGCTGCGCCGACGTCTGCTGCCCCCGGGGCCCGGCGAGGCCGACTACCGGCTCATCCTCGAGGACGCGGCCGGCCGCCCCATCCCGCCCGCCGCCCGACACCTGCCGGGGGACCCCGCCTATTACCTGCTGAATTCGGTCGTGCACACGGGGCCGCCGGCGCTCGACGGCAACTCGGCTGCGGCCGCGCTGATCCCACCCGCCGTCGCCGAGGATCCCGCCATGCTCCTCGCCTTCCGTGACGCGGGCGTGGCCCTGCCTCCGGCGCTCGGCGCGCGGATGGAGTCCGTGGCGCTCGGCGCTCAGGTGGAATGCAGCCTTGGTTCCGCCCTCGGCGGCGGTGAGCGCCTGCTCCTGCGCTTCTGGGCGGAGGCGGATCGGCCACCGGTGCGGACCGACTGGACCCCGCAGGGCTGGCGCGCGCTCACGCCCGCGCCGTCGACGGGCGACCAATTATTTGCGCTGGACGCGTCGCTACCCGAGCTCGTGGTGCGGCAGACCCTCGCGCTGGGCCTCTTATTCGACCCGGTCGAGCAAGCGTGGGCCTGCCGCCTGGGACCCGACCTGCCCGATCGCCTCGCGCTCTGGCGGGAGCGGCTGCCACAGGAGGTGCGGGTGTGGGCGGACCCGGAGGTGAAGGGGATTCTGGAGGGCCCCGTGCGGGCGCGGGTGGAATTCGACCTCGAGGAGGCGCGCGAGGGGCGCGACTGGTTCGACCTCGCGCTAGTGCTGAAGCCCGAGGACGCGAGCTTGACGCGCGCGGAGCTGGCCCTGCTCCTGCGGGCGGGCGGGAAGCTCGTGCGCCTGCCGGGCAAGGGGTGGCGCCGCCTGGAGGTTTCCGTCGACGCTGGGGCGCAGGCGGCCCTCGCCGAGGCGGGCCTGCCCGCGGCCGGAGCGGGCGCCGCGGCCTTAGAGGGCGAAAAGGTGCGGCTGCACGCGCTCCAGCTCGGCCGGGGCGCGATCGCGGAGCGCCTGCCCGCGGAGCTCGCGGCGCGTTTGCGCGCGCGGGCGGAAGCCCTGACGGCGCCGCCTCCCCCGCCCTGCCCCGCGGGCCTGCGCGCGGCGCTGCGGCCCTACCAGCTGGAGGGGTTTCATTTCCTCGCGTTCCTCGCGGCCAACCGGCTCGGCGCCCTGCTCGCGGACGATATGGGCCTCGGCAAGACCCTGCAGGCCCTCGCGTGGCTGCTGTGGCTGGCCGAGCGCCAGCCCGCGGGCGAACCGCTGCGCGCGCTCGTCGTCTGCCCCAAGTCCGTGGTGGGCAACTGGGAGGCGGAGACGGCCCGCTTCGCGCCGTCGCTGGCCACCCGCCGCCACGAGGCGGGCGGCGACGCGGAGTCACCCCCCGGCCCGGGCATTCTGCTGGCCAACTACACCCAGCTACGCCTCGGCGCGGCGGCGTTCGCGGCACGCCGCTGGCACGCAGTGATCCTCGACGAGGCGCAGTTCATCAAGAATCCCGCCGCCCGGGTGGCGCAGGCGGCGCGGGCCCTCGACGCCGACCACCGCCTGATCCTCACCGGCACGCCGGTCGAGAACCGGCTGCTCGACCTCTGGAGCCTCTGCGCCTTCGCGCTGCCCGGCGTGCTCGGCAGCCAGGCCTCCTTCCGCCGCCACCACCCGCCGGGTGATCCGGAGGCCCCGGCCCGCCTGCGGGCCCGCGTGCGGCCGTTCCTCCTGCGCCGCACCAAGGCCCAGGTCGCGGCGGACCTGCCCCCGCGGACCGAGAAGGACCTCGTCGTCGAGCTCGAGGGCGAGCAGCTGCGCCTGTACCAGGCCGAGCTCAAGCGGGCGCGCGCCCAGCTCCTCGGCGCGCAGACCCCGGCCGCCCTCGACCGCGTGCGCTTCAACGTCCTCGCGAGCCTCACCCGCCTGCGCCAGATCTGCTGCCATCCCGGGCTCGCCGACCCCGCCCTGCGCGGCGCGCCCTCGGCCAAGCTGGAGGCGCTCGTCGAGCAGCTCGAGGAGCTCCGCGAGGAGGGCCATCCGGTCCTCGTGTTCAGCCAGTTCGTCGAGATGCTCGAGCTGCTCCGGGAACGCCTCGCCGCGGACAGCGTGCCGCACCTGCTGCTCACCGGGCGCACCGAGGACCGGGACACGCTCGTGCGGCGGTTCCAGGAGAGCCCGGAGCCACTGGTGTTCCTGCTCTCGCTGAAGGCGGCGGGCTTCGGCCTCAACCTGACCGCGGCGAGCTACGTGTTCCTCTTCGACCCGTGGTGGAACCCCGCGGTCGAGGCGCAGGCGATCGACCGCACCCACCGCATCGGGCAGACCGAGCCGGTGATCGCGTACCGGCTGGTGGCGCGGGGGACCGTCGAGGAGAAGATCCGCCAGCTGCAGGTGGAGAAGGCGGCCCTGGCCGGCGCGGTCGTGCCCGACGGGGAAGCGGCGCCGCCGCTGGACCTCGCCACCCTCCGCGAGATCCTCGCCTGAACGATGGACAACGAGTGCCACTTCTCGCCGGACCGCCGGCACCGGTACGCGCTCATCCACCGCTGGAGCCCCCTGCTCGGCGACCGGCTGATCCTCTGGATCGGGCTCAACCCGAGCACCGCGGACGAGCGCCAGCTCGACCCGACGCTGACGCGGATCGCCTCGTTCTCGCGGCGCGAGGGCTTCGACGGCTTCTGGATGGCGAACCTGTTCGGCCTGCGCACCCCGTACCCCGAGGAGATGCGCGCGCACCCGGACCCGGTGGGCCCGGAGAACGACGCGCAGCTGCTGCGGGCGGCCGCGCGGTGCGGGCGGATCGTCGCCGCCTGGGGCGTGAGCGGCGTGCACCAGGCGCGCGCGGAGGCCGTCACCCGCCTCCTCGCCGGCCACGAACTCTGGTGCCTCGGCACCACGCGCGAGGGGCACCCGCGGCATCCGCTGTACGTGGCCGGGCGTCAGCCCCTCGTGCGCTGGCGGCCGCCGCAGGCCTGAACGCCGCATTCCGGGATCGAATCGTGCGTCGCGGCCCGCCACGCTCCGCCCCAACCCCTCCCCGATGCCCACCATCGCCGTCCTCGGCACCCTCGACACCAAGGGCCCCGAACACGCCTTCGTGGCCGACTGCATCCGCGCCCGCGGCCACACCCCGCTGCTCATCAACGTCGGCTCGCTCGGCGAACCCGCGGTGGCGCCGGACGTGGCGGCGGCGGACGTCGCCGCGCGCGGCGGCGCGGACTGGCGTGAGGTGCTCGCGCGGCGCGACCGCGGGGAATGCGTCGCCCTGATGGGCCGCGGCGCCGCGGCCGTGCTCGCCGAGCTCGCGGCGGCCGGGCGCATCCACGGCGTCATCTCCCTCGGCGGCGGCGGCGGCACCGCGATCGCGAC